>Ga0164310_10001508_pt1 | contig 13210 bp, 14 predicted proteins | sample GuaBasSedimGuay1_FD_121795 | JGI IMG/M metagenome (GOLD analysis project Ga0164310, IMG submission 121795) | Subseafloor sediment microbial communities from Guaymas Basin, Gulf of California, Mexico - Guay1, Core 4569-9, 0-3 cm | ecosystem: Environmental > Aquatic > Marine > Hydrothermal vents... | reverse complement strand
GAGGGCTGTGGAGCTTTTGGAGGAGAAGGGTATCAAGGCGGCTCTTATTAATGCCCGGTTTGTGAAGCCCCTGGACGAAGAGCTCATCTTGGATTGGGCTTCCAGGACAGGTCGGGTGGTCACCCTGGAAGAGAATGCTTTGGTGGGTGGTTTCGGCTCGGCAGTGTTGGAGCTTTTAGCCCGGGAGGAGCAATTGGTGTCAGTGTTGACCCTGGGACTGCCCGACAGGTTTGTCACCCATGGTACCCAGCAGGAACTGCGCAGGGAGTTGGGGCTGGATGCTTCTTCGGTGGCTAGCAGAGTGGAGGAGTGGATGTCCCGGGGCCAGGAGAAGGTGGTATTTCTGGTGAGCTAGGAGGGACCTTTGAGGATCCTCTTTTTGGGTACGGCAGGGGGTAGGCGGGTTACCTTCAAGCAGATGAGGGCCTCGGGCGGATTTCTGGTGGAGTCGGGTCCCTGGAGGGTCCATGTGGATCCCGGGCCTGGGGCTTTGGTGAGACTCATTCAGTGTGGCATAGATCCCGGTACTATAGAGGCCATTCTCCTGACCCATCGCCATCTCGATCACTCGGGGGACGTGAACACCCTGGTAGAGGCTAGGACCATGGGGGGGTGGACCAAGGGAGGAAGCCTTTTTGCACCTAAAGATGCTTTGGAGGGAGAGGATCCCGTGGTTTTCCGCTACCACCGGAAGAACCTGGATCGGGTGGAGGTGATAACCTCGGGGTGGGAGGTGACTTGGAATGGTCTGGTCTTCAGAGCTGTGTGGCCCCACCTCCATCACGGTGTGGAGACTTACGGCCTTATAATAGAAGGCGAAGGGGTGAGGGTGGGGTACGTGGCCGATGGCCGTCAAGAGGATGGGTTGGGGGAGTTGTATAAGGGAGTGGATCTCCTTATTGTGAACACCACCTTTCGTCGCCCTAGGGATATGGATCACCTATCCGTGGAGGATGCTGTGCCCATCTTGGCCCAGGCTCGGCCTAGGCTGGCCATCATCACCCATTTCAGCATGGAGATGCTGGGAAAGGTGGTCATGGAGTCTGCTGCCTACCTGGAGGAGAAGACCGGGGTGGAGACCCTCCCCGCCCGGGACTTTATGGAGATCGTCCTCCATCGCCATGGGAACGAGGTCTTCATAGAAGAAGCCACCGTGGAGTTGGTTCATCCCCTGGGGTTAGGGGGAGAGGTGTGACCTCTGCCGAGCATTTTATAGCGGCCCGGATATTGAAGGAAGGCCCCATCACCTTTCGGGAGTTTATGGAGATAGCCCTCTACCATCCCCAGGTGGGTTACTATGCCACGGCCAGCCACCGGATAGGCAAGGAAGGAGACTTCTTCACGTCTAGTTCCCTAGGACCCCTCTTCGGTCGCGTTTTGGCTAGGCAATTGGTCCAGATGCTGGAGATCCTGGGGAGGGGTGTGCTGGTGGAGATGGGGGCGGGCCAGGGCTATTTGGCCAGGGATATCCTGGAAGAACTGGAGAGGCAGGGAGTGAAAGCCACCTATATAATCGTGGAGAAGAGTGAGGCCATGAGGGAGACCCAAGGGGAGTTACTGGCCTCTTTCTCTGTGGAGTGGGTGGAGGGCCTGGAAGAACTGGAGCCTGTAGAGGGTGTCTTCTTCTCCAATGAGCTGGTGGATGCCTTCCCCGTCCACATGGTGGAGATGACAGAGGAGGGACTGAAGGAGGTTCTGGTGGACTGGCGGGCCGGGGAGTTCCAGGAGGTGCTGGCGCCGCCCACTACACCCCGTTTGAAGGAGTATTTTCGGGAGCTGGGAGTAAACCTCCCTCCTGGTTTTCGCACCGAGGTGAATTTGGACGCCATGGACTGGCTGAAGCAGGTGGCTTCCAAATTGAAAAGGGGCTTTCTCATCACTATAGACTACGGCTACCCTAGTCAGGAGCTTTACCAGGACTACCGGCGGAGGGGTACTCTCATGGCTTACTACCGTCATCAAGCGGAGGAGAATCCCTATGTCCGGGTGGGCGAGCAGGATCTTACGGCTCACGTAAACTTTTCGGCTTTAGCCCACTGGGGAAGGAAAGGAGGATTGGAGGTTTTGGGTTTCCTGCCCCAGAGTCATTTTCTCTTGGGCCTGGGTATCCTTGATCTTCTCTCCCAGGATGAGGAAGGGGAGAAGGAGCGTCTGGTGGCAAAAGCCCTCCTTTTGCCTGGGGGTATGGGGGAGACCTTCAAGGTCCTCATTCAGGGGAAAAGGGTTTCTCCCTGTCCACCCCTCTTAGGCCTGTCCATGGCTCCCTCTCGAAGGGCCTTTTGCCTTTAGGCGTCACAACGGTTTGAGTCCCAGGACTTTGCTGTTCAGCTTCTCCAGGGCCTTGTCGTCGATCCTCACCTTGTAGCGATGTTCCAATAGGAACCTCCACCGATGGCGCTGGCGCCTTGGGCGATGGGACCAGACTTGGCGTGGATGGGGTTCTGTTATTCCTTCACTACTCCAGGGTGGCACCGGGCACACTGCTCGGGAGTGACAAGGGTAGAGATGATTAAGCCCATGTGCTTGTAGGCAGCGGGGTTGTTTTTGGTGGTGCCATGGCACTCATAGCAGCCTACACCGTTTTTGGAGTGTTTGGATTTTTTCCATTCTTTGACCACAAAGCTGGTGGCGCTTTTGTGACAGGATACGCACTTCTGGGATTCCTTGGTGAAACTGGCCCATCCTTTTGAAGTCACGAGCCCACAAGAATTAGGGATGTAATCCCAATTAATGTTGCGATGTTCTTGACTTTATCCATCTCTATACCTTCATATTATGCGGTCTGCCTTTTTGAACTGAGCTGCTGTTCAGTTCTGTTTGAGAGGGCCGCGAGATGAGTAATTTTTGGCGCGGTACATTCCCCTTGTCCCTCCGCCTTTTGCTACATCGGTTCTCTCTTTCTTTTCATTAGACAATTCTAATGTTCGGATCATCTTCTATTTTGCTCCATGTGTTGGTGACTTCTCAATCTCTCTAATTAGAGAAGATATGCTTAATTTGTTGGCGAACAAGGGTGATGATCGAGGACCGCTATCGCTATTTCCCATGACTTTGTGTCATCTTTGTTTGGAAATCTGAGAATGAGAAGACGGCCTATAGACAGGATTGAGACTCCTACTGTAGATTTATTTAAGAATTTTGATACTCCTCGATGGAGGTGAAAAGTGATTGGCTGGTATAAGGGTAAGTATCCCAAGATTTCTCCTTCGGCTTTTGTGGCTCCCAACGCCACGGTCATCGGAGATGTAGTGATAGGAAAGAACTCTAGCGTGTGGTTTGGATCCGTAGTAAGGGGGGATGTGAACTACATAAGGATAGGTTCCTTCACCAATGTTCAGGACAACTCTGTTCTCCATGTGACCACCGAAAAGTTTCCCCTCATCATTGGAGACGAAGTTACCATGGGGCATCGAGTGCTGGTCCACGGATGCGTGGTAGGCTCTCGCTGTCTCATAGGCATGGGGGCTATCCTCATGGACGGGGTGGAAATAGGTGACGAGTGCCTGGTGGCTGCTGGAGCCTTGATCCCTCCAGGTACCAAGGTGCCTCATCGGTCTCTGGTTCGAGGGTTTCCGGCCAAGGTGGTGAGGGAGTTGTCGGATGAAGAGGTGGAGGAGATCAAGCGCTTGGCCAAACACTATGCCAACCTAGCTTCGTGGTATTGGAGTGAGTACAAGGGTAAGTGAAGGATAGTACCAGGGTTACCTTGAAAGTGCTGGCTGGGGAAGTAGCTTACAAGGCACCACTTTTTGAGGAGGAGGGGCTGTGGGAAAGAGAGTCATCGTTGTGGGAGGATTGGCGGCTGGGCCCAAGACAGCGGTCAAAGTTAAGCGTATGGAGCCTGACCGGCGGTGAGGCCACCTTCCCGGGGGTGACGGGGACCCTCATCCTCAAGGCCTTCGACTACAACGTGGCCCGTACGGGTCTCACCATGAGATAGGCCAGGGAGGCGGGCTTCGGTCCTGTTAGCGTCATTATCACAGGGCCCGACAAGCCCGAGTTTATGCCCCAGGCCCGTCCCCTATTGGTAGAACTGATGGCTGACAGAAAGAGCGGCAGGATCCTTGGGGCCCAATGCGTGGGTCTGGGAGACGCCAATAAGAGGATAGACGTGGCTGCTTCCCTCCTCTATTTCAAGGCCACCGTCTGGGACGCCATGGGGGTGGATCTGGCCTATGCCCCGCCCTATGCCCCTGCTGTGGACAACATTGCCAAAGCAGCCTGGGCCTTGGAGAACAAGATCCAGGGTAGGATGGAAGGCATCACCTCCGTAGAGCTCAGGGAGAGACTGGACAGGGGAGAGGACCTGCTGTTCCTAGATGTGAGGGCTCCCTGGAAGTGCCAGGAATTGAACCTACCCTGTCCTGTGGTGAACATTCCCTTGGGTCGCTCAGGAGGAGGGTGGAGGAGCTGCCTAGGGACAAGGAGATAGTGGCCTTGTGCAAGAGCGGACAGAGAGGTTATGAGGCCTATACCATCCTCAAAGCCCACGGCTTCCAGAAGATGAAAGTGTTGGAAGGGGGCCTTTTGGCTTGGCCCTTTGCTACGGAGGCCAAGGAGACCTGCGTTTAGTCCCAGGGGGAGTCCCGGGCTCTCCCTGCTTCTTCCTGGCTTTCCAGAGGGAGGGTAACGGTGATGCGCGTGCCCTCTCCCTCCTTGCTCTCCAATTCTATTGTACCTCTATGGAACCGCACAATGTGCTTTACGATGGATAGGCCCAATCCCGTTCCCCCTGACTCTCGGGAGCGGGAGGGGTCTACCCGGTAGAAGCGCTCAAATACCCTGTCCTGCTTGTCGTGGGGTATCCCTATTCCTGTATCTTCCACGTTGATGGCCACCTCCTCTTCTCTGTAATTCACGGATAGGGTCACCTTTCCTTGGGGAGTGTATTTGATGGCGTTGTCCAGGAGGTTGATGAGGAGTTGCTCGAGCAGGTAGGGGGAGCCTGTGATGGGCCTGGGGGTGCCTCTCTTTTGAAAGGAGAAGGTCAGTCCTTTATCCCTGGCTGCCTGCTCTGCCCATTGGGCGGTTTTCTCCAGAATGGCCTCCATGTCCACCGGGGTGCGGCTGTACAGGGTGTCTCCTTCTTCCAGGGATGAGAGGAGTAGCAGGTCGGAGACCAGGGATATGAGGCGCTGGATGTGCTTTTCCATCTTCTTTATGAAGGCTTCCCTCTCTTCCGGGCTCTTGGCCATCTCCAGGGTTTCCAGGTAACCCTTGACCACGGTGAGGGGGGTTTTGAGCTCGTGGGAGACGTTGGCCACAAAGTCAGTTTTCATCTTTTCCAGCCTTTTTCTCTCCTCCACGTCGTGGAAGAGTAAGAGGGCCTCTTTCCCGAGCACCATCTCTATTGCTGTCACCTCGAAGGTACCTCTGGGCGTGCTCACCTCTTCTTTCACCTTCTTCTCTTCCCACACCCTGGTGAAGAGTTCGGCCAGTCTGGGTGTTCTTAAAGCCCGCCAGAGCTTCTCTTCTTTACCGAAGAGCCTGAAGAAGGCCTGGTTGGCGAAAAGTATGGTGTCTTTCCTGTCGGTGACCACCACCAGGTCAGGCATGGAAGAGAGAAGGAGCTTCATCTTTTGCCTCTCCTCCTCCCTGGCCTTGAAGAGCTCCTGGAGGGAAGCGGCCATGGAGTTGAGGCTCCTGGCCAGAATTTTGAGTTCTCGGACGCCTGTTTCTGGTACCCTAGTAGTCAGGTCGCCCTGGGCCATGGCCTGGGTGCAGTCGGCCACGGTTTTCAGTTGAGAGGAGACATAGCGGGAGAAGAGCAGAGCCAGGGAGAGGGCCAAAAGGACCAGGAGCAGGTTTTCCAGGAGGAGTCTTCTGAAGAGGGGGTGCAGGGCCTCTTTCACGGGGGCCAGGGGATAGGCCACCCTCAAAACCCCCAGGAGGTGTCCTTCCCTGTCTTTTACGGGTACGGCGGCGTAGAGGAGTTTCCTGCCCAGGGTGGTGCTGTATCTCTGGGACATGCCCAGTCCTCTTTTGAGGGCCATCTGGACCTCGGGTCGGGACCAGTGGCTCTCCATGGTGGCGGGGTCGTGCTCTGAATCGGCGGCCACCTTCCCTCCGGGGAGTATGACAGTGATGCGTACCCCCGAGGGTTTTCCCATGGCCAGGACCCAAGGCTGGAGGTCCTTTCCCTCCTCCAGGAGTTGGCGGATGAAGGGTCTGAGCATTCTAGCCTTCTGGGTGAGGCTCTCTTCGGTATGGGCCAGGTGGAAACGCTCCACGTCTTTGATGACATTGAAGTAGGTGATGGCCAGAGACATGGAGATGAGGAGGGCAAAGGCCAGGAAGATCCTGGCTCCCAGACTGCCCATCCACTCCCTCATATCAGCTTGTAACCCCAGCCCCTGAGGGTTTTTATCCGCTGGCCTGCGGGGCCCAGTTTCTCCCTCAGGTGTCTGATGTGTACGTCCACCGTTCGCTCCGTGACGGCCTCTTCTCCCCATACCTTTTTCAGGAGGTCCTTTCGAGAGAAGACCTCTCCCCGGGCCAGGGCCAGGGTCTCCAAGAGTCTATATTCGGTGTGGGTGAGGGTGATCTCCTCTCCCATAACCTTTACGCTCTTGCTCTTGCGGTGGATCTCCAGGTCTCCCAGTTGAATGAGGGAGGGGTCTTCCTTTCCCTGGCGCCTGAGGATGGCCTTCACCCTGGCTACCAGTTCTCTAGGGCTGAAGGGTTTCACCAGGTAGTCGTCGGCTCCCAGTTCCAGTCCCAGGACACGATCGGTCTCCGAGGACCTGGCCGTTAGGATGAGGACGGGCAGATGGGCTGTGGCTTCCCTGGACCTCAGGGTTTTCAGAATCTCTAGGCCGTTTACCGAAGGAAGCATGAGATCCAGCACGAGAAAATCGCAGATGTTTCGCTCGATGTAGGCGAGGAAGGAGTCTCCGTCTTGGAATATGATGGTGTTGAATCCCTCCCTCTCCAGATGAAAGGCCACCAACTCGGCGATGTCCCTTTCGTCTTCCACGATGGCTATGGTTTTTTTCATCACGGTCTTCTGTGCTTGATCATTTTGCCCTTTACCAGAAATACGGCATTTTCCGCTATGTTGGTGGCTAGATCGGCAATTCTTTCCAAGTTCCGGGCAATGGAGGTGAGCTTCAGGGCCCTGTCTATGGTTTTAGGGTCGCTGATCATGTAGGTGATGAGTTCCCTCCTCACCTGCTCCAGGAGGTTGTCCACTTCCTCATCTCGGTCGATAACTTTCATCGCCTTGTCAACATCTTCCTCCATGAGAGAGTCTATGGCGTCTTTGAGCATCTCCCTGGCGATGGTGGCCATGCGGGGGATGTCTATGAGGGGCTTCACAGGAGGCTGAGGAATGAGATCCAGTACGTACTCTGCAATGTTCACTGAGTGGTCTCCCACCCTCTCCAGGTGTCTGTTGACGCTGAAGGAGGAGAGAACCAGTCTCAGGTCCCTGGCTATAGGGTGGTATCGGGCCAAGATGGTGATGATGGTCTCGTCTATTTCCAGATCCAGGTGGTCCATCTCTTCTTCGTCCTTCTCTATCACTTCCAGTGCCAGGTCCCTTCGTTTCTCTATAAGGGCGGTAGTAGCCTTGCCCACCATGGCCTCGGCCAGAAAAGCGGCCCGTCTGATTTTGCCCTGTAACTCCAAGAGGTATTTATCCAGCAAGGTTACCTCCTTTTATCCAAACTTTCCCGTGAGGTATTCTTCCGTCCTGGGGTCCTGGGGAGCGGTGAAGAGCTGGGATGTGGGGCCGAATTCAATCAGTTCACCCAGATAGAGGAAAGCGGTGTAATCTGCGACTCTCCCCGCCTGGGCCACATTGTGGGTGACCACCACCACGGTCACCGTCTCCTTCAGCCGGCTGATAAGCTCTTCTACCCTGTGGGCGGCCTTTGGGTCAAGGGCCGAGGTGGGTTCGTCCATGAGGAGAAGACGGGGATTCACGGCCAGGGCCCTGGCGATGCAGAGTCGTTGCTGTTGTCCTCCGGAGAGGAAGGTGCCCCTGCGATGGAGAGCGTCCTTCACTTCTTCCCATAGTGCAGCTTTTTTAAGGGACTCTTCTACTATTCTCTGGGCTTCTTCTTTTCTCAGTTTCACCCCGCTGAGCCGATATCCCGCCAACACGTTGTCGTAAATGCTCATGGTGGGAAAGGGATTGGGCTTCTGGAAGACCATGCCCACCATCCTCCTCACCTGGATAAGTTTCATGGACGTGATGTCCCGGCCTTCCAGCCGGATCTTCCCTTCTATCCGGGCTCCCGGGACCATCTCGTGCATGCGGTTGAAGCATCTGATGAGGGTGGTTTTGCCGCAGCCCGAGGGACCCATGACGGCTGTCACCCGGTTCCTGGGTATGTCTATATCTATGCCTCTTAGCACCTTTGTCTCCCCGTAGTAGGCCTTAAGGCCTTCCGTCTTCAGAATGGTACTCTCCATATCTTTACTCTCCTTTCATCCTTCTAGCCAGGAGTCTGGCAGCCACGTTGAGTAGTATGACCAGCACAATGAGGACCAGGGAGGCTGCCCAGGCCTGGCGCCACCAATCGGCATAGGGACTGGTGGCATAGTTGAAGATGACCAGAGGAAGGGCGTCTATGGGTTCCGTCGGTTTCAGGGAGAGGAAAGGATTTCCGAAAGCAGTAAAGAGGAGAGGAGCCGTTTCGCCTGCCACCCGGGCTATGGAGAGCAGGACCCCTGTGGTCACTCCCACCATTCCTGTGGGTAGCACCACCTTGAGTATCATCCGCCAGGAGGGCACACCCAGGGCTAGGGCAGATTCTCTTAGGTCTCTGGGCACCAGGACCAACACTTCTTCTGTGGTTCTCACTATGACGGGAAGCATGATGATGGCCAGAGCCACGCCTCCTGCCAGGGCAGAGAAGTGGTGCATGGGTCTCACCACCCAGGCGTAGGCCAGGATGCCTATCACGATGGAGGGGGTCCCCTGGAGGAGATCTGCTGCCATTCTCACGGCATGGGGCAGGGTCCTGTCCCTGTATTCCGAAAGGTAGATTCCTGCCAGGATCCCTGTGGGCACAGCAAGGGCCGAAGCCAGGGCCAGCAGGACAGCGGTTCCCACTATGGCGTTCAGGACTCCTCCTCCCTCCTCGCCTGGGGGATGGGGTAGGGAGGTGAGGAACTGGAGATTCAGAGACGTTATCCCCTTGACCGCCAGCTGGAGGAGGATCAGGGCCAGAGGAATGAGGGGTACCAGGGCCAAGATAGTCACAAGGAGGGTAGCCACCCTGTCCTTCCACAGGCGCCGGGTGACCCCTTTATCCATCACACTCCTCCCCGTTGCACCTTGAGTCTCTCGGTGATCCATCTGGCTAGGATGTTCACCACTAGGGTTATGAGGAAGAGAATAAGACCTATCTCTACCAGGGAGGCCAGGTAGATCCTGGATGTGGCCTCGGTAAACTCATTGGCGATGACGCTGGCCATGGTGTTGGTGGGGGCAAAGATGCTGTTGAGGATCTCGTTGCGGTTTCCAATGACCATGGTGACGGCCATGGTTTCACCCAGGGCCCTTCCCAGGGCCAGGATGGTGCCCGCAAAGATGCCTGAACGGGCGTAAGGGATTATTATATATCTTGTCACTTCCCATCGGGTGGCTCCTAGGGCGTAGGCCCCTTCTTTGAGTTCTTCGGGCACGAGGGAGACTACAGCCTCGGTGACGGATGTGGCATAAGGGAGGATCATGATGGCCAGGATGAGGGAGGCGGTGAAAGCGCCCACTCCGTAAGGAGGGAGACTGAGGGCTATTTCCATCTTCCTCACCAGGGGCACCAGGAAGAAGATGCCCCACAGGCCGTAAATGACTGAAGGGATGGCTGCCAGGAGCTCTACTGTGAAGCCCATGATGCCCTTGAGACTCTTGGGGGCATATTCTGCCAAGAAGAGGGCTGTGCCCAGGGAGAAAGGGGTGGATATGAGAAGGGCCAGAAAGGAGGTGACCAGGGTGCCTACTACGAAGGGCAGTGCTCCGAACTTTCCAGCCACAGGGTCCCAGGTCTGGGTCCACATAAAGGAAAGGCCAAAGGTCTTGATGGAGGGCCAGGATAGGACTGTCAGGGTGACGAAGCCGCCCAGAGCGATGGTCAGGACTAGAAGGGCAAAGAGCCTGGATAGGATCTCGAAGAGCTGATCTCCTTTTGCAGCTTCCAATGCTTTCTCCTTCCTTTTTGGCATTCCCTGAGAGTTACTTAGGGGACTGTGTGTTAAGGTTTGATTAAGAGTTTTTTAAGGAGGTTGCCCCGAGGTGGCAGCCCGGCATAGATCACTTCAGCAAGGGCCTGCTAGCGAACTGCCAGGTGTTGCCGCCTGGCTTTGCTTGATAAAGGGGCTTTTAAGGGCTAGGTTTCTTAAGGAAAGTGTTCAGATTACTGGACTTACTGGACCCAGGGTGGAGCTCTGGAGGGACTTTGTGAGGCAAAAAGGCGAAATTCAAAACGTGACCTCACTCTGTTACTCTACTGCTGTTCTACGAAGCAATAGGATAAGGGCATGGATGTGAACTTTGTTTTAATTACCATAGCAATTTCTATTCTGCTTCAGTTTCTGGCGGCGTTTTTGGCCCTGAGGTTGATCCTGATCACAGGGAGACGCAGGGCGTGGGCATTAATTGCGATTGCCCTTTTCCTCATGGCTGCTCGGCGCTGCATCCCATTATTTCGGTTGATCTCCGGTGATCTCTCCCACGTCCCTGACCTAACGGCTGAACTGATCGCCCTTGTCACATCGGCGCTCATGCTGGTTGGAGTGGCTTGGATTGCTCCCATATTCCTCTCTATCAAACGTTCAGAGGAAGCCCTCCGGGAGGCACAGGAGAAGTACCGTTCTCTGGTGGAGTCCAGTGAAGATCCGGTATATTTGGTGGATAGAGACTGCCGGTATCTGTTTCTAAACAAAAAGTACCTGTCAAGACTTTCTCTTTCCATGGAGGAGGTCATAGGTAGGCCATACGGCGAGTTCCAGTCGCCGGAGGAGGAAAAGGAATTCACCGAGAAGATCAAAGAGGTATTCGAAACCGGTAGGTCCCTTCATTATGAGCACAAGAGTCGCAGAGACGGGAGATACTTCCTCAGAACCTTAAGTCCTGTTAAAGGGCCTGATGGAAGTCCGATGGCTGTGACTGTGATTTCAAAAGACATTACCGAGCGGAAAAGGACAGAGCAACAGCTTGCCTTTATGGCTACCCACGATCCACTGACTGGCCTGCCCAATCGCATGCTATTCAATGACCGTCTTACGGTTGCGTTGGCTTACGCACAGCGCAACCGGCAAAAACTCACCGTGATGTTGCTGGATCTGGATTCCTTCAAGCAGATCAATGATACACTGGGTCATAGCGTGGGAGATCAGTTATTGCGAGCTGTTGGCGATCGACTGAAAGGATCTCTGCGAAAAACCGACACTGTTGCACGTATGGGGGGTGATGAATTCTTGCTATTGCTACCACAAATCGCTCGAGCCGAAGATGCTGCCACGGTTGCTCAACACATTATGAAGACATTTCAGGCTCCTTTTTCGCTTGAGGGACGCGAGCTCTGTATCACAGCCAGCATAGGGATCGCCATATACCCAGACGACGGTGAAGATGTCGATACCTTGTTGAGGAATGCCGACAAAGCCATGTACCGCGCCAAACAGAAGGGCCGCAACAATTATCAACGCTACAATCCAACCATGGACGCACCTTAACACCATCGGCAGCCGGGATGCTTCCTCGTGGTCGGGCAAAGGGGTCTGGGGGTCGCCTATGAAAAAGGCTGTCAACAGCATTCTCTTCTGTGCTGTCCTTTTTTGGCTTGGTGCCTCATAGCCGCTCCCTGCACTTGCTCCTTTAAGGGCCTACTATACTGTGGGGCTCAATGGCTTCCCAGCTCACTTTAAGGGCTCTGCCTTGAGGTAAGCTGTGTGTAAGAGTAGGTGCTTTATTCCATCCGGCTTGAGCTCTTGCTCAGGCCGGGAATCACTTGATTATAGGTTTTCCGTCGAAGGTCACGGATCTTAGGGTCCTTTCGCCCTGCCTGACCGCAGCCCTGGGGAGTTTTCCATACAGCAGAACTTCATTGTATCTCTGGGCCTGGTGGATACACCACCACAGTAGGTCCACCAGGGCCTTGGCTCTGGTTTTGTTCCTGCCAGAGTAGTGTTGCTCTTTGTACAGGATGATCCATGTGAATCCGCTAATGGGGTAGCCATCGGGGGCATCGGTGTCGGTGATGGAGACCCTGGTGTCGGGGGGCAGGGGGATGTTAGCCGCCAGGGAAATGGATTCCAGGGTGGGTTTAATGAAGTTGCCCGCCCGGTTTTGAATGGCGGAGACGGGCAGGTGGTTCTGTTCGGCGTAGGCCAGCTCCACGTAACCGATGCTCCCCGGTATTTGGGTGATGAGTCCTGCCACGCCTGCATTTCCTTTGCCACCCAGGCCCACGGGCCATTTGACGCTTTTGCCTTGTCCCACCCTTTGGCTCCACTCTTTGCTCACTTTGGAGAGGTAGTCGGTGAAGATATTGGTGGTACCCGAGCCGTCAGAACGATGGACCACAATGATTTTCATGTTGGGGAGTTTCACCTCTGGGTTGATTTTGACCAGTCTGGGGTCGTTCCATCTGGTGATCCTGCCCAGAAAGATATCGGCCAGGACCTGTGGGGTGAAGCGGAGCTGGGGTTTGCCTGGCAGGTTGTAGGTGACTGCTACGGCCCCCAGAGCGGTGGGGATATGGACGATCTTACTGGGTGCCTTGGCCAATTCTTTCTTGGTCATGAAGGCGTCGGTGCCGCCGAAGTCCACCGTTCGGCTCAGAAGCTGCCGTATGCCTCCCCCCGACCCTATGGCTTGGTAGTTCACCTTGACTCCCCTCATCTGGTAGTAGATGTGGAACCATTTGGAGTACAGGGGATAGGGAAAGGTGGCCCCTGCCCCTAAAAGGGTCGTGCTCTTTTTGGCCTGGACCCTGGATGTGGGTCCCCAGGGGGCCAATAGGGCAAGGGTCAAGAGGGTCAAAGCCAGCAGTTTCCCTGAAGTCTTTCCTCGGTTTTTCATGTTGCACCTCCTCAAGGGGTGATTCTGTCTGTCGCTTTAAAGATAGCTCGGACAGGATTAAGGCTGTATTAAGGATGGGAGAAATTTGTCTTAGAGTGGTTGTTTTGGGATTTGTTCCGGATGGCTTGTTCCAGAATTTTAAATAAAGTTTCCCGACTTTGACACTTAACCGAGGAT
>Ga0164310_10001506_pt1 | contig 13213 bp, 14 predicted proteins | sample GuaBasSedimGuay1_FD_121795 | JGI IMG/M metagenome (GOLD analysis project Ga0164310, IMG submission 121795) | Subseafloor sediment microbial communities from Guaymas Basin, Gulf of California, Mexico - Guay1, Core 4569-9, 0-3 cm | ecosystem: Environmental > Aquatic > Marine > Hydrothermal vents... | reverse complement strand
GATTTATGTATTTACCGTTTTTTACCGTTAAAGTAAAAGCTAAAACAAGAAAAACGTTTAGAGACGACTTTAATTTCTAAAGTCGAAAATAAAATAAGCAAAAAGCTTTTTATTTACCATTACTCAAGTCAAGGAAACGACTAGTCAATTCAACAAATTTTAGGCGATGCATCTAAAATGGAGATACAATCAACGTACATACTTTGGATTGCAATAGGTTTGGTACTCGTCGCTGTTTTACTACTTTACTTCCTTGGTCGTGCCATTGCCCCTCGAAACCCCACGAAAGAAAAGCGTTTATCATACGCTTGTGGGGAAGAGATGAGCAGTGGGCAAGCACAATTCTACCCCAACACGTTTATCTTCGCCATTTATTTCACAATTTTCGACATTTTAGCATTCGTCCTTGCAACCGCTATGGTCACACTAAATCAAGGATTCGAATTTAGTGCCATTGCAGCAATATTTGCTGGAATCGGGTTATTAGGAGTGGTTACATTACGAAGGTGATATAGAATATGGTGCTCAAGAAGATAGTCAATAAGATTGTTACTTGGTCTCGCGTAAAATCACCTTGGATCCTCCACATTAACACCGGCGGGTGCAATGGATGTGATATCGAAGTCGTAGACGTTTTAACACCGCGATACGATGTCGAACGCTTTGGAATTGTGATTCAAGGAAGTCCACGTCATGCAGATGTGTTAGTGGTGACGGGACCAGCAACTCAACAAATGAAAAGTCGTCTCAAGTTGCTCTACGAGCAAACACCGGAACCAAAATTCGTCGTCGCAGTAGGCGCATGCGCTTGCTCAGGAGGAATTTTTAGGCACAGTTATATTCCGAACCTCGGAATTGATACTGTCATCCCCGTCGACGTATATATTCCGGGTTGTCCGCCCAAACCTGAGGCGATAATTTTCGGGATTGCTCAGTTGCTAGCGAAATTACAAGGACTTGAAACACCTGTAATTGACCCTTCAAACATTGATTTGAAGCGGAATCAATTAGAGGCCCTTGATAAAAAGAAGGAGGTTGCTACAACAGAATGAGCGATCTAAAAAGAGAACAACAAGTGGTTGACGCATTAAAAAGTCATTTCGGCGAGAAGCTGCTTTCTATAGAGACAACTTTTCCACGAAGAATCGACTGTACCGTTAAGGACCCCAACCATCTCGAGGTCTTCAAATTTGCAAAAGAAAAATGGAAGGCTTGGCATCTCATTGCTATCTCTAGTGTCGACACTCCGGATGGCGTGATTGCTGCTGTATACCATTTTGATATTGTCCCCCCGCATGGCACTGAAACTGCTATCACACTCAATTTACGGGTGGATGCCCCTAACAGGGAAAAAGCAGAAATTACTTCTGCCGTTTCAGTGATTCCAGGTGCACAATTCTTCGAACGCGAAACTCACGATCTTATGGGGATTTATTTCAAAGGACATCCTCAATTGGATCGCTTGATCTTGCCTGATGACTTTCCTGACAACGTTCACCCCTTGCGTAAAGACTTCCTCCTGGAAATACAGAAGGAAGAGGCCGCCAAAAAAGCAGCAAGAGCTGCTAGGGCGAAGAAATGAGGTGATAGAGTTTGGCAGAAAAGAAGATTGTTAAAGTAGACGCGCCGAAAACTGGTTGTGTCGCTTGTATGCCTCGAACTATGGAAATCCCTCTCGGACCTCAGCATCCTGCCTTGAAGGAACCAGAGCATTTCTTGTTAGAAGTTGAAGGAGAAGTAATTGTTAATGCTACTCCCCGGATTGGTTATGTACATCGTGGGATTGAAAAACTTGCTGAAACGAAGACTTATTCGCAAAATCTCACCCTCGTCGAACGTGTTTGCGGCATTTGCAGTCATATTCACTCGATTTCACTTGTCAACGCCACAGAAACAGCGCTTGGTCTTGAAGGCTTTAAACCACCGGAACGAGCAGAATACATTCGAACAATTGTTTCTGAGCTTGAAAGAATTCACAGCCACATCCTATGGTTTGGCGTGGCAGCTCATGAAATTGGTTTTGACACTCTCTTCATGCTTTCCTGGCGTGACCGTGAATTGACAATGGATATCCTAGAGGACATTTCTGGCAATAGAGTGAATTATGCTATTAATGAAGTTGGCGGAACACGACGGGATCTCTCAGAAAAGCAAATCGCCCGCATGAACAAGTACATGGACATAACTATTAAGCGATTAAAACGATACACGGAAATTTGCCTCAAAGAGGACACTATTCGTTTACGAACACAAGGAATTGGTGTTCTCCTCCCCAGTACCGCGAAAAAACTCTGTGCTGTTGGTCCAACTGCTCGTGCATCGGGATTGAAAATTGATATCCGATATGACGATCCATATAACGCTTATGCTGGCCCATTGCGAGATATCTTTAATGTCATCACTTATGATACCAACGATGTCTTTTCTCGAGTGGTAGTTCGGTTGCTTGAAATCATTGAAGCGTGTAAATATGTTAAATGGCTGCTGGCAAATCTCCCTGACGGACCGGTCTTTATTAAGCCGCCACGAAAGGTTCCTGAGGCTCATGTACTTTCCCGTACAGAAGCACCTCGTGGAGAATTGATTCACTACCTGTGGTCCAATAATACTAACAAACCCTATCGATTAAAAATTACCACGCCTACATTGGCAAACATCCTTTCTGTTGCAGAAATGCTGAAAGGCGATTATATTGCAGATTCCACAATTACCCTCGCATCGATTGATCCCTGCTTCAGCTGCGAAGATAGAATAATCACCATAATTAACAAAGACCGACGAAAAGCGAAAGTGGACAATTTAACAATGGACCAACTCAGAAAGTATAGCCGAGAATGGCATGCGAAAAATAAAAGGTGGAAGAAATAATGTTAGCTTTATGGGCACAATGGTTGTTATTAGTATTGGGGATATTATTTTTCCCCGGAATAGCTTTCTGTATTTCACTTGCACTTTTTGATGAATGGGTGGACAGAAAGTTCTATGCTGCACTCCAAGACCGCATTGGTCCATTACATACTGGCTTTAAAGGCATTGCTCAACCGCTGGCGGATTTCATCAAATTACTCTCAAATGAAGACATTGAACCTTCTGCCGCGGACAAATGGGGAATGCGCATTATGGCCATTTTTGGACTGGCTGTTCCATTGGTTTTGCTTCTCTTTGTACCAATCATTAATACCACTGGTATCATTTCTTTCGAAGGCGACCTCTTGCTTCTTTCCTTCTTGACTACTTTACTTGCACTGGTTATCTTCCTTGCAGGCTGGTTCTCAGCAAACCGACTTGCAATGCCCGGAACAATGCGTGCAGCCTCACAACTACTCAGCTTTGAAATACCAATTCTTCTTGCAATGTTTTCAGTTGCAATGCGAACTGGAGAATTGTCCGTTGCTGGGATAGTAAATTGGCAAATGGTGCACCACCGTCCTGTGATGTTCAGCCTTCCAATGTTCATGTTCCTCATAATCTATCTGTTGGCTACACAAGCAGAATTGGAACGAACACCTTTTGACATTCCTGTTGCTGAAACAGAAATCGTCGGCGGATGGGAAGTTGAATACTCCGGCAAGAAATTAGCTTTCTTCCGATTGGGCGCAGACCTACAAATGATTTATAGTGTAGGAATTGCAACGAGTCTATTCCTTGGTGGACCAATTGGAGTGGAAATGTGGATCCCAAGTTTTGCAGATTGGTTAGCATCAAGTGCTTCTCTGAGCAATCCAAATGGGATCTTGTGGATTGCCGTTATTAGAATGGCATACTACGTATTAATATTCGCAATAAAAACGACACTCTTAGTGCTTGCCTTGTCAACATTTCGAGCATTGATGGCTCGAATTCGGATCGATCAATTCCTCGAATTCTCTTGGAAATGGTTGATTCCCGTGAGTCTGGGATTGATGATTTTCTCAATCTTCTGGGTTCCCTGGCTGGACAACACCCTTTGGGTAAAATTCGAAGGGCTATTTCCGACAGGAGGAGGTACCTAATAATGCCACGACCAGGAGTAATTATTTGCGAAGCCCTTAGGAATGCTTTCAAAAAGAAGAAAGCAACAATAGACTATCCTTTCCAAGAAGGAGTCAAGCCAAAGAAAGGGCTTCGAGGAGCTCACTATTTTATTCTTGAAAAATGCACTGGATGCCGAGCTTGTGAACGTGCTTGCCCGCCGATGTGCATAGAAATGGTTCCCTCGGAAGTGACGAAAACCGGGAAACGACCGGTTATCAACCTTGGGGAATGCATTTTCTGTGGACTGTGCGAGGAAGCATGCCGCTATGATGCCTTGTTCCTCACAGATTACATCGAGCTTTCTGCATTTGGTCGCGACGAAATGATCATCTATTCCAAAGAAACAAAACCTTCAGAATCGAAGGAACAACAGGAGGAAGGCTAAGAGCGACACGAGAGTGAAAATAAGGATGTGAAAATATGGACGCAAATCAAATTTTGTTGATAATCTTGCTAATAATCGTGGTCATTGCTGCGGTGTTTGCCGTAGAATTACGAGACCTGATTTATGCTTCAATTAGCCTGGCTATTTTGAGCATTGCATTAGCGGGTGTTTTCTGGATCCTCAATGCTCCGTGGGTTGCTCTTTTCCAGCTCATGGTTTACGGCGGCGCTGTGACAGTTTTACTTATCTCCACAGTGGCTTTAACTGAGCGGTTCGAAAGTGGCGAACCCGTTGAGGAGCTCGATAAAATCATTCCAGAACCAACTGAGGAGGCTTCGTCATGAAACGAATGACAAAACAAATTCTCATTGCAAGTGGCGCTATTGTCCTTGCGCTGGGCTTGTATGGCTTCCTGCTCTACGGTCTCTGGGATTTCAACGATCTGGGAAACACAAATGGCTTGCGAGTCGATGATTCAGGAGATGATACACGTGTTGATCATCCATACATTGTTAATGGAACCCTTCGGGATGTCGGACGAGCAGTGGGGTATGTCCTTTGGGATGCGAAAGGTATCGACATAATTATTGTTGGTATTTTGTTATTCATTGCATCTGAAGGCGCAGCTACTATCGTCAAAGGAATGGAAGAACAATGTACTGAATTCAGAACAGAAATGTGTGAAACAGATAAATTCGTTATCCTGGAACGAAAGGATGCCGAAGACCTCAAGGAGGAAGAAACGTAATGGCTATTACAATTTCCTTACCCTTTACTAACATCTATGTCGTACTGGCGTTCTCTGCACTGCTCTTAGTGATTGGAGCTTATGCCTTTGCTTCAAAGCAAAACATGATCAAGTTCCTAATTGCTATAGAGTTATTGCTTGACGCAGCGCATTTGAATTTCATAACCTTCTCTAATATCTTTAGTACGAGCGCAGTAGTTGATCCTCTCCCACACGCAGTTGTGATTCTCAGCATCTGTGTTGGAGGATGTGTAGCAGGTGTTGCCTTAGCTTTGATAATTCAAGCCTATCGAATGTATGGCTCCCTGAACGTTCAAAGATTGAACAGCCTGAAATATTAGGAGAGTGAATGAGAAATGGTACTCTTAAAAGAAGCAGCGATTCTTAACTGGGCGATACCGTTTGCAGGGGCACTCATTGCTCCGCTCATTGGCTTTCTTGCCAACAAATTAAAAGACGGAAAAGCAAAGAATGTTCTTCTCGGTATCCGCGATTGGACGGCAACTGCAACAGCGTTTCTTGCTTTCATCTTCAGCATTCTCCTAGTTGTCGATGTTTATACAGGCGATTCCGGCTACGAATGGATTATTGCAAACTACTGGTTTATGCCGATACAAGGACAATGGGCAATCCAGTTTGGTGTGCTAATCGACCCACTAACTGTGATGATTGCCTCTTTCGCCAGTGGTGTAGGAATGCTGATTATGATTTTTGGCGTTGGCTACATGAAAGGTGACAAGCATCTAAACCGGTATTGGTTCTTGATGCAGCTCTTTATTGGTGGAATGGTCTTTCTTGTTATGGCCAATAACTTCTTCCAATCATTTGTTGGCTGGGAGATTGTGGGATTCTGTTCCTATGCACTAATTGGCTACTTCTTTACAAAGAAGAACAAACAAGACCCACGAGAATTCACCATTAAAGAGGAAACTGAAGGTGACTATAATTCTCATGCAGGCTTGAAAGCATTCATTACAACCAGAATTGGTGATGTAATGATGCTAACAGGAATTCTCATCCTCTTCTGGTTTGCAAAGACTGTAAACTACAAAGAATTGATGAGTGATCTTACCTGGATTACCACTTTGAAGAACAACAATGTCCTCTTGCTAACTGCTCTCCTGATCTTCGGAGGATCAATTGGCAAATCAGCACAATTCCCACTCCAGTTCTGGCTCCCAGAAGCAATGGCCGGTCCAACAACCGTTTCAGCCCTCATTCATGCTGCTGCAATGGTGAAAGCTGGTGTGTATATGGTTGTCCGAACCTTCCCGATGTGGTACATGGGATTACACGAATTGCACTATGATATCTTGCAGTATTATTTCATTGTTGTCGGAATGATCGGTGCCTTTACTGCTTTCATGGCGGCAACAATGGGAATGTCAGCAACGGAACTCAAAAAGATCCTCGCTTTCAGCACAATCTCACAATTAGGCTATATGTTCCTCGGTCTTGGTGCTGGTGGGTTAATCGCACCAATAGACAATGGCCATGGGGCATTTGAAGTCGTAGGCTATTTTGCCGGTTCCTTCCATATGCTTTCCCACGCAGTCTTTAAGGCACTGTTGTTCTTATCTGCTGGAGCAATTATTCATACTGTGCATACGAAATATGTCGATGAAATGGGTGGGCTTCGAAAAGATATGCCAAAAGTCTTCTGGCCGATGCTCATTGGTGGTCTTTCTCTTGCCGGTGTTCCCCCGTTAGGTGGGTTCTTCAGCAAAGAAAGCGTTTTCGGCGTCAGTTGGGAACTTGCAACTCATGAGCACAATCCAATGGGTTGGGTCTTCTTTACATTTGCAGCTGTAGCAGCAATTATGACCATCTTTTACACCATTCGCTTCCTCGGTTGGAGCTTCTTCGGAGAAAAAACCGAGCATGTGAAAGAGGTGGAAAAAGAGAATCATGGCCATCTTCACAAACCGGGTGTCACTTTATGGCTTCCGTTGTGGATTTTAATGGCCGGGACCGTTGTTCTTGGCTTCCTTTCGCCACTCGTGGAAAACTTTGTCACGAAGAACAATTGGTTTGCTGCAATGTCTGTCACTGTGGAAGAAACAATCGTTCCTTATGGGCACTTCTTGAGCCATACATTTGGCTTCGAACCTCCGACATTTTGGATTACTCTTGGAATTCTTGCTGCTGGAGGTATCCCTGCAATATTCTTCTTCATGACAAGAAAGTGGGATTCCAGAGCAATGATCGAGAAGAGCAAATTCCTCAAAGGAATTAACACCTTCCTGTACAAACGATGGTACATGAATACCGCCATTTATTGGTGTCTTCGGAAATTCAAGCGCTTCGCAGAACTAACTTACGAATACTTCGACTTGAAAGTGATTGACCGCACAAATTATGTCATCGCTTCAGGAACAATGAAGACGGGTGAAGTTGTCAGAAAAACCCAGACAGGGATTCTATCGGTAAACTTCATCTATATGCTGCTAGGAGCAATAATCCTATTGGCAGTATTATTATTCACGATTTAGGAGGCAAAGGAAAACAATGTTCAATTTTACACTTATCATTTCCATTGCAATTCTCTTACTTGCGCCTATCATTGTCTTCTTCCTTGGGAAGTGGAATGACCACGCAGCGAAATGGTCGGCCTTCATCTTTGTGCTTATCAGCGCTGTATTCTTTGCCCTGTCTCTTGGGGATGTCCTTAATGATGGTTTAGGCAACATTCACTCTGAAGGTTGGAATAAATGGATTAATTTCAATCTTGGATCGAAGAATGTAACAATTGGCTTCAAACTGATAGCTGACAGCCTAAGCTTCCCCATTGCCGCAATTATCTTCATTCTTTCCTTAGCTGCAGTAATGTATAGCTTTGGTTATATGAAGAAGGAAGAGAATCAAGGGGCATATTATGCTCTTTTAGTTCTCTATATTGCTGGGATGGTTGGCGTTATCCTTGCAGGCGATCTTGTTCAATTCTACGTCTTCTGGGAACTAATGCTTATACCCTCCTACTTCATCATTGCAAAATGGGGTTCAAAACCAAACTCTGTGAAGATAGCATTCAAGTACTTCATGTTTACCCATGTAGGTGCAATGGCTATCCTTATCGGTATTGGTGGCCTCTGGGCTTATGGCTCTGCAAGTGGAAGCTTCCTTATTGCGAACATCAACATGACTGCTGTATCAAAGACAGTCACACTTGTTCTAACAATTCTCTTCTTGCTTGGCTTTGCAGTGAAAATGGCAATCTTCCCACTTCATAGCTGGCTTCCAGACACCCACGGAGAAGCACCAACACCAATCAGTGCTATTCTTAGTGGTGTGATGATCGAAACAGCTGCTTATGCAATCCTCAGGATCTGCACAGATATATTGGATATGGGAAGCAATGTTACTTTCACATGGGTACTCGTCGGACTGGCAGTCTTTACTATGGTCTACGGCGGAATCATGGCATTAGCACAGAAAGACACGAAACGGCTGTTTGCATATTCATCCATCTCACAAATGGGCTACATCTTCTTCGGACTTGGAACTTTCACCGCATTTGGTGCAACAGGGTCGATGTTCCACATTGTTAGCCATGCGCTTGCGAAAGGCACCCTCTTTATGGTTGCCGGCATTCTCATGACCCAGATAGGGCATCACAAAGGGCGTGATATAAAACAACTCGGCGGGTTGGCCTATAAAATGCCAATAACCGCAATTGTTGCATTGATTGCAGCATTGAGTTTAAGCGGTCTTCCACCCCTTGCTGGATTCATGAGTGAATGGATTATCTTCGAAGGTGGCTTAGCCTCCGGAAATCCATTAGGTATTATTGCAATCTTTATGGCAGTCCTTTCAACAGCCTTGACAGCGACTTACACTCTTCTCTTCATGAAGAATGTATTTCTCGGACCAGAAAAAGAAGAATTCAAAGATGTCAAAGACCCAAGTCCCTACATGTGGGCACCACTTGTGGTCCTCGCACTTTTGACTTTCATTATTGGTATCTTACCAAACAGTGTCCTAACCTTCGTAACTGACGCAGTTGCGAAAATCTTTGGAATAACTTAGGAGGAAAGAAACGACAATGAATGTATTCTGGCTACTCCCAATAATTATTGCAGTCGCAGGGGCACTCCTCATAGGCTTACTCGGGCGTTTTGCTCGAAGAGAGTCTCAAGGCTGGAACCTGACTTATGCTATCATCGCCAATATCTGCTTCCTGGCAATGTTGGGATTGATCATTGCTTTTGGTAATGCTCTCCCCGTCAAGTCGGAAGATTTGATCCTTGTGCTGGGAACAAAGACCTACGAAAAAGGTATTTACACAATCTTTCGCCTTGATCAATTGACCTGGTGGTTCATCCTCATCTTCACAATCTTGGGTTCAGTTACTGCTATCTATTCCATCCGTTATATGGACCATGATGATCGCCTTGACCGCTATTATCTCTTGCTTCTCTTGTTAGTTGCAGGAATGATCGGTGTTGTCATGGCAGGTGACCTCTTGACCCTCTTCATCTTCTGGGAAGGAATGTCTATCGCGAGTTATATCCTCGTCTCCTTCCGAAAGGACGAGCCTGAGCCTGTGGAAGCCGGAGTGAAGTACTTATTCATGAGTGCTTTTGGTAGCGTGATGCTCCTCTTCGGCATGAGCTTGCTCTATGGTGTTACTGGTACTCTAAACATCGCCGAAATTGGCACAACCCTCTTCACAAAACTTGCAACGAATGGCATCTCTGGTGTACATGTAATAATCATCATCTCCCTAATCATTGGCTTCGGTGTAAAAGCAGCAATCGTTCCACTACATACCTGGCTGCCGGATGCACACCCCGCTGCGCCAAGTGGTATTAGTGCAATGCTATCCGGTGTTGTTATCATGACAGGAATGTTTGCAATGATTAATACTCTTACCACCTTCTTCAGACCAAGTCTTCTCCTTCTACCAAACCTCTGTGCCGTGGGGTACGTCCTTCTTTGGGTCTCTATTCTAACAATGGTTATCGGCAATCTTATGGCGCTACGACAAACAGACATTAAACGACTACTTGCATTCTCCACCGTCCTTAATGTTGGCTTCATTCTCTTCGGCTTATCAATGACATTAACAAACATTAATAGTGATGTCGTTACCCTGGGAGTTCAAGGTAGCTATTTCCATGTTCTTACTCATGCTCTTGGGAAAGGACTGGCATTCTTGTGCGCAGGAGCAATTCTCTACAGGTTCCACGACCGCGAATTAGACAAACTCGAAGGTATTGGCCATAAAATGCCTGTCACAACTTTTGCCTTCACAATTGCTCTCCTTAGTTTGGCTGGTGTTCCACCATTGCCAGGCTTCTGGAGTAAACTCAATATTGTAGTGGCAGCAGTAAGTAGTGGCAATGTGCAATATTATGTTGGTGTTGCATTGTTCCTTCTCTCTAGCGTGACGAGTGTCGTCTATTACTTGATTGTTTTACAACGACTCTGGTTCAAACCTGCTGGTGAACACCTCAAGGACGTCAAAGAAACACCAATAGAAATCATAATCCCATTGATGGTCATAGTTATACTCATGATCGTCATAGGAGTGATTCCCAATACTTTCCAGAACCTCGCAAAACAAGCTGCAACTGCTTTAGGACTGTAAAAAAATTTAAAAATTGCATGAAGGCTTTCTTCATGCTTTAACTCTTTTTTTTTTCTTTCTTTCATGCTTTTCAAATTACATTTATTTAAGCATTACTTTTTTTCTCGAGAGAAAAATGATGATAATCCCACCAAGGAAAGCCGGGAGAAAAACATTTTCTAATGTTTGTAGCAAAGAGAGATTTATTGCTTGAGCTTTCACCAGTCCTGGAATTAAGAAAACTAAAAAAGTTTGAATAACATACTCTCGAATACCAACACCACTTACACTCAACGGTACAGTCATTGCTACAACAGCCGCTATGGCTAGTGTTGCAAGGATGAAGAAAGGATTCACATTATTGATATGAAAAGCATAAAGCAAGAGGGTTCCTTGGAAACCCAAAATAACCCAAAAAAGAACAGAAAGTCCACCAAGGAAAAAGTAGTTTTTTACCTTGAAATTTTTTTGATATTTGAAAAAGTCTGCAAGAATTTCAGCTGAAGAGATTGAGAATTTTTCTTTTACTGTTTCCTTCAAAAAAACTTTTGAAATGATTTTCAACAAGAAGTTCAGAAGTGGTCTTAAAACTTTTTCACTGAAAGTTAAAATTACTAGAGATGTGAATAGAACAAAACTGCTTGAAATTCCTACCGGAATTCGCCAGTCAATTGTTGGAATTGCTAGTAAGCAAAAGGGGAGAGTGAGTAGAATTATCATAAATATCCCCGCAAGATCGAAAAGCCTATCAAAAACAACAGAAAAAACTGCGCTACCAATCTTTACCTCCTTCTTTTCTTCTCTCAGATAGAACGCACGAAGCACATCTCCTACTTTAGCAGGGGTAATTGCAGAACCAAAAGTGCCAATTAAAATTAATTTTAGTGTAGTAGTAAATGAAAGGGCAACATTTTGTCGTTTGAGAATTACATTCCAGCGAATTGTTTTCAGAAGGAAAAGAATTATAGTCAAACCACTCGAGGTAATAATTAGTGAATATTTTGCCCCACAAAGTGTCGCCCAAAGTCTTGCCGGGTCAGCACTCCGTATGAGAAATAGCAAAAAAACGCTGGTAATAACAATACCTAGAATGGTCTTCCAATATTTTTCAACCCAAAAAGCCCTTTTTTGTGGAGTATAACCATGTTCAAACAGGACTTTTATCTCGAATTGCCTTTTGGATTTGGTAGCCAAAATATTTCCTCCTTTTAACTTTTCGTTGCAATAATTTTTGATTCAAAGAGTACTTTTCTTGAGATATTTTCAAATCCTTTGCCAAATTTCTCTGCAAGATAAAATTCAGTGAAATCTTCTATAGCGTCGAAAATCGTCTTTTGAGGGTGATAGCCTATGAGTTGTTTGGCTTTTGAGATATCTGCAAAGGTATCTTTTATATCGGCTTTATTTCTCGGGGAGAAAATAAGCTGCAACTCATGATTAGTGATTTTAGCGATTAATTTCAGGACTTCATTTACAGAAATTCTAGAACCATTACCAATATTGAATGTCTGGTTTCGAGCTTTCTCTTTTGTTAGTGCCAGATAAAATCCTTGGGCAATATTTTCAACATGGGTCCAGTCACGTGTTTGCCAACCATCACCGAAAACAGTTATTTTTTTTTCTTCGAGCGCACAACTAACGAATTTGTTAATTGCCATGTCAGGTCGCTGTTTGGCACCAACAACAGTGAAGGGACGTATGATAACAATATCCAAATTTGGGTAGAGGTATCTATATACTTCTGCCATCTGCTCCACCATGAGTTTGCTTGTTCCGTAGATCGAAACGGGTTTTTTTGGGTGGTTCTCATTGATGGGTAAGTAAAATGCAGAACCAAAAACAGAAGAACTGCTGGTAAGAATAACTCTTTGAATGTCTAGTTTTTGAACTGCTTCCAGAATATTAGCAGTTCCTTCTACATTCACCCGCAAAGTTTTCTCTGGATGGATACTCGAGTAACGAACACCGGGCTGAGCTGCAAGATGGACAATTTTCGAGCATTGCTCGTTTTCTATGGTTTGAAAAAGCATTTGTCGATTTAAAATGTCTCCTTCGATGATCTTTGCTCCTAATTTCTGACATTCGAGTGCATTAATCTTCTTCAGTTGCGGGGAATAGTAACTTGAAAAATTGTCAAAAATAACAACTTTTAATCCTCGAGCCAAAAGATATTTCGTTAGATGATAGCCAATAAAGCCTGCTCCACCTGTCACCAGAACTGTTGTCATTTTTATAGCTCACATATCATTGAATCTAATGATTCTCCATGTAATTTTCTTTAAAAAGTACCAAAAAGCCTGTAGAAAGGCTTTTTCTGAGAAAGGGGTTAATAATCAGGTTCATAATTTTTATCAATCGGTTCGCCAATACGGCAATTTTCTCCCGTCTTCATTTTGGGGCAGACGACACTTTCAGCGATAACATAATCGATTTCTATCTTGTTCGGCGAAACGATTTCTTTAACTCGGAGAAACGATTCGGATTTTGCAAGCTCATC
>Ga0164310_10001505_pt1 | contig 13223 bp, 12 predicted proteins | sample GuaBasSedimGuay1_FD_121795 | JGI IMG/M metagenome (GOLD analysis project Ga0164310, IMG submission 121795) | Subseafloor sediment microbial communities from Guaymas Basin, Gulf of California, Mexico - Guay1, Core 4569-9, 0-3 cm | ecosystem: Environmental > Aquatic > Marine > Hydrothermal vents... | reverse complement strand
CCTTTTATTACACTTCTCTGCTAGACTCTTTGCGCTTATGATAGGCGCGAGTTTGCTGGTGTTTTCTCTAAAATGCCAGTTTTGGCAGAACAGACAGTCGAACGAGCAGGCTCCGTAAAAAACGGCTAGATTCACATGCCCATACTCTGGCCCCCGCACCTTAGTATACCTTGGAAAGCCGGCGCTCGTGCAACCCGGGCACACCCAAGCAGCCACACAGTTGGTGGGCAGCGGATCATAGTACCAGTCCAACAAGCCCTTCTCTGGGCTGCCCGCGTATCTCACCAGTTTCCCTTCAATATTTGCTACGAGTCCACAGTACCCCTTCTCCCCTGGCGGTATTCTGCAGTCGTTTACGCACATTCCACAGGGTATCCCATCCTTATCTCTTGGAGGTGATTCGGGAAGGTTGAATTTGAGTCTACTTAGCCTGTGAGCATTAAGAGCATAAGGCAGCGCTTTTTCAGGGTTGTTGACTATACACTCCCCGCATACACCCAGGTTCTCCGAAATGAGTGGACTTCTCTTACCGCAAACCTTACACTCCGACAGAGCTGTTTTAAGGTTTTCAGACACTCTATAGCTCATAAAACAGTTTTCCCTCTCCTAACTGCTGTAAATAATACTATCAGAAATACCCTAATAAACAATACTCTGCGAATCTTAGGAGAAGATTACGTAGAACCTTATTTTCATAGGTCATCAGTTTTCCGTGACATAAGATATGCGCTTTCACCGTCGTGGTAGTATCCCCTCAGCTCTCTAACCACGGTGAATCCCAAACTCTTGTACATGGCTAGGGCGGGTTCGTTAGTTATTCTGACCTCCAACACTATTTCCTCAGCACCGTACTCCTTCATCGCTCTCATACCCGCCATCATAAGTTTCCTTCCTATCCCCCTTCTGCGATGCTCTGGCAAAACCGCTATGGAAACCACATGACCCTTGACTACACGGTGCATAGGGGAGGAGAAAAAGCCCGGCAGCCCCCTTTCTATTCTATTCATCATATAGCCCACCACCTCCCCGTCCTTCTCAGCGACAATAAACGATTTGGGATACTTTTTGAGAATCTCAAGAAAGAACGGGTAAGGGTAGTTCTCCGGGAGGGTTGTCTGGTTTATCCTCATCACTTTTTGAAGATCGTCGACCCTAGCACACCTTATGACATACTCCTCATTCGCCAAAGAATCACCATAGAACACTGTTTTTTACACAACACAAACAAGGGATGATATATTTCTTTGCAAATAACCGATTTAATTTTTACGTAATCATAAAATAGCAGAGACCAGCCGCTATAGAAAAACAATGAAGCAAACCGGCCGCAAAAAGAAATTCATAAAACTTCTTGCCGAACACCTTTTACACTGTTGGAAAGGTTTTTAACTCACTTATGTTTTAGGGAAAAACAACAGGGTAAAGGAAGGAACAGAAACGGAAAACGGAGAAAGATTACCCCTAAGCTTCGAAGAACTGCGAAGGATTGTCGAAAGACACTTCATAGTTTTCGAAGCGTACATCGAGTTAGACGGTAGCCCGACCTTCATCCTGCCCTCCGCTCAGGAAACCAAGATTCCATTCCAAAACCTCATAGATGAACTGAGCAAGTATGACCTGCTGGCACTGCTTAGAAAAACTGAAAAGGCTCCACAGAGATACCAGGTATACACAGACTACGCTCCTTTAGAAAAGGAGGAACCCGAACTAGTTCTCAAAATATTTCCAAATCCCGAACCGAAAAAGCCAAAGCCCCCGGTGCTAAACGTTCTCTTACTGATAGCGACGGTGTTCACCATAGCTTACACTGGCTACTTCCAGGTCCAAGACTACAATAACTTCGGTATCATGATCAATGTCTTGGTTGGCCCCCAATGGGGATGGTATGACGACCCAGGACTACTAATCGCCGCTTTTACAGTCAGCTTGCTCGCCATAGTGGGCCTGCACGAAATGGGCCACTACGTCACCGCTAGGATGAGGGGACAGAGCGCCTCACTACCATTCTTCATACCCGGAATACCACCCATAGGCACCTTCGGAGCTGTGATATTCCAAAGAACACCTACAATAAATCGTGACAGACTCTTCGAGCTGGGGTTAATGGGACCCCTAACCGGCTTCGTGATCACCGTGATAATCCTAATCATATCACTATACCTAACTCCCATCATTTACCCGAACGTGATGGTTGAAATCTACAGGATAAACTTCGAGTTTAACCAGCAGATCATATCTACGTATGGTTATGATGTTTTCGAACTGCTCCTGAGTCTCCGAATGCCGCTCATATGGGTAGGCCCAACCCCCTACACGAACCCTCTCCTCTATGACCTCATAAGTCCGATAATAAAAAAATCCCCGTTACCACACTTCGTACCCACACACCCGCTCAGCTGGGCGGCGTGGATAGGCATGCTGGTCACCGCTCTAAACATTTTTCCCATAGGCATGCTGGACGGTGGGCACATGCTTCGCTCCTTTCTGAGCCAGAGACAGCACCTCATCGCGTCTCTGATAGCCGCTGGAGCCATGATACTCATAAGTGATGTCTACATTTTCATGGCGCTCCTAGCGCTGCTCATTGGCCCAAGAGGCGGACACCCCGGCCCCCTAGACGACGTTTCACCGGCATCAAAGCGCAAGATAGCCATCTTTGCGGTTATGATAATAATAGCGATACTCACGATACCCCCCTTGGGATGGGGACACTACTTTTAGAACATCAAACAGAACTTCCAAGATTTTATAAGAAACTTTTTTAAATAAAATCAATCTTACGAACATCTAAATCGCTCAGGACGGGACAACAACGACTGGAAGCGAAGGACCAAATCTAAGCTTGGAGGAACTTAGAAGGATAATTCAAACAGAGTTCACCATATCGAACTATTATACAGAAACCGATGGAACACCGGTGTTCGTGTTGCCGTCAAACCAGGAAACAAAAGCTTCCTTCAAGAGACTATCGGAGAAACTCCAAAAGCAGAACCTTATCGCGACTCTACATTACTCGTCCCCACCCCGACGTGAGTACACGCCGCCCCCTCCACGAGAAAGCGGAAAAACAGAACGACCACTGGTTCTGAAAGTTTTCCCAAAAATGGAAGAAAAGAAGCGAAAGAGCCCCCTGTGGAATCTCGCCCTACTAATCGCTACGGTTTGCACGGTGACTCTCACGGGTTACTGGTGGGAGGAAGAGTACAATTGGTTCGGCGTACTGGTTAGCTTTCTATCAGGTCCTTGGTACGGCTGGTTCACAGACCCTGCTCTGGTAATTACAAGCTACACCATTGCGTTACTATCAATAGTGGGCTTGCACGAGCTGGGACACTACTTTACCTCCAGGCGCAGGGGCGTGGATGCTTCACTACCGTTTTTCATACCGGGAATCCCTCCAATCGGCACCTTTGGCGCGGTGATTTTTCAGAGAAGCCCGACCACCAACAGGGACGAGTTATTCGACATAGGTCTAATGGGTCCCGTAACGGGTTTCATAATAGCCTTTTTTGTGGCGGTGCTATCCGTTGAAGTCTCTCCTCTCATTTACCCGAATGTGCTTTACGACATACTCCAACTGGAGTACCAGTTGTCCTTGCCTGTGCTCAATTTCTTGGTAAACGTGTACAACTCCTCGCCAGCGCTCGCATTTCTGCTGGGCCAATACCTTTGGAATCCACCATACTGGCCTGTGATGATAATCGGCCCCAGCCCGTTTGTTGAACCATTACTCTTCTCCATCATTATCCCCCTGCTTAAACCCGAAACGGCGTTTAGCTCCTTTTTCGTTAGCCCCCTTTATTGGGCTGCTTGGGTTGGTTTTCTGGTCACAGCCCTCAACCTGTTCCCAGTCGGCATGTTCGACGGTGGCCACATGTGCCGCGCGATTCTGAGTAGACGCACACACTACATCGCATCAATAATCGTAGCAATCATCATGATGACTATTAGCTACGTGTACATCATCATGGCTGTGCTTGCACTACTCACAATAAGAAGAACCGGACATCCGGGGGCTTTGGACGATGTTTCCCCTCTAACAACCTCTCGAAAAGTCATATTCATACTTATGATGATTGTACTTGTTATAACACTTCCCCCTCTGGGTTGGAGCCTGCCCACAGCCTTCTAGTCCTCCAATCAATAAAGATGAAAAGTCAGTACGCCAGAATCGCGGAGCCGTGAGGTACAACCTTTATTTTTCCGTCCTTTTTCACAGTGTTAAACGCATCCTCCAAAGCTTCCTCCACCGATCCTACGGGAGTGATCCTGTAAATGTTTTCCAGCTCCTTTTCAGGCATCTCACTAACCATGTATATTTTCACTTTTTGCAGAGCTCTTGCAAGGTAATAGGCTTTGTGCGCACCCATAACAAAGTTTCTCTCAAGCTCTTTCCTCATTTGGTCCGCCGTGGAGTACTTTTCCATCCATTCCCGGAACACACTGTTTCCTCCGCCTTCTCTACACTCGGCTACGAAGATTATGATGCCGCCCTCATTAACCACTGGCAGTGCGTTGTGAATAGCCTTATAGGCTTGATACAGGTCTATGTCCTTGGGGTATCCTCCCGCACTCACTACTACAATGTCTGCCTTGTCACTCCTAACCCTGTATATGCTATCTAGAAAGTTAACTCCTTTATAGAAGGCTGATTCCAGTTCTCCGCAAAACACCTTTGTAATCCTGTTTTTGGTGTTCTGAACCACATTCACAATGAAGCTGGGATCGGCGAACCTAGCTCCCTCGACCATATCCTCATGGACAGGGTTCCCTTTCAGAACACCTATTTCCGCTTTAGGACGTACAATCATGCTGTGGTTTTTTGTAGTAGCCTCCTTGGATGCCACCCCGGGAAGTAGGCTCTTTCGTCCCCCACCGTACCCCGCAAAGAAATGGTAACAGATATCTCCGGTCAATATTCTCAGATCAGCCTCAGCAACCAGAGGATTGATTTCCACTCTTGTTCCGTAGGACGTGGTTCCAATGTAAACCATGTCCTCCGCTTCACAGTCGTGACTAATCCACTCGATGTCCTCGGCTATCTCTTCGCCCAACAGTTTTTTCGCTTCCCGCTCCTTCACCTTCCTGTGAACCCCACACGCAAAAACAATGCTCACATTATCCTTACGAACTCCCGCCCGCTTCAATTCCTCTAGGATTGGCTGGAGGATGATTCCGGTCGGAGTTGGCCTCGTATGGTCGTCAACAACGATTGCCACCCTGTCTCCGGGGCGAGCCAAGCGATTCAGTGAATCAGAATTGGTAGGTTTTCGTAGGCACCGAAGTATCTTCTCTTGGGGATTCCTCATTCCCTCTGGCTCTCTAACAACAAGTGTTCCCGAGTAATTCCTATCAGGAATCTCCACGCTAACCTTCCCAGTCCCGTAATTCAACGAAATTTCAGTCAATTCTTGCACCCATAAAACAAACAAGGTATCCTTCTACTTTCTTTCCTTTTTTCGATTTTCGCGAACATTGAGAATACAGAGGAAGATAATCAATTAAATGTTATTCCATAGGCGGTTTGCTCTACTCGTTTCATAAACAGACGCGGAATATTCAACTTTAAGGAGGTAAAAGTCCTAAACCATGGGAAAATCCTTCGGAGGAAAACTGTTATAAAAATTGAAACTCCAAAAAGGACTTCAATTTCCGGTTTCTCGGAGATAATCGTTCATGGTTTTTTGGATGGTGAAGAATTTTAAAATCTGGCTCTTCCTCTCCCATTTTTTCCATGGGATTTTTAGACTGTTTCTAATGTGTTGAATTGCCTCCTCCAGGCTATTGAATGTTAGGGGAGCTTTCCTAAGGGCGCTCCTCACCGTTTCTCTTATAACCCAGACCCCTAAAGGTAGAACGTATCCGGGGCGAACCTCCCTGAAAACTATCACTGAAGCTTGCCTTCTAATCTTCGAGAGGTACTCCGCCACGGCGAGGCGAGAGGCATAGTACGCCCCCGCAACCCTAGCAGCGTAACTCCTTCTGCCTCCGTGAAACTCGTAATCGTGTACAATAACGGGTTCGTAACCCTTAGCAAGCCATGCGCTCCCGGGATACCACGCTTCAAGCTGCTCAAAACTCCACACTCGGGGTATCATAAGTATCAGGAAGTGGTTATCCAAGTAGCTTTCACTGAAAAGAAGGAATTCTCCCAACTCGGGGAAGTCTCTTATCTCCTTGATGAGCACTCTGCTGGCTATGTCGTCTGTGGCTGTTATCGACCATCTTGTGGGAACAAGCTTTCTACTCTTCGAGGTTCCCAGCAAACCTGATGACAGAAGTCGATAAATGTAGTGAACCGAAAAACCATCTGAATAAAGCTCGGCAACCGCATCTCCAGCCTTTAGATCCGTATCTGACACTACGGAATCAACTCTCCGGGGGACAACCGGTTCACTCGCCAAAGATATGCTCTTCACAGTCGCCGATGGTCCCATCGGTTGAGAGTGACTATCAAGCTCTACCCTTATTTTAGGCTCCTTTTCCAAAACTGCCTCTGCGTCGACAGGCTTAGCAGCCATAGCGATCTCCTGACCTGTTGCAAGAAGCCGATCCTCATAAAACCGTTTCACATTCACCCTCAAGGAGGCCCTAACCAACATCATCCTGTAGTTAACAATCTCGTCTATTGTTTTCCCGAACCATCGCCGATCAGAGTCATCCAAAATTGCACTACTCTCACCGGTAATCGGAGGAATCATTGGCCCTGCCAATACATTCGGATACCCACGGTAACCAACAAAGAAGGAGGGAGGAGACGAACCCGATATCTCCTTTGAAAAGGTAAGGCGTTTAACGGGAATTGCCGCAAACCATTTTAACATAATCGGACATCTAGGCTTGCCACACAATAGTCTCGAACCCTTACAGACCACGCACAGCTCTTTAGAAAATTTAGGCCTCACCATACGTCTCCCTTGCCCTCAAAAGAACCATTGTTAAAACTCGTCCAAACAGCTATCACCAAACCAAGACGCGCCCCAACCGTACTTATAGTTGATTTAGATAGAGTCTTGAAACTAATTAAGATTTTTCAAAACATTCCGAGTAGGAAGCCCCAAGGTTACAAGGGTTTCATTTGAATCTGGGTACATTAACGGTAAGAGCCAAAAGAAGGTATCCCCGCAACTGGGAACACTTAAAGGTTGTTTGTTAGAACTCGAGAAATTGTCACTTAATGGAAACTGAAGTGTGGTGAGATGCCTAATGGTTTGTAGGTTTGGGACGGGTGTTTGAACTGTTTTCCTCGAGTGTGAATCAAAAATTAGTGGAACGGTTGCCTGAACCCTCATAGGTTGATAGTTTGCTTTGTGATTGTTGTTTTGGAAAAAGAGTGAGAAGATTAGAGTTCGGAGATAACGCCACCTAGAGCGAAGATTCTCTGTTTCTTGCTTGTTATTTCGCGGTTTAGTTTCATTGCTCTGACCATTAGTTTCACATACCTTTTGTCTCTATCTTCTGGGGTGATTTTTCCTGCTACGAAATCTAGGTCTATTTGCTGGAGCTCTTCCTGAATTTTATTTTTCTCGTCTTTTAGCTTGTTGATTTCTGATTTGAGCATGTCTATCTCTTGTGCCTCTTTGGATGTGACTTTGACTGGTTCGATGCTTGGTGCGCCGCCTAGTAGGGTTCTGAAGAAGGATTTCACCTTTTCTAATATTCCCATCTGATTTTACCTCCAATTCTTTTACATACCCATAACATATTTTCTAATTAATTCGTAAAGTTTCATACGATTCATGGGATCAATCGCTACGAAACCATGGGTTTCGATTTCTAGAATTTCAGCCACCTTTTCAGGGGGTAAAGCATTAGGTAGGTCCTGCTTGTTGGCAAGGCTGAAAATGTTAGCCTCCGGCTCGACCTCGTTAATCAGGCGGACGAAGTACCGAGACTTGACCACGTTCTCGAGGGTTGAGTCTGTGACTATTATGATTAGGGAAGCGTCCCGGATGAACTTGTCCCACGTTAACTCGAACCGTTCCTGTCCCGCTAGGTCCCAACATATGAGTGACGTGTTTCCTATTTTTGCTCCTTTGACGCCCTTTATTCCAACGCCGATGGTGGGGATGTGTTCCTTAGGGAGCTCCTCTTCTCTTAGAAGCTTCAAAATGGTGGTCTTCCCTACTCCACTGTAGCCTATTAGTGCGATCTTTAGGTAAGTTAGGGTTATCTCGTCAGCAATTGGTTCGAATTTTTCAAATGTTGTGAGAGTTTCACCGTCCCATTCGGTTAGTTCGCTTTGGAACGTTTTTAGGAAACTGTTTTTGAGAGACTGAAGTTTCTCTTTCATTTCCGGGATCGCGTCACGCTTGTCCGCTTCTAGAGTGAAAACTATTCCGTCCGAGTTGGAGTAGTAGAGTCTCGTTTTTTTCAGATTCATGAACTCTATGCTTCCGTTTAACCCGAGTTTTGGCACTAGTATGGCCAGCGATTTGATGAACTCTCTGAAGACCTCATCTTCAACGTTGGTTTGTCCGTATCTTTTGTGGAAGATTGTTTTTCCGTCGAAGTTTAATATGGACACTTCTCTAATCATTTCTCCTATCCTCTACATGGGGTAACTGTCTCTAAGGGCTTTTAGGTGCCATAACAACATTCTGGGAGGCTTGATTTGATCATTATACTGTTGTCCTATCTGCTCTACGAGGTATTCGGGGAAGAACGTCATTATCTTGATGTCTGTTTTCAGTGCAACATGTGTTTTCCTGTCTATTTTGAGTTCCATGATGAATCCTGCCTTACTGAAGACACGCAGGATGCTGTCCACAACGGACTTCTTTTTGTTGAGCAGTTTGTGAATCTCACCCCTTGGAAGAATGTTTTCCCGCAGCGCCACCAGAACGTCATAAGCGTCTGGATCCGAGAGTATCTTGGTTATCGTTTCTGTATCTTCGGGTGTTATAACGTAGTCTCTGAAGAAGTTTTTAACCTCGTCCAGATAGTCCGAAGCCACTTCAGGGCTCAGTTCTCCGGATTTGGCTCTCTTAACAATCATTCTTGCGGGAACACGTGCTATAAAGACATCTCTTATTAGAAAGACACATTGGCTGGGAAGCCCCTCAACCCACTGTGTGGTGACGAGACCGTTTTTGATAAGAGGTGCAAGGAACGAGTAGAGTTCCACAGATTTTAACTCCAACTTGTGCTTTAACCAAACCTCCAGATCCGAGATGGTGGTGCTTCCCTCCTCAATCAACCGCTCGATGATACTTAGCCTGATGGGATCTGACAGAATTACACCCATTTTCTGCTCTTCGCTCAGTGTTGGGAACCTGGTGAGCTTATTGTACAAGTCCTCGAGTTCCGCCTTATACTCCTCGTTCTCTAACTTAGAGAATATGCTAGCAGCAACCTCAGCTAATCCATCCTCATAATCGTCGGCATTCTCCTCCAGAGTGAGAAGAAGCGCGACGTAATAATTCAGGTCCCAGCCACCGTAATACGAAGCGACGTTGAGGTTTCCAAGTCTCATTGACATAAATCCAGCCGCAGCTTCACCCATGGCGTGAGCAGTGTAGATTTTCATTATCTGGTCTTCTGTGGTTCTTATGTCCTCAGGATACTTTGCTTCCAAAACTGCTCCGAGACGATTGTCCCACCTTACGACAATGATTCCAAAAGGCATAGTTAACATCCCTTCAGAAGTTTTTTACGTTAAGAATATTATGATTATTTTCTTATATATTAACGTTCCAATACCGTTTTCGGTACGGTGTTTCTGCATAAGTGGTTTTTCGTTTGTGTGATCAGCTTTCCCGGAGACTCGGAATTTAGACTCTTGTCTAATATTCTTAGTGGCGCTGAGATATAAGAATTTTTTCATGGTTTTACCAACACAGTAAAGGGGATTCATTCACTAATTCTGACGGAGAAAGTCGCCCAGATTCAGCCCCATTCGAGTTTGAATTCAAAGTACTTAATAGTACTTACCTTCATTCACTAAAAATATTATTTTAGAAGTTTTTCGCTATCACGAGTAGCATTGATACGGAGAGTTATGAGTTCCTTTCCTTCTGGATATATTTTTTAGCCAAGCGATACTCTGATTCGGTTATGTAACCTAAATTCCAAAACGTTTCCAGAAGTTGGCTAATCGAAATAATGGTGTGCAGTACGATTCCTTCTCTCTCCAAATTCTCTCTGCCACCCTGTTCCCTATCTAGCAATGCAACCGCGTGTTTTACTATCCCCCTACTCTCCATGATGGCCCTAGCAGCGTTAATCAGACTTTTTCCGGAGGTAACCAAATCGTCAACGAGAACCACATTATCGTTAGGATTTAACACACCCTCAATCATACGAGCTTTCCCATGAGCCTTGGGTTCCTTTCTCACGTACATCAAAGGCAAGCGGAGTTTATGACTCACAAACGTGGCTATCGGAAGCCCAGAAGTAGGCACCCCCGCGATTTTATCCACCTCAGAAATCTCTTCGCTGATTATCTTGGCATAGATTTCACAGAGCTTGTCGAAGATGTCAGGATACGATATAAAAAGCCGCATATCGATGTAGAAGGGGGATTTCTTACCCGAAGTCAGTGTGAATTCGCCGAATTTCAGAGCGTCTGCCTGTTTGATAAACTCACAAGCGATTTTTGCATACTCCCGCTTCTGCTTTTCCCAAGACAAACCATTAAGCTCCGTATCATTTATAATTGAGAAAAAAGGAATAAGAGTTATTTAATATTTTTCTAAGCACGCCCTGGCCGCGGCTACCATAAAAATTTTCAGGCCATTCCCGCCACCCGAAACAGTGTATTAATATACAAAACTCAGATAAACAAACAGCTGAAAGAAATCTTAATCCGGATTCCCGAGACCTGGAGGCAGAGTCTTGACTAAAACAAACTGGAAGAGAGAAGCAATAGTAACAATAATCATAATTGCAATAATCGCAGGTGTTATATTGGGCGGGTTTCAACTACTAAGATTGTACCTCAACACAGATACACCGTTCAGGGTGATAAGCAACCAGCCTTCCAGTATGGAGCCAACCATGTACTACGGAGATATCGGCGTAATCAAACACGTGCCCGGCTACGAGATTGGGGTTGGTGATGTCATCGTTTTCGACGCGAGCCACTGGTACTTTTACGGTTATGCTATTCCACCAGCACCAGTGATGCACAGGGTGGTTGATGTAAAGTTTGAGAATGGCCACTTTTACTACAAAACATGGGGGGATAACCGTTTAACCAATCCTACACCCGACCCCGGGTGGACGGCCGACTGGCAGGTTTACGGAAAGATGATATTCACAATCCCTCGAATAGGTGTTCTTGCAATCTGGTTTTTCCAAGGGGGTTACATTATAACGCTGGTTGTCCTCACGATTATCACCTTGGTTTACGTTGTGTGGGAGTTGCAAAAAGAAGGAATATTTGTGGAGTAGAGAACTCTCGGGGGGCTGTCTATACCCGTTTCTGTGCAGGATCCGAATAATCTAACATTTTTGGTTTCGTTATTTATTTGATTAATTTAAAGTTTTTTAACATTTTTATGTGTTAGAAGCGGAAATTTACTTTTAAGAAACATTATATATATTAAAATTTTTGTTAATTATAATATTTTGAAATTATTATAAATCTTACTTTTCTGCACTTATAAATGGAATAAAAAGCTTTAAAAATGGCTATGGCAATATTTCCGATAGGTTAAAGAGGAAATCGAAGGTAGGAGAGTGAGGTGAACTCCTGAAATGGCTGGGTTATCACCTCTAAAACAGATGTGGCTTTTCCTGATTGTAGGCTTGATCATTCAGTTCTTCGGAATATTCCTAGCTGGCGGAAACGCTTACGTGCCGGTTGTAGGGGCGGTCCTATCCATAATAGGTCTAAGCTACGCATTCAAGAAGGCGAGTTTCTACACATTCATTGATCTGCTTATTTATGGTCTCATCACACTTGCGGTGGCAATCGCCACAGCCATTGAGTGGTGGAACATAATTCTTGCAATACCAAGTTTCAGCACGGCGGCGATGGCGTGCTACATTTCCGTATCCTCAAAACTTGAGGGGAAACCCATAACAACCACGTTTAACCCCAAGGAGCAAATACTTTACCTGTTTACTAGGTTCCAATTATACAAGTTGGCAAAGCAGAACGATATTACCCCTGTTTCCATGAAGTGGAAAAAGGAAAAAATCGTGAAGACCCTTTCTAACAAATTGAACTTAAAGGATATCGAGCTCCAAGCCTTAACACTCAACATATCCGAAGAGGAAAGAAAAAAGATTAAAGGCGCCCAGATAACCCCCACACTTGGAGGAGCGCTGCTCACCCTCAGCGGGTACATAACCCTTGTCACAATATATTCATTAATACCCATGGCGTTCCTCGGAGGAGCTATGCTTATCGAAGGATTAATGGCGCGAAAAGGGCTAATCCGATCTATCTAATCTGAGAATCATGAACACGAGAAACGGGAATTACGAGTCAAGGGAAGAGTGAAGACAATGTTTATTGAGCCATGGTATCTGCAACCCATTCTAGGATACGCGTTAATTCTCCTCGGAATCTTAGCTGTGATCTGGCTTGTTCTAACCGTGGAGTACACTCCAAGATACTCCAAAATTCAAATCGTAACCGCAATTATTTTGTTGTCCTTCTTTTTTGGATTCGGAACACAGATCATACTCGCCTCACTCGGGTTCTGACTCGACTCCTTCTCTTTACTATTAGTAAATTGTTAATCCCACACCCCAAGAAATAATATTCAAGAAGGTTTTAACACAAGCCTCGTGAGTGGATTTTTATCCATTCACAGCTGTTTCGGTGACTGAGAACTACACATTAAAGGAAGATCTCCGGGGAATTATGATCCCTCTTTTCGGTTTAGAAGCTCATCCAGGTGGTTTTTAAATTCTGAGAGACCGTTTAGTGTGTCTTCTTTTGATGCGATTAGGAAATCTTCGATGTTTGAAATCATCACATCCGTCTCTCTCGACTTTGTGGCCCTGCCGGTTGTGATTATGGCTTTTATTACTCTCCCGGGTTTTTCCCCTCTTTCCTTATAAGCTCTCACTATGGTTTCTTCTATTAGCGCCATCTTTCCTATGCTCTTTATCGCGTCGTCATACACCACTAGGTTGTATGGGGCTATGTGTTTACATTCTACTATCAGATAATTGTCGTCTCTCTCTGCTATAATATCAACTTCGTGTCTTCCTCCTTCTACCCCGTGTATTTCGACGCTGAAAAGCGTATTCCACCCGTCTTCTTT
>Ga0164310_10001504_pt1 | contig 13223 bp, 15 predicted proteins | sample GuaBasSedimGuay1_FD_121795 | JGI IMG/M metagenome (GOLD analysis project Ga0164310, IMG submission 121795) | Subseafloor sediment microbial communities from Guaymas Basin, Gulf of California, Mexico - Guay1, Core 4569-9, 0-3 cm | ecosystem: Environmental > Aquatic > Marine > Hydrothermal vents... | reverse complement strand
GGGTGGAGATATCAGTTGTCCCGGTCCCGGGGAGGTATGTTGGAGTTGCTTACAACAGAGGGCTACTAGCCAACACGATCCCCCTACCAACCAAGGAGCTAGCCCTAAAAACACTTGAAAAACTTGTTGGGCCGAGAACCCAACAAGGCTACGTGGACAAAAATATTTGTTTTGTTGCCAAGCTTGTCCACAACATTTGGATGGGTGTTGGAGATCCCCACCAGTTACATAGAAAAGCTGCTGGGCTAAAAATAGATTACAGCGGCTACACCCAGATGGAGGCTAAGGTTTTGGAGGCTGTTAGAAGGATCCGCCCAGGCGAGACGAAAACGTATGGTGAGATTGCTAATATTGTTGGTGTTAAACGTGGCGCTAGGTTTGTTGGTAGTGTCATGGCTAAGAACCTTACCCCGCTCATAGTGCCGTGTCACAGGGTTGTGGCTAAACATGGTCCAGGCGGCTATACCTATGGAATAGGGGAAAAACTCAGGTTGTTGAGGATGGAGAGGGAATTGGCTAGATGTTAAGGCTCAAAAGCAAACGCTGTTGAAGTACTGATAATCCCTGGTATTTTATGTATTTTATCGAGGAGGATGTTTTTCACCAGGAGATACGCGTCTCTCGCCCTGACAATCGCTATGATGTCATAAGCACCTGTCACTACACACGCTTTGACCACCTCGTCGATCCTATTCAAAGCATCCAAAACCTCTTTTGAGCGGCCACTCTCTGTTTTTATGAGTACAAATGCTTCCTCCAACCGCCACACCGCCTAAGGGTTTGTTGGTGGAGCTGTGCTGGTCTCCAGCAGGGTTGGACAGATATTATTTTAAGTTTGGCTTAGCCCTGGGTGTCCGCTGCGCTGGTTGTGGTGGTTCTGTCCGTGTTTGGCCTGGGGTAGAACTTGGGAGATGATGTTAAACCCATGTTCCACGAGCTTAAGAAGATGTGGAAAACCCTGAAAACATTTGGGGAAAGAGTGAAGAGAGAAGAGGGGAAAATCAAGATAAAAATAAAATATAAGAGGTTTGAGGGGGTTTGAGAGGCTTAGACTATCTCTACTAGTTCTATTTCGAATGTTAGGTCTTTACCGGCTAAGGGGTGGTTCGCATCGAGCACAACCCGATTCTCAGAGACGTTTTTCACTGTTACCAGGGTTACTCTGCCATCAGCGCCCAATATTTGTAGGCGTTGACCAACCTCTGGCTCCAAGTCCTCTGGGAAAAGCTCTCTCTCCACCTCAAAAACCTTCTCCTCTATGTAGGGTCCATAAGCCTGATCCGCTGGTACCTTAACTGTTTTAGATTCCCCCGGACTCATACCTATCAAGGACTTCTCGAACCCGGGTATTATCCGTCCCTCACCGATGGTGAGCTCCATCGGCTCGCCACCAATGGATGTATCAAAAATTGTGCCATCATCAAGCTTACCGGTGTAGTGAACCCTAACGGTGTCTCCAACCTTCACCTGGACCATAGTATCACTCCCATCAGCAGTCTACGCATAAAACAGTACTAACAACGAGCGGCAACCAGCCCAACAACCCGTGGGCAAACGCCAAATCGCTGTTAGAACTGTGACGCGTAGAGCTCTGACGGCTACAACATCCCATGCACTTATACTTATACCTTTGGGTTGTGCAAGCCGTCCACCAACCCCCCAAGAAAAGCTCAACACCAAGCATCGCATCACATCACACCCAAAAAACCTAGAACCATGTAGATTGGAGAACACCAAAAAATTGCTATAAAGTGTTAAACAGCTTGGTGATTACACTTCCCTGAGTTGTTACTCTTTGTTTCCAAGAGCATATCACCATATGAGGTTGCGACCAAGTCCTCCATCCGAACCCCGAAAAGTTTGAGGTAGTGTTCACATTGCGCCCTAAGTCTCCGCTCCCCAATCAAACCCCCCTCATCCGCAGCCTCAACCTCTAGGAACCACCCCAAACCCGGGACCTCATCTAGGTGTATCTTAACGTTGCCAACCCTGTAGATCTCCCTCCTCTTCCTAACAACAACCCTAACACCCAGAGCTTTTTCCAACAGGTTTCTAAGGGGTTTAGGGTTGCTAACCTGGTACAACCATACCGAAGACCTCTTTGGCCCAGGTTTATCGGGTCTCTCATAGTATATCAACGCTTTTTCTATCATACCTTCGCGAAGCTTTAACCTCCCCCTAGAAGTGTTGAAATATGTGTCAACCTGGTTGTCCACACCAACAAAAACCGCTTTCTCCCTCTCCAAAGCGGAGCGTACGTAATCATGGTTTTGACACTTAGCTTTTATCTCAACATTGACACCCAGCCCCTTATCAACCATGTTACCACCTGTTTTAGTCTACTGTGATCGTCTTACTTATGTTCCTCGGATAGTCCGGGTCTATACCTTTTTTTACGCTCCAATAATACGCTATGAGCTGTAGGGGAACCGTTGCCAATATTGGTGTGACGTAGTGGTTTGTGCTTGGTATTTCGATCATCTCATAGTTTTGTTTCTCCAGTCTTGGGTCTGGCCCAGCCACAACAATCACCCTGCCCCCTCTACACTCAACCTCGTTGGTGTGGTTTAGAACCATCTCCACATCCCTAGGGGCGATAACAAATACGACTGGGTACCCCTGTTCAACGATGGAGAGGGGCCCATGTTTAAACTCCGAACTGTACATGCCTTCACAGTGTGCATAGGTGATCTCTTTGATCTTAAGGGCGCCCTCAAGAGCTGTTCCATGTGTAACCCCATAACCAAGACAATACAAATCACTCCTGTCAACCAACGACTCTGCTAACGTCTTACAGGTTTGTTCGGTGTCTCTAATCGTTTTTTCCAACAACCCACCGATTCTGTCAAGGTCTTGGGATAAACCATTTGTGTCGTGTTTACTAAGGGTTCCCCTCTTTTTACCAAGTTCAAAAGCGAGGTATAGGAAGAGTGTGGTCTGGTTGATAAAAGTCTTGGTGGCTGGAACACTGATCTCAAGCTCAGAAGCAATAGGAAGATAAACATCACTGTTTAACATGAGAGTAGACCCCAAAACATTTAAAACCCCCAAAATTTTTCCTGACGTGCTTTTAACATGGTTAACAACGTTTATAACATCTTTTGTTTCACCGCTTTGGCTTACACATACCACAACATCATCCCCCCCAAGGGAGTCCCCATATTGCTCTATGAACTGCCCAGCCACCACCGGGGAGGCAGGAACTCTAGCTAACTGTCCAAAGTAGTAAGCGCCAATCACACAAGCATTATAACTACTCCCAGAACCAACAAGATAGACCCGATTCGCTTCCTCGATCTCCCCGAGAAAAACATGGGTATACCTAGACTCTCTCAAAAGATTAACAACCCTTGTAGCACCATTGGGTTGTTCATGTATCTCTTTAAGCATGAAATGTGGGTAACCCCCCTTCTCAGCAACTTCTGGACTGATATCAACCGTTTCCACCCCCCTCTCAACGGGTTTACCATCCAACAACCTTCTAACAACCACCCCACCCGGACTGATCTCAACCATCTCCCCATCCAACAACTTAACAACCCTACGTGTAAACTGTAGTATCGAGGGCAAATCGGAGGAACAATAGTTCTCCCCATCCCCAACACCAACAACTAAACTAGAGCCCTTCTTAACCGCGTACATCTTATCTATGTCCCTATGAAAAACTATGAAAGCGTAGTCTCCACGCATATCCCTGCAGGCATGTCTAATAGCATCCACCATACTCTCGCCACGGTCAAAATACTTCTCAACCAGGTGGACCACCAGCTCCCCATCGTTACTACTCCTAACCCTGTGGCCCTCCCCAACCAACTTTTCCCGGATCTCAGAATAGTTGACAATGTTCCCATTGTGGGCCCCAACCATGTCCTGGTCACAATCAAAGTGTGGCTGAGCATTGACCTTGGAGGGAGCACCAAAAGTAGCCCATCGCAGCTGTATAAGCCCACGATCCCCGACCATACCCTTAAAGTTTAGTCTATGCCCAACTTGCTCCAGTTTCCCAACATCCTTCCTCAGATCTATGTTTTCCCCCCATATTGTTGCACATCCAACCGAGTCGTAGCCGCGGTAGGTAAGCTTCTTACCCCCCTCAAACAACACGCGTCCAAGGTCTCTACACCTAGCGGATATAACACCAAAAATACCGCACAACCCTACCAACCCCTTAGCGCTACACCTGGGTGGTATGAGTGGACTACGAGGAGAGACTCCACAGGTTGGGGCTTAAACTTTCCCCTGTGCCCACCCCCCTGGGGAACTATCTCCCAGCTGTGCGTGTTAACAACCTGCTCATCCTAAGCGGGGTGCTCCCAATAAGGGGGAACACCCTGGCCTACACCGGCAGGGTTGGCGAAGAAATAACAATCGAACAGGGATATGAAGCTGCTAGAACCGCAACAATAAACGCTTTGTCAATCATAAAAAATGAGCTTGGATCTTTGAACAATGTTGAGAGGGTTCTACGCCTGGTGGGCTATGTTTCATCTGGAGAACATTTTACTCAGCAGTCAAGGGTGGTTGATGGTGCATCAGATCTCTTAGTAGATGTTTTCGGGGAGAATGGTAAACATGCTCGTGTGGCTGTTGGGGTAGCATGGTTACCGGGTAACTCCCCGGTGGAGCTCGAGCTGGTCGTCTCGATAAAAGAAACAAAGAAAGAATCCTAGTCTTTAGCTACAATCCTGTATTTTGGCTTCTCGATCCAACCTTTACACCTTGGACACTTCGAAAGATTGGTTATCCTCCTAAGCTTAACCTCTCCACACCTGGGACAAACAGGTTTGCTTACCTGTAACTCTAAACCTTTTGCTGCCAAGCTTCTCCTAACATGTTCCAACTCTTTCCGCACAACACTCTCAGCCACCAACAATTTTCTTGCTAGGGCTGTTAGTGATGCTGGTTCATCCATCAACACCTCGACTATCTGTTCCCTCCTAGTCTTCATAGCGCCACACCCAACCAGAAAACAGAAAAACTCCGCCCAACCTTTTTTTAATTATGTCCCACCCCTTCTCACCACAGGTTGTGCAACGTTTCTATGATAGGATAGCAAACATCTATGACAACAGGTATGGGAACCAAAACCCTGAAACAGTAGCTATGCGTGACTTGGAAAACCAGCTAAAAAAAGAGTATCTCAGGGCTGGTCCAACCCTGGATGTGGGTGTTGGAACAGGTTCCACATACAAATGTTCTGAGACTAGCCAAAACGTTTTTGGTGTGGATGTGTCGCTGACCATGCTCCAAATAGCCCGGCGGAGAGGCGTGATCCCCATACGTGCAAGCGTTGATCACCTACCCTTCCACGAGGCAAGCTTCAAAAATGTTGTCTGTCTCTTCGGAGTTCTAAACCACACAAAAAACCTGGAAAAGCCTCTAAAAGAGATTAAACGGGTTATGTCGCATGATGGTGTGCTAATATCCTCTCTAACAATAAAAAACAATCTTAGAAGGATGATAAAAGTTTTTTTGAAGGGTAAGATCCCGTTGCTTGTTAGGTCGATGCGGAAAGACAAAGGAAAAATCACGATCAGAACCACTCAGGGTAGAGCTACAGTCTGGACAAGATTCTACACCCCGCCACAAATAAGAAAAACCCTTCAAAAAACTGGTCTAACCCCAATAAAATGGGAAAACTCGCCACTAATAACCACAAAGCCCAAGAACAAAACAATAAAAAAGATGATCTTCACCATAAACAAAATCTTCAAAACCCTAACAAAAAACCGTAGTGGGGAATACATATACTTCGTAGCAACCCCGGGTGACCAAGATGCGCAAAGAAAAAGAGAAAAAACGAGTGTTACTCCCAATAGCACCGCTGCTACTGCTGCTAATAGCAACCGGCTGCAACCGCCCAACACTAGGCCCCGAGAAGATGGAAGAAATCGCCCCAGACCCTGATAGGCTGCCAGAAGGCGTTAAGCTTTTAGAGTGGACCGTGGTGGACAGAGGAGAGATAAAAGTTTACACAGCACGCTACCAGACAGCTGAGAAAGACTACATAGACCTAGAGATCAAAAGACACTATTCAGAGGAACTCGCCATCCAAGAGGTGCAATCAGCTAAAACACCCCTGCTCCACCTTGGCGAAGGGGGGGTAGTTGAGGAGATCCAACCTGAGATCCAACCACTCAACATAACCCCGGACAGTGTTATCATCACCGAACCAACGGGGGAGATAATGCTCATCGGCCACTCAGGGAGATACACCTTCATGATAATGGCGAAAGCAACCCGACAATCAACCAGGGAAACAGCTATCATGCTTGCGGAGATGATCGAACTGCCTTAGACAACCAAAAAATAAAGGTGTGAGGAGTTACTCCACCGGAACCGTGTGTCTCTCCTTCGCAGCCCTTCTAACCCTGGGGAGCGACAACTCCAATATACCATTGTTGTACTTCGCCTTCACCTTTGTCGTGTCCACATCCCCCGGCAGCGGGACATGCTTCTCATATCTCCTGTCCCCCCTCTCAGCCCTCACAACCAGCTCAGCGTCGCTAACACTCACCTTCACATCCTCCTTCTCAACCCCGGGTATCTCCAAGATTATACGTAGCTTGTCCTCCTCCTCCATGACGTCGGTGAAAGGTTCACGCACACCGCTTATCTCAGCCCTGCCATAGCTAGTTGGGCGCACATTCCCAAACTCTCTGATCTGCGGCTTCCCATCGGGACCAATAGACATGGAAAACCCATATACATATGGGCCCTCCACCGATGCGCGGACACCGGGGAACCTAGCCCACTCCATAGCCTCCCTGATCAGCTGGTCTATGGTCTCCTCTATCTGCTCAAACTCCGGGAATAGGCTGAACCTCCTTCTCCTCCAGAAGGGGTCCCACAACACAATCACCCCCAACCAAGCCTGCCTTATCTACTACCCCTACTCTATTTTAACTTCTCTCCCCCTCGGTTTTTCAAGCTTAGGTATCCTAACCTCTAACACACCATTCCTATATCTTGCCCTAGCCGCATCCGCCTTAACATTCTCAGGCAAGCTCATCCTCCGATAAAACCTGTGGTAACGCCTCTCGCGACTATAGTACTCCCTTCCCTCCTCTTCCTCCTCCCTCCTAGTCTCAGCAGAGATCTCCAACTGGTTCTCGGTGATGTTAACCTTTATATCCTCCTTGTTAACACCTGGCAGCTCTACCGTCGCAACTATCTCGTCACCAGCATCGACAAGATCCGCTATGGGTTCCCTAACAGCCAGCTCCTCCCTACCCTCCCCCGGGGGTAGGAACCATCTGCCACCAAAACGTCTGCCCCCCAAAAACTCCTCAAACAACCTGTCCATCTCAGCCTGTAGACGCCTAATCTCCCTAAATGGGTCCCATGGCATCCAAGCACCTCCAACACGTTTCCATCCACTTTTTTTTAACTTTAAACATACGCGTCATATTTAAGTTTGTCAGCCTGTTTCTGATACTTCAAAACCATTTCCTCGCTCAGAGACGGTTTAACCTTTTCAAGGGCTTTTTCAAAGTGTTTCCTCGTAACAACCTTGGACTCTAGATTCTCCCTCAACGCGTTCATTCCTGCTTCTCTCACAACAGCGGCTATATCAGCGCCGCTATATCCCTCCATCCGCTCAGCCAAACCATCCAAATCAACATCTTGGCCAAGGGGCATCCCCCTAGTGTGAACCTTGAGGATCTCCCTCCTAGCCTCCTTGTCGGGTGGAGGAACAAACAGGATGCGATCAAACCTTCCAGGCCTTAGAAGCGCGGGGTCTAGCATGTCTGGTCTGTTGGTGGCGGCAATCACAACAATGTTCTCAAGCTCCTCAAGTCCATCCATCTCGGTTAGAAGCTGGCTTATAACCCTCTCAGTCACCCTTGAATCACCAAAACCAGAGCCTCTACGTGGGGCAAGAGCGTCAATCTCGTCAAAAAAGATTATTGATGGGGCAACAGTCTTAGCTTTCCTAAAAGTCTCCCTAACACCCCTCTCACTCTCACCAACCCATTTACTCAGGAGCTCTGGACCTTTAATAGATATAAAATTTGCTTCGCTTTCCGTTGCCACTGCTCTTGCCAACAATGTTTTCCCCGTACCAGGGGGGCCAACCAGGAGTATGCCACGCGGAGGGTTTATCCCCACACGCTTAAAACTCTCAGGATGTTTAAGTGGCCATTCAACAGACTCTCTTAACTCACGTTTAATGTCCTCCAAACCACCAATATCCTCCCACCTAGTCTCAGGTGCCTCAACATACAGCTCGCGAAGCCCACTCGGGTGAACATATCTAAAAGCGTTCCTAAAATCCTCATCTGTCACTTTAAGTTTTTCGAGAACCTCTGAAGGAATAGTCTCCTTTTCAATGTCTATCTCAGGCAACACCCTTCTCAAAGCACTCATAGCAGCCTCTTTACACAAGGCTTCGAGGTCTGCCCCAACATATCCATGGGTAGCAGCTGCATACGCCTTCAAATCGACATCGTCTGCTAGGGGCATCCCCCTGGTATGGATGTGGAGGATCTCCTCCCTCCCCTCCTTGGTTGGGACCCCTATCTCTATCTCCCTGTCAAACCTTCCAGGCCTGCGCAGCGCGGGGTCCAAAGCGTCTGGTCTGTTGGTAGCACCAATCACCACAACCTGGCCCCTAGCCTCCAAACCATCCATGAGAGCTAAAAGCTGTGCAACCACCCGCCTCTCAACCTCCCCCGTGACCTCTTCACGCTTCGGGGCTATAGCATCCAGCTCGTCTATGAAGAGGATGCTTGGAGCGTTTTCCTCAGCTTGTTTGAACAGTTCTCGAAGCCTCGCCTCCGATTCCCCATAGTACTTGCTCATGATCTCCGGTCCGTTGATGGAGAAGAAAGCACAGTTGGCCTCATTGGCAACAGCTTTGGCTATCAAAGTCTTACCCGTGCCGGGTGGACCATGAAGAAGAACACCTTTAGGAGGGGATATACCAAGCTTTTTGAAAAGCTCTGGGTGTCTAAGCGGTAGCTCGATCATCTCACGCACTCTTTGCAGCTCCTCCGCCAAACCTCCTATATCCTCATAGGTAACGCCCGTCGGCCTCGCCAAGGGAGTGGGTTTCTCAGATATTGTGATCTGTGTCTGCGGTTTAATAATAACATATCCAGAGGGTTGGGTTTGCGTCACAGTTAGGGGTAAGCTTTGCCCAAGTACATTTATGAGCAGCCGATCCCCCAGGCTGACAGGCCTCTCCATCAACTGTTGGTGGACATAATCAACAAAACCTGGTGAGAATTTTATCTGCTCATCCGGGGCAAGGGTTATTCTCCTCGCAGGTTCAACCTTTGCTTTTCTAACGGTCACAGTCTCACCTATCCCCGCCCGGGTGTTGTGACGTAGATGACCATCCATCCTGATAATTGCTAGGCCCTCATCCTCAGGGTAGCTAGGCCAAACAACTGCAACACTTTTCTTTTTACCCTCTATTTCAACAACATCACCTGTTTCCACTCGCAGCTGTTGCATGGCTTGCCTGCTTATCCTGACTATGCCTCTCCCAGCGTCCCTACTCCTCGCTTCGCCAACCTTGAGTGTGATCTCCCCCATGGGCAACACCAACAGCAAGGTGAGAACATTAATATATAAGTCTTCGGAAAAACAGTGGGACACAACCAACGGCCCTGCTAGTAGCCCAACAAAAAAGAAAACAACCAGGATCCAGGTGTGGAGGACATACCAACCAGAACAAGTGAGTAAGATGATGGATGCTGGTCAAAGAGTTGTAAACGGGCTGCTCATAGACATGTTCGCCCTAAACATACCAACCAAAGAATGTTGCCTCCTCTGGACAAGGAGAACCGGATGAGAATAGTAGATGCGAGATGTGGGGAGGGATAATAACACTTTTCAGGGAGGATAAAAACTGTTAACACTGATTTTGGTAACATCAAACCAGCATAAAGCTTTGGAGATGGAGCGAATAGCGCGTATCAGGGGGGCCCCTATAAAACTACATGTGAAAAGTTTGCCACACTACGAGATACAGGCTGACACCCTTGAGGAGATCGCCATCCACAGTGCGCAACATGCATGGGAAAAAATACGGTGTCCACTCATAACAGAGGACTCAGGGCTGTTCATAGATGCTTTAAAAGGATTCCCCGGACCATTCTCATCATACGTCTACAAAACAATCTCAAACAAGGGAATACTACGTTTGATGGAAGGAGTTAGGGATAGGAGCGCGACTTTTAGGTCCGTCATAGCTTATGTTAACAACAAACAACTAAAAGTTTTTAAGGGGCATGTCCATGGTAGGATAAGCGAAAAAGAGGCGGGAAAAGAGGGTTTTGGTTTTGACCCAATCTTCATACCGGAGAACAGTGAAAAGACCTTCTCACAGATGGGGGAGGAGAAAAACCGTTTATCACACAGAGCAAAAGCTTTTAACAGTCTTCTAGACTGGTTCATCAAAGAGTACTCAGACAAAAGAGGGGAGAGAAGGGGAAAAAATGGCTAGGATGCACTCAAGGAGAAGGGGTAAATCCCAATCGAAAAATCCTATCGTCAAAGAGCCACCAGCATGGGTGGAACACACCAAAGAAAAAGTTGAGTCGTTAGTACTCCAACTAGCCGATAAGGGGTATAGCCAAGCACTTATAGGAACAATACTCAGGGACCAGTATGGAATCCCGAAAACAAAGCTTTTAACGGGTAAAAAAATAGGTAAGATACTTGAGGAGGCTGGAAAAGCTAGTAAACTCCCAGAAGATCTTCTAAACCTTATTAAAAGAGCTGTTAACCTTAGAGAGCATCTCAAAGTCCACAAGAAGGATCTACACTCAAAATATGGTTTACAGCTCATAGAATCGAAGATACGGCGCCTTGCCAAATACTACAAGAGAAAGGGAAGACTACCACCAGACTGGAAATATGACCCAGAAGCATCCAAACTCCTACTAGAATAACCAAAACAAGGAAACAAAATTGCTGGAGGAAGACGCTGAAAACATAGCACAAAGGATCAAATACCATGTTAACAAGGATAACATGATATACTGCCTTGCAAACAATGATGCAGATGGAATAGCTTCAGCAGCCATCCTAACAGACACAATAACAAAGATTGGGGGAAAAATACACGTAAGAAGTATAAAAACGCCCAGTTTGTCCGAGATAGAGGGTGTTTGCTACGACCTTTTAATCCTATGCGACATGGGGAGCCAACTATCAAAAGAGGTAACAAAAAAAATCCTGGAAAAAGAAGTGGTGATCATAGACCACCACGAGGACCCGCAGAAAGAAGACAAAAACATACACATCATAAACCCACACAAACACAGCGTAGACGGAAAAAACCAGATATCATCCTCAGGGCTCGCCTACCTAGTATCAAAACACCTTGTAAACGAGCCAAACCACGCAATCCTCGCATTGGTTGGTGCAAGCGGAGACCTACAAGACATAGATGGATTCCAATCATTCAACCTGAAAATAGTGAAAGAAATTGAGAGCAAGGGGAAACTAGCAAAAAGAGTTGGGATAAGGTTCGCAGCACCACACCAACCCCTACTCCGTGCGATGACACACATAATAAAACCTGCACTACCCAAAATCACTGGAAACCCAGAACACTGCCTAGAAATCATAGAACGATGTGGATTAGCCCCAACCACCCAAACATGTGACATAGACAAAACAGGTGAAAAACAACTAGCAGCTGAAACCATCCTAGAAGCATTATCAAACGGAGCACCATGTGAAAAAGCTGAGTCACTCATAGGGCCTGTATACACCATAGAAAATGCTCCCCACAAAATTCTGAGCACAACCAGAAGCTTCGCAACCCTATTAGATGCTTGCTCAGCCAACAACAAACCAGGGCTTGGAATAGCCCTCTGCATCGGCAAACCCAAAAACTTTGAGTCAATGGAAAAACTGATGGAAAAATACTTGGAGGAGTGTTGCAACATAGCCACATGGTTAGCAACCAACAAATCAAAAATAGTTGAGCATGAGAACATCTCAACAATCACATATAACATCAACGCTAGCACTGGTATCGTAGCATCTATGATGATAGAGCTAGGCCTACAAAAACGACAAGTATCCATAGCAATACAGCAATCATCACAGGCAACACGCGTATCGGCAAGAACAACAAATCAAATGGTTCTCAAAGGAGTTAACTTGGCCGATGCACTTGGCAAAGCGTCCCAAATGGTTGGAGGCAGGGGTGGTGGACATAGCATAGCAGCAGGTGCAACTATAGACCAACAAAACATCCAAAAATTTGTTGAAGAAGTTGACCGTTTAATAGGTGAGCAACTCAGATGAAAAAACCTGAAAAAACCAGAGAAACCTTCCAAGCAACAGTCAATATTGTGTACCCCAATCTAAACCAGGAAAAAGCTGGGATAACCATGAACGCGCTTCAAGTGGATCACATACAACTACCAAACGGACTTAAAATAAAGATTCAAACCAGTGACAACGAGTTACTCATAAAAATCGAAAACATGAAAAACCTAAGATCCCTCCGAGCGACCGTGGATGACCTGCTACTCGCCAAGAGACTAATAGAAACAATACTAGAAACAAACACCCCCATCTGGAGGAGAAACAATGCCAAAAACAACTCGTAAGCGGAAAGGAAGACTAAAAGACCCCTGGAAAGAAAAAGAGTGGTACACAGTTGTTGCCAGCCCCCCCTTTGATGATGTAGACCTAGGTGAAACACCTGCGAACAACCCTGAGAGCCTAATCGGTAGAGTCATGGAGACCACCCTAAAAGATGTTACAAACGACTTCTCCAAACAACACGTCAAACTCTACTTCCAAATATATGATGTTAAGGGGGGAATAGCATACTCACAGTTCAAAGGACACGACCTAGCCACAGACTACATGAGAAGCAGGATACGAAGGGGAACAAGCCGCGTTGACAACATAACAACAGTCCAGACCAAGGATGGATACCGCATACAAGTACAATCGGTTGTCATAACATCAAAAAGAGCCAAAACATCTCAGATAGATGCAATAAGAGAAATAATGGGAAAAATAGTATCCCAAACAGCTGAAAACTCAGATTTCAACGAGTTTATAAGGGAGCATGTGCTGGGTGGTCTAGCATCTGAAATTCAACGAGAGGCAAAAAAGATCACCCGCATAAGAAGAGTTGAGATTAAAAAAACAAAGGTTCTCTCACGACCAAAAACTGAGGTCCCCACCCAGGTTGAAACACCAGGAAAAGAACAAAAAGCCGAGCCCGTGGAGGCTGGGAG
>Ga0164310_10001503_pt1 | contig 13224 bp, 12 predicted proteins | sample GuaBasSedimGuay1_FD_121795 | JGI IMG/M metagenome (GOLD analysis project Ga0164310, IMG submission 121795) | Subseafloor sediment microbial communities from Guaymas Basin, Gulf of California, Mexico - Guay1, Core 4569-9, 0-3 cm | ecosystem: Environmental > Aquatic > Marine > Hydrothermal vents... | reverse complement strand
TTCTCACCGATGGTGTAGGCAAGATATCTGAGCAGAAGCATTCCAAGAGCCATTACGGCAACCGCAGGAGCAACTGACTTAATCTCTTCAAAATTCACCATTCTCATGGTAAATAAAAGCACCACAAATATTGATACAAGCTCGGCAAAACGGAGAGTAAAGATGAGATACCTCTTCAGGGGAACCCAGAAGGCAAAGCCTGCTCTCGCATATCTAATCCTGTTCTTCAGGCGCGGGAATATATACGATATGAGGGTGAACACAGCAAGGGACACCAGAAAAACGGTGAGATAAGACGACTTTCCGCCCATCTCTAATGCCACCCCCGCACTATATGAAGTAAAATTGACGCCAGATATAAGGGTTCAGGTCTTCGGAGATGTGGGGTTTTTATACCAGACCGTCGAGGAGGGTCATCTAATGTATCTGAATATCCATCAGTTTCCATCTTTCTAATCAAAAAATACCATCAAAAGTGTATCATTTCAAGAAAATCATTACCGATTATATCACACCCTCTTCCAGTATCTCGCCCTCACCGGAATGGGCTTTCTCCCCTTGAATAGTGTATCTATCAACCTGAATGAGATGAGTGAAAGAGTGCCGGATATAATAGCAGATTTTATAAAATCTCTCCTGGTTATCTCAATCATCTTATACAATTATAGCAAAAATCTTTGACTTTGCACAATTAATATAATAATATCGCCAAAACCCCGTTAGTTACTAATCGTTTTATGACCTATATTAAATATTGTGGTAAATTTAAGTAGAATGAAAGGCATAGTTCTGGCAGGAGGACTTGGAACTCGTTTACACCCTTTGACCAAGGTAACCAACAAGCACCTCCTCCCTGTCTACAACCAGCCGATGATATATTACCCCATATCCACGCTCGTTAAGGCAGGAATAAAAGATATAATGATTGTAACCGGTGGTGAGCGTGCGGGCGACTTTCTCCGCCTTCTGGGCAACGGGAGTGTATTCGGTCTCCCACACCTCCACTATGGCTACCAGGAGGGGGCGGGGGGTATCGCCGAGGCACTATACCTAGCCAGGCACTTCGCTGGAGACGACTGCATCTGCGTCATTCTCGGCGACAACATCTTTCAGGACGACTTCACTCAACAAATAAGCGACTTTGAGAAGAACGATGGCGCTATGGTCTTTTTGAAGGAGGTTGAAAACCCGCAGGAGTATGGTGTTGCAGTATTAGAAGGGGATAAGATTGTTGATATATGCGAGAAGCCCAAGAAACCACCATCTAACTACGCAGTTGTGGGGCTGTATGTATATGAACCTGATGTATTTAAGGTGATAGAGACGCTCACACCATCAGAGAGAGGCGAACTGGAGATAACCGATGTAAACAGGCATTATCTATCCAAGGGCAGGTTGAGATACAAGATACTGAACGGCTACTGGGGGGATGCGGGGGAGTCAATAGACAAACTTCTTATGGTCTCAAATAAGGTCAGGGAGCTGGGTCTCTCACTAAATATCAACAGTAATATTATGTAGATAATAAAAATATGGAGCAGAGCGGATTCGAACCGCCGACCTCATCCGTGCGAGGGATGCGCTCTCCCAACTGAGCCACTGCCCCACTACACATATTCTAAATAATAGACAATAACAAATCAATGCTTTCTTAAATAATTCTTAATATATTGTTTTGAAATTGTTATAATTACAACGATATGGTAAAACCTGACCCGAGAGTTATATTGAAAGAACATAATATCCCCATCACCATACAGAGGGTGAAGATTTTAGAATACCTTATCAGAACCAACGAGCACCCCACCGCAGACCAGATCTATAGTGAGATCTCAGATGAAGCAATATTATCTTTCGCCACAATCTATAATACGCTCCACCTGTTTACCAAAGCAGGAATAGTAAACGAATTGCATATTGATAAAGATAAGACCCACTACGACATAGTTAGAAAACCCCACGACCACTTTCTATGCCGGGAATGCCAAAAGATTTACGACATATACGATTTACCAATACAACCTTTAGCAAATGACACAATTGATGGACATACAATAGAACGCGTCCATATATATTTCTATGGTATCTGTAGGGAATGCCTTAAAAAGAATAAAAGATAATCCCAGATAAATATCAACTTTTCATCTCCACAATCCCACTATCACTGAACCTCCAGAAGGTCACCTCCCCGCTTATTATGGGTGCAAGGTCTTCTCTTGTTGTCGTCACGAACACCTGACCTTTCTCAGGTATTAACCTGAACGCCTCTGACAGATGCGTTAGGTCCAGTTCACTGCCCATATCATCAAGTAGAAGTATGGGGTGCTCTCCTAAATAGTCGCCCATCATCTTTGACTGCGCAAGACGAAATGCAATCGCCATCAACCTTGTCTGCCCCTGACTGGCGACCTGACTTGCCCTAATATCACCGAGGAGAAACTTAAAGTCATCACGATGCGGACCTACTGTTGTGAAACCGTATCTTATATCGTCTTCCCTGACACTGTTCAACCTCTCCCCAATACCAATACCCGCATCATTCCCGACTTCCAAGGAGGGCTCATAAACCAGATTGAGTTCCTGCTCTCCACCTGTAACATCCCTATAGAACCTTGACGCCACCTTAGAAAGTCCGCCAATCCACTCAGCCCGTCTCTCCACAATCTCTTTGCCATACCTGATGATACCATCATCCCATACCTCAAGTTGACCAACCTCCGCACCACCGCTCTGTATCACCTTCAAAAGTGCATTCCTCTGGGAAAGAGTGGCATTATATCTTGATAGCGCCTCAAGGTATTCACGGTCTAATTGTGATATAAAAATGTCTATCACACGCCTCCTCTCAGAAGGCGCCCCCCTCACGAAATTCAAATCCTCCGGCGAGAATAATACCGATGGAATCCTACCCACCATATCTATGAGCCGGTCAACCCTGTTTCCATCAAGATAACCTACTCGCCTTCCCCTCTCCTGAAAGTAATCAATCCTTACATCTACATTACCGAGTTCAGACGATGCAATCCCCCTCACGCTGAACTCATCTTTACCTAACATCATTAGCGTTCTATCGGTGGATGCCCTGTGTGACCTCAAACTACTCAGATATCCAATTGCCTCCAGCAGATTGGTCTTCCCAATGCCGTTTCTACCCACTATGATGTTCACATCTTGAGTTGGTTCAAACTCTAACTCATTGAAATTTCTGAACTGATACAACCTGAGATATTTCAGATACAATTCTCAAATCCCGATAATCTAACATTCACTGACTATTCCTCAGTTTCTATGCTTGCTTATACCTTCATAGGCATTATTATGCAGAAATGGTCGTCTGCTCCAGGCGGAGAGAACTTACCGTGTCTAATGGGGTCAACCAACTCATACTGTAGGAGGTCGTCAGAGAATGACTTTAAAACCTCCTTGAGTAGATTGGCATTATATGCAACAGTGAACTTCTCGCCATCATATTCAACATCCATCTGGTCGCTTCCCTCACCCATCTCAGGTGACTCCGCCCTTATGGTTATAAGCCCGGGTGCTACCTCAAGCATTATCTGATTTGTCCTCTCATCCGCAATCATAGATACCAGATTAACCTTGTCAAGAAACTGAGCCCTATTTAGCACCAATTTGTAGTTGAATTTTTCTGGAATAGCACTTCTGTAGTTGGGAAATTTCCCCTCCACCAACCTTGAAGCCAGGTACCCCTGCCTCATCTGCCACAAAACATATTTCTCACCAAAACTAACCTTAACCTTTTCCTCATCCTCAATAATCTTAATCAATTCCTGTGCCGCCCTGGTTGGTATTATCACATCAACGATTCCTTCAATGGTCTCATCTATATCACTATGTTTATATGCAAGCATATATCCGTCTGTTGCCACCGTAACCAAACGATTACCCTCAATCTGAAAACTAATTCCATTTAATGCATACCTTGTCTCATCTTCACTAACCGCAAATACCGTCTCCTTCATCATGGTCTTCACAATACTACCGTCTATCTCAACATCCACAGCACCATCAATCTTTGGAAACACCGGATATTCCTCTGGCGATATGCCCTGAAGACGAAATTCCGCCTTCTCATACGATATCTTCAAAGAGAGCCCGTCTGTCTTCAAATTTATACTTCCGCTTGATTGAAACCCCCTTACTATCTCCGACAACTTCCTCGATGGCACAGTAATGCTGCCATCTTCCACTATCTCCCCATCCGTGCACTTCCACAGGTATATATCCAGGTCCGTCCCTATCAGGTCTATCATACCATTCTCCGCCCGTAAGAGCATATTGCTCAATATGGGCATAGGTGACCTCGGCGATACAGCACTCTGGACCAGACCTATGTCTTCAGCAAGTTTTTCCCTTTCACAGATTATCTCCAACTCTTTTCCCTCCTATAATAATCTACAAATTCCATTTGGTATTTTAATATATAATAATAAGATATAAATAGTAATATAATTTGGGGAAAAGTTGCAAGATTTTAGATTGTAAAGATAATATAACGAGTATAAAGTGTATCTATATGTTGTCAAGTATGTTGAGAAGTCGTAGAAATATGTTGATAATATTGCGTCTAATTTTTGAATATGTAAAAGATGGGTCCGGATGTTGAAAAGAATGCCGCATTTGAGGGTGTAATAAAGATGATGTTAACAACTTATTAATAATGCTTTTGATAAAATATTAATTATAATTAAATACCAAACTGGGTGTTTTTTTCAGGGGCTATATAACTTATATATATTATTATTGTTTTGCAGGTGTTCCAGCTGTTCCCCGAATGAGCTTTATCAGTTCATCTATGTCCAGGCGAAGACCTTGGTCGTGGTCAAGCATACTGTCAATCTTGTTGATGGAGTGGATGACGGTTGAGTGGTCCCTGCCCCCGAATGCCTTTCCTATGTCGCTTAATGGCATCTTGCTGAGGGTCCTTGCCAGATACATCGCTACCTGCCGCGCTTTGGCTATCTTTGATGAGCGGCTCTTGGACCTCAAATTGGACATACTCACCCTGTAGTATTTTGCAACAACACTCTGTATCTGCTCCACCGTCGGGGTCAGGTTAGCCCGGGTGAATGTGTCCGATAGCACTCGCTCCACTACATCCAGGTCTATGGGCTGACCGGTTAGTTTATTGTATGCTGAGAGACGCACCAGCGCCCCCTCTATTAACCTTATATTGGAGGTGATATTATTGGCTATAGTGAGAACAACCTCCTCGGGCAACTTAATCCTCTCTATCTCTGCCTTCTTAGCAATAATAGCAATCCTGGTCTCTAAATCAGGTGCCTGAATGTCAGCAATCAACCCTCCCTCAAACCTTGATACCAAACGCTCCTCCACACCCACTATCTCCTTTGGCGGTCTATCGCTTGATAATACAATCTGCCGATTGGAATTGTAGAGAAAATTGAAGGTGTGGAAGAACTCCTCCTGTGTGCTCTCCTTCCCAGCAATGAATTGTATATCGTCAACCATAAGGAGGTCCAGATTTCTATACTTCATGCGGAATTTCTCCGTCTGCTTATTCAATATTGAGAACACGAACTCATTTACGAACTGCTCGCTGGTGATATACATTACCCGGAGGTCGGGGTGGTTTTCGGACACATAGTGGGCTATTGCCTGCATAAGGTGTGTCTTACCAAGACCGACACTGCTATAAATAAAGAGAGGGTTATAACCTGTCCCCGGCTCTTCTGCCACCGACATGCAGGCAGCATAGCAGAACTTATTTGAGTCGCCCACAACGAAGTAATCAAATGTGAAGCGGGGATTTAAGCGAAGAAGAAACTCCTCTTGAACCTCATCCTTCTTCTTCGCCTTGGTTTGTGTATCCCAGGTGAAGTTTATGTTAATCTCTTTCCCGGCTATTACCCTCACTGCGTTGGAGAGTTTGTCCACATACTGGTCTATGGTTCTGGTCTGGAGCCCCGGTTCAGAGAGTTCCACAATGAGTCGCTCATTATCAAGGTATATGGCGCTGGTCTTCTGGGTTACCTCACGAAGGTCATCCTCGCTCATCTCACTGCTAACGGAACTTATCGCCTTTGTCCAGAGTAGCTGTGGTCTTATCTCCATATTCTATAGAACACCATATTGTTTTACACACCTTTTCAACACAAGTTGAAAACTATGTTGATAACTGCCCCCTGATCCAAAAGAGATTATCACTACCATTCTAATATTCTAATGGATAATGTCAAATAAAAAACGCATTATAAGGTAAAAAAGAGTTAAAAAAATTAAGTTTTCTATTTTTTTAGTGTTTTAAGATGGTGGTAGTGTATACGCAATTTATATCTTGATTTTATATTGACTCAATGATATGTTTTAGTATGAGTGAGTGATAAGATTTTATAGGGAGGTGAAAAAAGAGATGAGATGTTTAGCTTTAATAATCACTTTACTTATGGTAGTTTCTGTATTCGCCGACGAGATAGAGGTCCAGCCTGGTGCTGAAGCAAAGGATGCACAGATAACAAGTGCTATGTCTAATTATAACTGGGGCGACAGGCTATACCTAACGGACAACTGGGGAAATTGTGACACAAGAGGTATGATAGAGTTTGACTTTGAGGAATATGGATTTGACCCTGAGGGAAACTACAGGGTAAACGAGGCGACATTCTCGGTATATCATATCCTTAACTCCCCTGAGGGAGCAACATGGTACCTTTATAGAATCACCGAGGAATGGGAGGAGATGACTGTAACATACAACAATAAACCTGATTACGATGAGGATTATTTTTCTGAGACAGTGTATAGCGCTTCGCCGAGCTGGGAGGAGTTTGACGTAACCAATATGGTTCAGAGCTGGCTTGATGGTGAGTATGACAATTATGGATTCTACCTGTGGAGGGGTGGTTATGCCAATAAAATTACATACCATATCTCCAGTGACCATGGGGCATCCAGCTGGCACTGGAAACTATATGTTAACTATGATGACCTTACAGTGATTGAAGAGACAAGCATAGGAACGGTGAAGGCACTTTACAGGTAGTATAATAGTTTATGCTTCATCTAAGGGATGAAATTATGTTCATCCCTTCTTTTTTATATTGCACTCGCTTTGATGGCAAGCCCTCTGATATAAGGGAGTGGCTACCTATCATAAAGCAGACCGCTGGTGATACAAAATTTGCAATTGTTGAGACATCCTGGACTGCTGAGGATGAATATGGCGGTGGAGAAGGTGTCCAGGCGGACTATGTATATGAGGTATTCTGCATGAAGGACTACTTTGGCGAACAACTGGAGTATGTCTGCTGGTTCACCGAGTGCGACCTGATTGAGGAGGCGTTTAGGGGTTTGAAGCTGTTCCGCCAGAGCGGTCTTATATCGTATGAGGGGGTGGAGAGGGAGGCGTGGTGGAAGTGGGTAGAGCTTGCTGAGAAGAAGCAATAGGAATTAGGGACATAATAAATATTGACCAGAACTAATAAATTTAGTTGTATGATTGAGTAATTTGTGAATTATTTCAAAATTAGACCATTAAAAAATACATAATCATAGAAGCGAGAGTTCAAGCACTCTTGGCTTATCTGATAAGTCCTTTATTACATCTACCAACTTGAGACCGCAGAGTTCCGCATAGGTGTTGAAGTCCTCTGGTATCTCCTCCCCGAACTCCAGAAGCAACCTACCGCCCGGTTTGAGATAGTCCCTAGCTCCGGCGACGATATACCTGATGATGTCAAAGCCGTCCTCGCCCCCATACAGTGCAGAGATTGGTTCATGGTCTTTCACCTCCTTAGGCAATTTTTCTATGTCCTTCTGCTTTATATATGGAGGGTTGGCTACTATCAAGTCAAATGTGTCGCCCTCTTTGATACCCTCATAGAGGTCACCCATCCACACTCTCACCTTATCCCCCACATTATAGTTTCTGATGTTCTTCTCTGCGACCTTGATGGCAATACCATCTATGTCAACACCATAGCAACTCGCCCCCGTCTCTATAGCAAGGGTTATCGCGACCGCACCACACCCACAACCGACCTCAAAGACCCTCTTACCGCTGTCCTCGCCAAGGAGTTTTATGGCTCTTCTTACCAGAACCTCGGTCTCAAAACGGGGGATGAACACGCCCTTGCTTATACTGAACCTCCTTCCAAAGAAGTTGGTCCAGCCGATAGTATATTGTATTGGACGCCCCCTTCTTTTCTCCCTGAGTATATTATTGACCTTCACAATCTGTTCTTCTGTAACCTCGTCCTTACTGGTGTGAATATCCGTAAGTGTTGAGAGACCTGTAATGTGCTCAATAATCATCTTTGCATCTCCCACCGGTGAGGTGGCACCAATCTTTGACAGAACAATTACCAGAGAGCGGTAAAGGTCATTTACGGTATTAGCCCCCGGCTTGGTGGATTTCTCTATTTTGTCTTCAGACACTACTCCATCGCCTCTTCCATTTTACGCTTTCTGTCCTCAATTATTAATGGCTCAATCAACGGGTCAAGGTCTCCTGCCAGAATGCTGTCAAGCGAGTATAATGTAAGGTTTATTCTATGGTCGGTCACTCTGTTCTGTGGGAAGTTATATGTTCTTACCCGCTCGCTTCTGTCCCCTGTTTTAATCTGGTCCCGCCTTTTACTGGCTCTCTCCTCCATCTGCTCTCTCTGACGCAAGTCAAGAAGACGAGCCCTCAATATAGACATCGCCTTGGCGCGATTCTGGTGCTGAGAGCGCTCATCCTGGCACGATACCACTATACCGGTCGGTAGGTGGGTGATACGAACTGCACTATCGGTCACATTGACATGCTGACCACCTGGACCGCTGGCTCTGAACACATCTACTTCAATGTCTTCGGATTTTATCTCAACCTCTACTTCCTCTGCCTCAGGCAGAACAGCGACTGTAACCGCGGAAGTGTGGATTCTACCGCTGGACTCTGTGACAGGCACACGCTGGACACGGTGAACCCCACTCTCGTGCTTAAGACGGCTGAAGGCGCCTTTACCCTCAACGCTGAATATAATCTCCTTAAAACCACCAACCTCCGACTCGTGAGATGAGAGTACCCTCACCTTATAACCATTCTCGGTGGCATAGCGCTCATACATTCTGAACAGTTCACCCGCAAAGAGTGTCGCCTCGTCGCCACCAGTGCCCGCCCTTATCTCCATTATAACATTCCTATCTTCATAGGGGTCTGCAGGCACCAGTGCATATCTCAACTCCTCCTCTATCTTGGCGAGTTTTTCCTCCGCCTCATCCAGACCCTGCCTGGCGATTTCTATCAGTTCCTCATCATCGTCAGACCCTATGATTGCCCGGTATTCATCAATCTCTTTTTCTATACTCTGGTATTGCCTGAAGAGGTCAACCACCTTCTCCAATTCTCTTAATCTTTTGGAGACGGACTTAACTCTTTCAGCATCCTGATAAACCTCTGGCTTGGCGACCTCCTCTTTCAACCTCTCGTATTGGGAGAGCAACTCATACATCTTTTCTTTCAAATCGTTTAACATAGTATGAATGAATTATATAATAACTTGTGCTGACAGACGATATAAAGTAATCATTCATCAGATATGAGTATTTATAAATTCTCCTAAAACAATCGCTTTGGTTATCATAAATAATTGTGAGTGATTACAATAAATAAGTTATAAAACAAGAATCATAGAATATCGGTGATGTTGTGGTTCCATATAAAAATATTATGTAGAAATTGTATTGGTGATACTGGTATTTATAAGCGACTGTGGTGACAACAAAGGTAGTATTTTAACTATAATAACCTTGTGGTAATGAATGATAGTCCAAGTAACAATCCAGTAATGAGGTGTAGTTGGACGGTCCGGGCATTTGCGGGTATTATATCGGGGAACTTATCATAATATCTGCGAAGATGGAGAGTAATCTTGATAGCAAGTGGAATAGTGATTAAACTGATTAATGACAGAGTTGTGAACTCTCCAAGGATTGCAGGTAAGAAGATTGAAACATATGTTCCAATAATGATTATGTAGAATCCAACTCTTGCCTTGTCGGGACCGAGAATAACTATAAGGGTCCTTTTATCTGCCATTTTGTCGGCATAATGGTCTGGAAACTCGTTTATGTATAAAACAGCCGTTATCAGCAGAGCGACGGGAATGCCAGCGAGAATGGCAGGCAGGGTAATTTTATTTGCTTGAAGGTAGTATGCGCCAAGAACTGAGAGGATGCCAAAATTAACTCCCACCATTAACTCACCTACTCCTCTATATCCTAATCTCAATGGACCGAGAGTATAGAAGAGAACCGAGAAGACACCAATTAGCCCCAATATGAGTATTACATTACCGTGTGATACATAGTTTAGGTAGAGACCTGCTAATGAACCGAGGATGAGCGTAATGATGCCACCTATCAAAACCTCCCTTGGGGTCAGTTCTCCATTCTGAATAGAGCGGCTCCCAGCATTAAAAGGGCTAATATTCTTGTTATACCAGTCATTGCCTGTGATGTGGTCGCCATAATCGTTCAGCAGGTTAACCGAAGCATGAAGTGATATGAGACCAGTAAGACAAAGCAATGCATACACCAGATTGACTGTCCCGGTGTGTAGATAGGCAAGAGATGTCCCCACAACGACCGGGACCAAACTTGCTGTGAAAAACGGAGCTCTTATTGCCTTAATCCACCTTCTCATTTAGCTCAAATTGAGATATTCTAACCTATTAGTGTAACAAAGATGGATTATTATTTCAACGGACTTTAATACTTTATGTATAAAAACCATTGACATCACGATAATTATTCTTTTTCTATTGAGATGCAGACCATACGAAATATTAGATATTTAGATTCAAAATTACTGAGATGGACTTCTGATAAGCGATACAATCTGGTATACAGAAACAGGTTTTACCTTACCCTTAACTTTAACTATTCCCATCGGTATTGTGTCAAAGTAATCTCTTATCAATTTGTATGTCTCTTCGCCAACAAGCACCTGTCCGCCCTCTGATATATCAACGAGGCGGTTTGCGAGGTTAACCGGGTCACCGATGGCGGTGTATTCCAGTCGCGAGGTATAACCTATATTTCCAACAACTGCAATTCCTGAGTTTATCCCAAAACCAACCCTTGGGTATTCAAACCCTGATTGCTCCATCTCTTTTATCTTTGACTGATAAAGTTTATTTAGGGATTCTTTAATATCAAGTGCACACTTAACCGCCTTGAATGCATGGTATTTATCATCAAGCGGTGCTCCGAACAGCGCCATCAAGCCATCACCTGTGAACTTATCAAGCGTTCCAGCATTCTGAAATACCTTATCAGTCATTATGGTTAGATAACGATTTAGAATTGTTACTACATCTTCAGGAGCCATCCTCTCTGAAAATGTTGTGAAGCCCCTTATGTCTGCAAAGAATATGGTTATTTCTCTGCGAAGACCCTTGAGTGACTCCATATACTTGCCCGGTGCCCTCAAGATTTCATCCGCCACCTGGTGGGACACATAACGCCTGAAGGCACCTTCTATAAGCTCCTTCTTCTCCAGATTCTCAGCCATCTCGTTAAATGCCCTTGACAGTTCCTCCATCTCGTCCCTCGTTCTAACATCAACACGGTATCTAAAGTCACCCTTACCAATTGCTCTGGCGCCGCTGACCAGCTTCCTTATCGGGTTCAAGATAAACTGCGCAAGACCTATGGCGCCCATTATGCCCAGAAAGATGCCTCCTGAGGCAATAGTGAATATCATATACCTCACATTCTGAACCACTGATAGTATTGTCTTCTTTGATAGACCGAGATAGACATATCCCAGATGCTTTTGACCCCCAAATATTACAGGAACACTGATATCTATTATACTCTCTCCCTCGCTTTCATATTCCTGCACCAATAGGTCACCTGTCGTATTGACCCTTAAACCTTCGGGAGGTGTGAACTTCTCGCCCAGAAACTTAGGGGTTGGTGCCTTTAATCTGTTCTCATTATCAACTACATAGCAATAAAGAACACCTTCACTCTTTAAGACCTCCTTGGCAAGAGATGGTGGTGCCAGGTCATCATCAGCCATCAACGGCTCTGCAAGGTCATTTGCAAGATTTCTCGCCAGAATCTCCCCCCGCAACTGAACCTCTGAGAGAAGAACATTGTTTATCCTCCTCACTACCAGACCACTTATTAGACCTGCAACTATGAATATTAATAGGACAATCAATACGATAAGTTTGACTCTCAGGGATATCTTCATATGTAGGCCTCAAGTATTGAAAAAGTTGTTGTATAGGTAGATATTAACTGATAAAGAATTATCTTACAACTGCTATCTTCTGAATAAACTGCTTCTCATCATCTGTCTCAAGCGATTCAGCAGTAAGAACTACTATATAGACATCGCTACCAAGGTCGCCAATGAAAAGCGGAAAGTCATATTCTCCTCTCGGTTCAACATCCTGTTCAATGGTTTTTATCCTCCTTCCCGCAACATCATATATCTCAAATGTCAGGTGTGTATTATGATATAGAGTCATCCTGATATTTACAGTATCGGCGCTGACTGGATTGGGCCAGGGATAGACCTTGTCGTCCATAAATCTCTGCGAGGACCCCTCTGTCCAAAAGGTGGAGACATATCTATCACAGGGGTTATTATAATAGTCCTCAACACCCTCAACTGTTATAGTTACCTCGTCGCCTTCACTAAAATTACCAATAAGAGGCAGTGTCAGTTGAAATAGTTTCTCCTCTTGACTGTAATCCAGCTGAGGCTCCTCCCAGTTACGTTCTCCACTTATCTTTCCTTTTATACTAATCGTATCGCTATTCACTGTGTCAATATCAATGAGTTCATCAAAGAATATGAGAATGTCAACATCCACAGGAACATCCGTATCACCATCCTCGGGTTTGGTCTTCATAACTATTGGCGGTTTACCATCATAATACCTGAAATATATCTCAAGGTCATCCTGGCTATGTTCGCCGTCCTCGCCCGTCCAGAGGCATACCATATTCCCGCCGTAACTTAAAGAGAGGTCGGATAGGTCATCATCCAGATTATCCCTATTGTGAGAGATAACCAACCCTGTCCAATCCCAGTGATAACTATCACCATCAATTATACCCCATACGCCATATATATCTACCTGTTCATTGGTTCCCACCCTCCCCCTTGTGAAAGAGCAGAACATAAGTGGTCCGGGGAAGAATACTACGGAGGGATGATGGTCATATTTTGGGTCTGAG
>Ga0164310_10001502_pt1 | contig 13226 bp, 10 predicted proteins | sample GuaBasSedimGuay1_FD_121795 | JGI IMG/M metagenome (GOLD analysis project Ga0164310, IMG submission 121795) | Subseafloor sediment microbial communities from Guaymas Basin, Gulf of California, Mexico - Guay1, Core 4569-9, 0-3 cm | ecosystem: Environmental > Aquatic > Marine > Hydrothermal vents... | reverse complement strand
GATATGGGTTAATAGCTGGCTTAGGGGTTCTCCTTACTCAAGGCGGAAGAAGTGTTTATCAAGCGGAGGAGAGGTTTGGAGATTATATTAAGACACTATGGCTTAGGCAGATATTGGGTTTTACTGTGATTTTATCTTTATTCTTGATGAAACGTTTAAACTTCCAGCGTGCGGTTTTCTCTATGGTCGCTGTCAATCTCATCGTGGGAGCCATTGTAAGTGTTCACATATTCAAAGATTCAAACTTCAGGGGATTGATAGCTTCTCTAACCGAGCAAATTGATATCATTAAGGATTTCCTTCGTTCAACAGGATGGCTTATAGCTTACTTTTTCACACTTGCAGCGTTCCAGAGGCTGGATGTTTTTATGTTATCACATTTTTCCACTGAGCAAGAACTCGCAAATTACGGAGTTGCCTTTCGCTATTATTCAATGGCTTTGCTCCTGCTTGGCTCAATCCATGCTGTTCTACTTCCGAGGTTTTCCAAAGTTGATATGCAGGACCCTACAAAACAGCGCCACTTTGCATTCAGGTGGCTTAAGACATTTGTATGGTTGATAATACCAATTGTAATAGCAGATTCGCTTGGGAAGCCGCTCTTTGTGTGGATAACCGGAGCGCAATACGAAAGAGCCTTTTACATCTTCGTGGTCTTTTCCATTGGTATATGGTTAAGTCTGATGTTTAGTCCACTGGTAAGTATATTAATCGGCAGAAAGGCTTTTAAATTTCTATTTATGCTAGCAGTAGGGGCTTTGAGTCTGAATTTTACTGGAAATTATCTTCTTATCCCTATCTGGGGTGGTCTTGCAGCTGCTGCGGTAACAATACTTTCACATGGGTTAATAAATGTAGCTTCTAGTATAAGGGTCTGCCTTTCAGATAGATGATATTATTCGGGATGTGAGCTTTTATATGGTTGGCCTATCAGAACTGGTCTGGAAGCTCAAAAGAAAATCCGAGAAGTTAAGCTTATATTTGTTTCACAAAGCTCAAGCTCAGGTGAAACCTACGTATTCGGATAAGGATTGGAAGGGCTGGAATAAGCTGAGGTTAAGTTCTCCGCCGATATGTCCGGGTTCTTATGATAAAGCAATCTCATGGGCTGAGGAAGTGCTGAAGCATACCTTCGACCTTCTTGGTTCAGGTAAGGTTAAGGTTCACTACGGTCTGGATGCCAAGGGTTTTGAGGGATATAAGTATCCCCCCTTAAAGGTGGACTTCCAGTTTGATGAGAAAGGAAAATGGCTTGCGAGGTTCATAAATAAGACTAATCTACCGTATTCACAAAAGGTGTGGAGGTTTCTGAGATCTATAAACCCATCCTATGAGCCGATAGATTGGCAGTTGGACTTCAAGTCGGGGTATAGATGGGATAACGATACGTTTTACATGGACATACGATACGGTCATAAACTCGGAGCGGATGTGAAAGTTCCGTGGGAGCTGTCCCGGTTCCAGCACCTATCAGCTTTGGCGATAGTGTATAAGGTAACAGGGGATGAGAAATACGCTCTCGAGTATGTCTCTCAGATATTGGATTGGATCGCTACAAATCCTCCGATGTTCGGTGTTAACTGGAAATGCACGATGGATGTGGCGATAAGGATTGCCAATTGGCTCTTCTGGTTCGGATGTATAAAGGACTGGGTTGATCGTCAGGAATGGAAGGAGGAATTTTACAGGATATTCCTGAACTCATTGTATGATCACATGAGGTTTATCCCCAGGAACCTGGAATGGAGCCCGACTTTAACGACGAATCATTATCTCTCAGACATCGCCGGGCTTCTGATACTGTCCTCCTCAACTGAAGAGGTATTCCCGGGAAGCAAAAGGCTGAGGAGATTTGCCATAGAGGAGCTGAGGAAGGAGATGTTCAAACAGGTTTATCCTGATGGCACTGATTTTGAAGCGTCCACATGTTATCACCGATTTGTCTTAGAGATCTTTTTCTACCCTGTCTGGTGGGAGGTTCTTCATCATAGACGATTCGATGGCGAAAACTACCATGAAGTAGCAGAGGAAATCTTCGGCAAAGCGTTCGTGGAAAGACTTTACAAGATGTTCGACCCTGTGTTACACTTATTAAAGCCCAATGGCAGGATGCCACAGATAGGAGACAACGACAATGGACAGTTCGTTAAGCTCTATTCGAGGGAAGTCTTAGATATGAGATACCTATTAGCTTTGGGAGCCGTTTTCCTCAAAGAGCCAAGGTTCAAGGTGAGGGAGTTTTTCCAGTCGGATGAGGATATAGCCGAGATAGGAATTCTTTATGGTAAGAAGGGGCTTAAAATTTGGAATAGTCTAGGTTGGAATGAACTTGCTAATATCAAAAGTAAGGCTTTTACTGATAGTGGTTGGTATGTGATGCGGAATGATAAAGACTACGTAATAATCTCCTGTGGTCCTAACGGGCAAAATGGGAAAGGAGGTCATGCACACAATGATAAGTTATCTTTTGAGTTGGTTTTTGATAAGAAGGATATTGTAGTTGATCCGGGCACATTTGTTTACACTCCCTCACCAAGATGGAGAAACAAATTTAGAAGCTCTGAATATCACAGCACTTTAGTTATTGAAGGAGTAGAGCAAAATCGGTTTTTGGGCTTATTTGGACTAAAAAGTGAGAGCAACTGTAAGGTTCTTAAATGGGAAGACGGCTATTTCGAAGGAGAGCATTATGGATATGGAAATATAGGGATGGTTCATAGAAGGCGGATAATATGGGATAAGGATAAGAAAGTCCTTATTATAGAAGATCAACTTATTCCGTCTGCTCCTTCAAATTTTGATGGGTATTGGTATAACAATGTGGTCATTAAGCACCTGGAAAATGTAGTTGTTTCTCCTCTAGACGGCGCTGAGAAACAGGAAATATATTTCTCCCCAGGCTATGGCCGTAAAGAAAAAGTTTGGAGGGTAGGCCTTAAAAGTTTGAAGTATTTCATACGATGGTACCTTAATTCCGAGGAAATATGAACCATCCTAAATAAGGATGATCTATTCTTAAGCAAATTATGCCTAAGGTATTAGTTATCACTTATCATTTTCCCCCAGATGGAGATGTGGGAGCATTTAGAGTTTCAAAATTTGTTAAATATTTGAGGGAATTCGGGTGGGACATAAGTGTTATTACTGTATCGCCTAAGTATCACAAATATTCCAATCCTGAATTACTTCGTGATGTCTCAGGAATAAAGATAATTCATACACGCCGCCTAAGGAAGCCCCGTTTTTTAAAAGGGTTCAATGAACAAGGGTTTTATTGGTTACCCTTTCTACTTATAGCTATTTTTAAAGAAATCTATCGGTTTGCCCCTGATATTGTATTCTTTACAGGTCGTCCTTTCATCCATTGGATAATAGCACCTTTTCTAAAAAGTTTATTTGGCATCTCCTATGTTCTGGATTTTAGGGACCCATGGAGATTTAATCCGTATAGGCCTAAGACCTACCGTCTAGTTATACCAGCTAGTATAATTGAGCGGTTAGCAGTTAAAGGAGCTTCTGCGATCATCCATGTAACTGAATATGCTGCTGAGCTTTATATTAAAGCCTATTCAGAGATTCCAAGTAAAAAATTTCATGTAATTTATAATGGTTTTGACCCCGATGATTTTAAGAACTTACCAAGTCCAATAAAGTTTTCTAACTTTGATATAGTTTATACGGGATCTTTCGGCACCTTTAGAAATCCTCAACCCTTTTTAGAAGCTTTGTCAAGGCTTATAGTGGAAGACCAGATGTCTCCTAATTCCATAAGATTTATATGGGTTGGTTCGCCGGAGAAGCGCATCATTGAGTTAATAGAAACTATGGGTTTATTTAAGTTCTGTGAGATTGTAGGATATAAACCATACCGAGAAGCCTTAAGATATATTTCAGGAGCTAATGTTTGCTTGATTGTTGCGGGTAACAATCCGTATGAACCTACAACCAAAATATTTGATTACATGGGTTTGAAAAAACCAATCCTTGCCTTAATTGGGGCTAAAGGTTTTATATATAATGTCTTAAAAGAATATCCTTATGCGAGAGTTGTAATGCATTCTCCAAAAGCATCACGTGAAATCCTTTCATATCTGAGGGATATGTTGAGAAATTTTCCAAAAGAGTGCGTTATTGAAGAGAACTTTCTGAAGAAGTTCGAGAGAAGATCAAGTGCTGAAAAGCTTAGTAAGCTTATGTATGAAATTATAAACGATAGAAGGTAAGATGTGGTTATTTCTCATTTTAAGCTTCTTGATAGGAGTTATTTTCTTTACGATACCCATTAAATGGTGCATATACTTTATCTGTATGGTACCCTTAGGCTTGGTTGGTTCTCTGACAAGATTTGGTATAAATATAGGAGGTTTTCCCGTCAGCTTGGCTTGGAGTTTAAGAATTTTCCTTTTTAGCAGGTTACTCTTATCTCTGTTAGTCTCAAAAGCTCCAGAGAGATTTTTATCCCCTGTTCCCAATAAGGTTTTCAGCTTGCTGATTATGGGTTCAATAATCAGTATGCTTATACATAGAACTTGGACGGTTTACGGGTTGAGAATTATTGTTAATTGGATAACGCTCCTCTTAATAAGTGGCAATATAATTGTATTCTTTAGACGAGATGAGCTTCTTAAATTATGGAAATTTTCTGTATCCTCAATTCTATTTGTATCAATTGGGGTGGTATTTCAACTTATTAAAGCTAAGAGTTATCATTTGATGCCAGTTTTAGACTATAGAGGTGAGGGTTTTTTCTCTACGCCTGGCTATATGGGATACTATTCAACAACTATTTGGGCATTACTTCTACCTCTCCTGCTCCTTCATAAAAGGAATGTTGGTTTGATGTTATTAACTCTTGCCAACTTTGCTTTGATTTATATGAGTCTTATGAGAGGCCCCTGGATTGTTGCTATCGCCAGTTTTATTGTAATCGCTTATACGCTTTATCCCAAAGCTCTTATTGCCTCACCTATTATGGTTGGCATAATTGCCTCTATTCCTTATACTAAGCTCAGGTTTAAAGAGTTTTATGAAATTGGTTTCGACCTCTCTAATCCATCCTTCCTGTCAGGCAGGATAGGAGCTTGGCAAATTCTATTTGAGGCTTCAAAGGAGAGAATACTAGACGGATATGGATTTGGGAGTTATTATCAGCTTTCAAATAATCTGTTTGGTTATTATTTACATGCTCACTGCGATCCTTTGTTGATATTATTAAGTCTTGGGGTGATCGGCCTTTTTGTGTATTTACTTTTCTATCTGATCTCGCTTAGATATATTTTAAAGAATACTTTGGAGGTGAATAGTGCATTGTGTCGAATTCTAAGGGCAAGTGGATTAGGCATTCTTATAGTTCTCTGTGCTGGTCTATGGGATAATATAATAGGAAATTTCGACATTTTATCCAAGTTCTTTATTGTAATAAGTGGAGTTGAAGTTCTAAAAAGATCAAGAAGAAGGCAATTATGAGTCACAAACGATATAAAAATACAACAGTGTTGATTTTGGTAGACGCACTTAGATGGGATTCTATCTTAAAGGATGGTCTTTTTATCAAGAGGTTGAGCGAAAAGGGCATCTCCGGATCTTTGATACCCCCTTTTGCTTTTAAACCTGATGCCGCATTCTTTGCGGGGCTCTATCCAGAGGAGTATGATGGAGGAACTGAGTACTGGTTTTCCCCGGAAACTTCTCCTTTTAAATTCACAGCACGTGTTCCACTTCTGAAAATGGTGGATATATTACCGGAGAGGTTGCAATTGCCGTTCAGATTGGCGGTGAGAACTTATGCACAGATGGTTTTTAGATATAAACGTATCAGGCGACAGGCCTCACCAGCCAAGATACCGTTTAAGTACTTGAAATACTTCGACTTCTCCATGAAGTATCCACCTTTCGGATCTGAATTTGCACCGAAGCCCACTATTTTTGATATCCTCAGGCACAATAACAAGACATGGTTCTTTTACGGACCACCCCTCCATAACGTGCGGGCGAAATCTGTTTTGAAAAGAGTTAAGCAATTGAATGAACCATTTGACTTCGTTTTCCTGTTCATAGGTGATCTTGATTGGGTCGGTCATAAATTTGGGCCTGAATCTCCGGAACTTGAGGAAAAGCTTTTGGAGGTGGACAGATGTATTGAAGAGATATATAATATATTCAAGCAAAAATATGAGAGCTTAAATCTCATTGTCTTTGGAGACCACGGCATGGTCAAAGTGAAGAAGACTCTAGATATAGAGGTATGCTTGAGGAGATTGAATCTTATACCTGGGAAGGATTATATCTATTTCCTAGATTCTACCCTGGCGAGGTTTTGGTTCAAGAACGAGAAAGCCAGAGGAGTAGTTTCGGAGATGTTAGCAAGCCTAAAGAGCGGGAGAATTATTGACAAAGAGTGGACTGTAAAATATAGAATCAGATACCCCCATAATAAATTTGGGGAGTTAATGTTCTGGGTTAATTCTGGGGTCTTAATATTACCGAATTTCTTCCAAGGTTCGACGCTTGTAAAAGGCATGCATGGATATCCGGCCGAGGCGAGAGATAATCATTCAGCTTTTATTGTAAATATTGATAAGGAGGATTTAGGCATCAGAATTAACACTCCTTTAGATATGGTAGATCTTTTCCCAACAATCCTTAGGCTAATGAATTTAGAGATCCCTGAAGGAACACATGGAAGAGATATTGTTACGAGAGCAATTGATGGAGAGATTTAAAGGGTATAATTATACAGTATACAATGATGCAAGGATAAATGAGAAAATTTCCTCCGATTTATCCTACATTGTTACTGAGATTCTAAAAGTCATAAAGAGTGATCACATTCATTCCATAGTGTTAACCGGTGGCTTTGGAAGAGGTGAAGGGGGAGTGATTTTCGAGAAGAAGGGTGAGATAAGAATAGTCAATGACTACGATATAGGTATAATCCTGAGAGAGAATCCTTTGAAGTATTTACTTAATCTAAAAGGCTACAGCGAAAAGACAGCGTACCTCTCAGAAAGATTAGCCCATGAGCTTAATATTAAACAAGTTGACTTGAGCGTGAAAAACTCGAATATGCTCCGTTTCTTACCACCAACAATCCTGTACTATGAAACCCTGAACGGTTATAAGCTCTTATATGGGAACGGCGACCTCACCCGGATCATACCTAACTTTAAGAGTGAAGATCTACCACTTGTAGAGGGGACTAAGTTGTTCTTAAATCGGGGAGGAGGTCTTTTGATAGCTGCTAAATATTTCATCCCAAGTGGTGATGTTGAGGAGCATGATAAACTGAATTTCATCGTAGAATGTGACAAAGCAATAATGGCTATGGGTGATTCTATCTTATTGTTGGAAAGGAAATATCATTATTCCTATATCAAGCGGAAGGAAATTATTCGAAGTTTGAACTTGAAGAATGTCCCTTTATCTGAGAAAATTATCCCCATGTATATTAGCGCCCTGGAGAACAAGGTCAAACCTGATTTCGATAACTATCCGAAAATGGATCTAATAACCTGGTGGTTTGAAATTCAGGAGTTATACGACGAATTCTTCAAGCAATTCGAACAAATCAGACTAGGAGTGAAATTTAAGACGTGGCTTGAATATGTCAATCTCAGGAAGTTTGATAGGAAGTATAGCATCAAAAGAAGACTTCTAGAAACAGCAAAGGCGGGCTCTAAAGTAAAAGAATTTAGAAGCTGGAAGGCCGTTTTAAACGGTAAAGAAGCGTATCTGCTGGGAATAATGCCTTTGCTGCTCTTCAGTTTGAAGAGAGACGGCTATGATGATGGACTTCTTTCGAGGGCTGAGGAACTATTGAAGATCTCAGTAAATGGAAACGAAGAGACAAAGTGGAAAACCTTGACAGATAGATTTCTACTGCTCTGGCACGAAACCGGTGAAGCTACTAGGGTGGTAGGAAGATGAGAGTTGTTCTCATGGGAAGTTATCCTACATACCCCTTTAGAAAGGAGCTTAATCTCCGACGAGATACTCGCCATGTAGTGACTAGCTGGAATGTCAATCTGTCAAGAGCTCTTGCGAAGCTTCGAGGTGTCGAGGTTCACTTCATCACTTTTGCTCCTATCCCTGAGGACAAAGTAGTTTACTCTGAAGGAGTTAACTTTTACTTCATTAAGTTTCCAAAGTTCATGAAAGCTTTTGATCTTTTTAGCTTGTTCCAACTGAGCAGAATAAAAATTCATAAATTGCTGTCGAGAATTGATCCGGATATTGTACATGGAATAGGAACAGAACATCTGTTTCCCTATATTGCTATCACTTCAAATTACCCTTCCTTAATTACCGTTCATGGGATAATGTCTGAAATAGTTAAAAGGAGGGGAATATCCAGGCTTTCATATAAGAAGGCAATAGCCCGTCTTGAGAGATATGTTCTAAAGAAGGCTAAGCGTATAATCTCCATAAGCCCCTATGTAGAGGAGACCCTAAAAGGTCACTCATCGGCGAAGTTTTACCGAGTTGAAAACGCTGTGGAGGAAGTCTTCTTTAATACCTATAGTTCTCAGGATACTGATAAATTGTTGTTTATAGGGATGATTCAAAAAGGGAAAGGGCTTTTAGATTTGTTGAAAGCAATTAAGATCGTAAGAGGCTGGAGTAAGGGGGTTTTATTGGAGATCATTGGGCCTGTTCTTCCAAATCAGGAGAAATACTACGGAATTCTTAGGAGATATATGGAAGAAGAAGATTTAGAACCTAATATTAAATTTCTAGGCTATATGGACAGAGTTAGCGTTGCTCAAAAACTGGCAGAATCCGCTATGCTGATCCTTCCATCAGTTCAAGAAACAGCTCCTATGGTGATCGCGGAAGCAATGGCGGTTGGTAAGCCTGTTGTTGCCACCCGAGTGGGAGGAGTTCCATATATGGTGAATAACGGTGAAACAGGTTTTCTAGTAGAGGTAGGAGATGTTGAGGGACTTGCCGACAAGATATTAGAACTTTTAAAGAATAAGGACTTAAGAATAGAAATGGGGAGAAGAGCGAAGGAGGAAGCCTTGCGGCGTTTTCACCCTAGTGTTGTAGCGTGGAAAACAAAAGCAATCTACGAGGAAATCCTCGCAAAAGGAGGGGTATAAACATGTCATATCCACTGGTATCTATTGTAACTCCCTCATATAACCAGGCTCAATTCATAGAAGAAGCTATTTTAAGTGTTATAGCCCAGACCTATCCAAATATTGAGCATATAGTTATTGACGGTTGCTCTACAGATGGGACATTAGATATACTTAAAAAATATGATGATCGGCTTGTCTGTATCTCTGAACCTGATAAAGGGCAATATGATGCGATGAATAAGGGTTTCAAAATGGCCAAAGGAGATATCCTAACATGGTTGAACACAGATGATATTTTATTTTCTGATGATGTTGTTGCGTCTGTAGTTAATTATTTTAACAACCTCCCAGAAGTTGATATAGTTTACGGGGATCATGTGGTCATAGATGAAAGGGGAAAAACATTATGGAAGAGAAAAGAGATAGAATTTGATCCATATGTCATGCTGTATGGAGTGGATTTTATCGTTCCAGCAGCTTTTTTTAGGAGAAGAGTATTGGACAGGATCGGATTCTTCGACACTTCACCGCAATGCTCATCTACTGGAGACTATGAATTCTGGCTCAGAGCTATGAACGATGGGACCATAAAATTCAAATTGCTGCCTAAGTATCTATTCGGACATAGATATCAGAGGAACTGCATGACTGTGAAACAGCATGAGAAGATGCACGAGCAGGTGGCAAGATTAAGGGCAAAGTATGCTAAGACGTCGAACTCAAATCTTCTTTTGCTTCTTCGCTTGATAAATGTGATCAGGTGGCAGTGGTTAAAGCTTAAGCAGCGGCATACAATCGACAATCTTCTTATGAGCTACATTAGCCACCATTTTCCAAATATTTGGTTAAAGTTTCATGGGTAAAATAAAAAAGCGAAAGATAAGAGTTCTTAAAATTATAGAACCTACCAGCGGCGGGGCTGCCAAGACCGCCTTTGATATCTTGGAAAATATTGATACCGAGATTTTCGATGTATCGTTTATCTATTCAACTATAAGGTCGGAAAAACGATACTTGGATCTTCTGCCTCTCTTAAGGGAGAGAGGGATAACATTGAAAGAGGTTCGTATGGAGGGACGCATCAACCCAGTCTCAGACCTAAAAGCGTTCTTAGAAATTTTCCTTTACGTAAAAAGAAACAGATTTGATATAGTTCATGCTCATAGTTCGAAGGCAGGGTTCTTGGGAAGAATAGCGGCGAAACTGTCTAGTTCGGGAATTGTTACGATCTATACTCCTAATGCTATGGCAATTTATAGGCATTATATTTACAAAATTTTGGAAAGGATAGCCACTTTCGCTACGGACGTTATCGTTGCAGTATCGGATTCTGAAGCTAAGGATATCCTGAAGAATAAAATAATAAAATCTGAGAAAATAAGGGTGATTTATAATGGTATCGATATCAATTCTATGATAGCAAGGCGTGATCCTGAAAGGGTGATGAAGGAGCTTGGGATTCCAGACAAAGCAATTGTAATAGGATCCGTAGGTAGATTATCAAGACAGAAAGATCCCTTGACTTTTTTAGAAGCAGCCCAGATCGTTTTGAAAAAGTATCCGGATTCACGCTTCATATGGGTAGGTGATGGCGAGCTTAGAAAGGATGTGGAGCTTTCAATAGCCAAGATGGGCATGGAAGATAACGTCATAGTCACTGGATGGCGTCAGGATGTACCGGACTTAATTGCTGCTATGGATATCTATGTAACGAGTTCAATCTATGAAAGTTTTGGTTACAGCACATGTGAAGCAATGGCCATGAGAAAGCCAGTAGTTGCTACGGATGTGCCAGGCACGAGAGATGCGGTTATCAATGGAGAAACGGGTTTCCTTGTACCACCCGGAGATTCGGAGTCATTGGCAAACTCCATAATTAGATTAATCGAGGATGAAAATCTTAGGCATTTAATGGGCATGAGAGCTCGTGAGCGAGTGAAGAAATACTTTACCATAGACAGAATGGTAAAATCAACGGAAGAGTTATATATAACCCTTTGGGCTTCTAAAAAGGAACGCTTGCGTAAAATTAGCACTTAGTCTTATAGGAGGTTTGACATGAAAAAAGCTCTTGTCTGCGGTGCGGGAGGTTTTATCGGCAGCCACCTTGTTAAAAGATTAAAAAGGGAAGGATACTGGGTGCGTGGTGTGGATTTGAAGTACCCGGAATTCTCTCCTACTGCCGCTGATGATTTTGTAATTGGTGATCTGCGCGATCCCCAGATCTGCCGATATGTGGTGGATCAACCGTTTGATGAGGTTTACCAGCTTGCTGCTGATATGGGCGGGGCGGGATACGTTTTCACAGGGGACAACGATGCTGATATCATGTATAATTCCGCATTAATTAACCTAAATATGTTGGCAGCTTGCTATAAGAGAAACGTGAAGAAAATTTTCTACTCTTCATCAGCCTGTGTATATCCGGAATATAACCAGCGGGACCCTCAAAATCCCAAATGTTCTGAGGACTCAGCCTACCCAGCAATGCCGGATAGTGAATATGGATGGGAGAAGCTGTTTAGCGAACGGCTTTACCTCGCCTTCCATAGAAATTATGGGATGGAAGTCCGGATCGCCAGATTCCATAACATCTTCGGCCCGGAAGGCACTTGGAGAGGCGGCAGAGAAAAAGCCCCGGCTGCTTTGTGTCGCAAGGTCGCGGTAGCCAAACTCACAGGTAAGTCTGAAATTGAAATCTGGGGCGATGGCAAGCAGACCCGCTCTTTTCTTTACATAGATGAATGCCTTGAGGGTGTTCGTCGTCTTATGGATTCTGATTTTACGGAACCAGTTAATATAGGCTCAGAAGAAATGGTAACTATTAATCGGCTAGCGGAGATGATCATGGAAATAGCTGGTGTAAAGCTCTCAATCAAACATGTCCCAGGCCCACAGGGAGTTCGGGGACGCAACTCAGACAACCGCCTGATATACGAGAAATTGGGGTGGAAACCTACCCAACCTCTATATGAAGGCTTGAAGAAAACATATTTCTGGATAGAAGACCAAGTTAAGGCTGCTTTAGAAAGAGGAGAAGAGGTGTGATAAACAGGATATCACAAGAATGCAATTGAGATTTACTATAAGCTATTCTATTTTATCACTACTGGGTATAGAGAGGATGAAAACAATGAACGTTCGCCAGTTGGTTCGCACATTGGTAGTCTCAACTAAAAATCTTCTCCTCGGTGGTAACCTTGCCTCTTTCTCTCTTCTGCACCCTAAGAAGATGGTTTTTTATGCCACTGAGTGTCTGTTCTACCTCGATACCATGTACTCAAAAAGAGGGATCACCGAGAAGAATGTATTTGAAGTTCTTAAACCTGAGGGAGAGGTTCAGCAAATTAGCTTGGTATGTCCAGATACGGGAGGGACATGGTTTAATCCTCTGTCCTCAAGAGCCTCCGATATTGTAAGCCTCTGTCTTATCTGCCAGATACTTAAGCCGAAAGTGGTCTTCGAGATAGGCACTCTTAAGGGCTATACAGCCTATCACTTCGCTCTGAATACCCCTGAGGATGCGATCATATATACCTTGGATCTGCCACAGGGCGGAAGCGTAAAACCATCCCTTCCGACGACTACAGTAGATGATCTCATGATCAAGTCATATTTCCGCCCTGGAAAATATTGGTTTCAAGATACCCCTGCCGCTTCAAAGATAGTCTGCTTATACGGCGATAGTGCAACGTTTGACTACTCGGAATTTGAAGGCAAGGTAGATTTCTTCTTCATAGATGGTGCCCATTCTTATGAGTATGTCCGAAACGATACGATGAAAGCTCTTTATTGCTGTCATTCAGGTAGTGTCATCGCCTGGCACGACTTCGGAAGGAGAGGCGTAAATGGAGTCAGAAAGTGGATCCTTGAGCTTTCGAAGAAGTACGAGATTTACGCTATCCCCGGGGGCACTCTGGCTTTCATGGTAGTGCCATAGGCAAGAGGTTTAGCTTATGAATAGATTTCTACTTCAGCTCCTCGATGGCTTCTGGAGCAAGAAGTTCCTGCTTTTGGGATTGGATTTAGTTGGAGCCTCTCTTGCCTTCCCCTTAGCTTACCTGATCTCCACCCGGGGCTTCTTAGCAGGTGCGCGGGTCTCGGATTACATCCCCCTCCTGTTTTTCCTCCTGTTCTTCCTGG
>Ga0164310_10001501_pt1 | contig 13227 bp, 15 predicted proteins | sample GuaBasSedimGuay1_FD_121795 | JGI IMG/M metagenome (GOLD analysis project Ga0164310, IMG submission 121795) | Subseafloor sediment microbial communities from Guaymas Basin, Gulf of California, Mexico - Guay1, Core 4569-9, 0-3 cm | ecosystem: Environmental > Aquatic > Marine > Hydrothermal vents... | reverse complement strand
TTCCAGTACGAGGGCAATGGAGTTGACCTCCTGCGTCCCAGCGGCGGATGGTCTTTGCACACACACCAAGGCGACGAGCAGCAGCAGATACTGATAACATGACAGTAAGAGATGGTGGCGACGACATCAGTGAGCTGGTCGAGGAGGTATGTATGATGATAGAGGATTGGAGGACGTTGGTGATGTCATGTTCATGGGGTGTCTTGGTCGTCGGTGTCCAAGATTGTCCAGATCATCCGGCGCTGCTCGTGACCCAAGACTTGTTGGATGGCATCCGCAATCTCGGCTTGGTAAGGTACGAGCACTTTGACTCTCTTGGTCATTGGCACCACTCGCGTAAGTAGGAACCATCTGGTCTACAGGGCTTCTGGTTCAGGCGTTAGAAAAGAAGAATGGGAGCATAGTTGCTCCCATACGGCATGTACAACGAACTAATACGAGCGGGCCACGTACACCACAGCCCGGGCAGGACGACCACAGACAACACAGACCCCATCCGGTTTCTCGTCCACATCGATTCTTGTCCCTCTAATGTCACCGCCAGTCTGAGCCTTCAACTCGTCAGCACAGTCCTGACCATCCATGTCAGTACTGCAGAAGCAAATCCGGGCTATCTTTCCGCGGTCCATCGCATCACGAATCTCGCCGATATGTTCTGCGTCGACTATCAGGCCCTCGAATTTCGCTTCGGCCTGTTCCCAGAGGGTCTTGTCAATGTCCTCACCAAGTTCGTGAATCCGCTCGACGATGTTTTCAAGAGGAACTGTTTCGCGTTTCATGAGATCTCTACGGAAGAGAACAACCTTCCTGCCCTCGACCTCACGACCACCGATCTCGACTCTGATAGGGACACCCTTCATTTCCCAGAGGTTGAATTTCCAGCCGGGGGTGGCCTCATCATCATCGAGATGAACACGGAAACCTGCATCTTGTAGCTTCGCCTCTAAGTCACGGCAGTAGTCCATCACCATCTGCTCGTTCTCCACCTTGAAAATTGGGACGATGACTACTTGATAGGGAGCCAGCTTGAATGGAAGCCTGAGACCCTTGTCGTCACCATGAACCGAGATGAGAGCACCATAGATTCTTGATATCGCAGGGCCATAGCAGGTCTGGTAGGCATACACCTCTTCGTTATCCTCATTGACGTACTTGATTCCAAAGGCTCGCGCGAAGTTGTCACCAAGATCATGAGTCGAGGGTAGTTGGATGACCTTTCCATCAGGCATCAGAGTATCGGCTGCGTAAGTATTGACACCACCAGGAAACTTGTCCCACTGAGTTCGACGAAACACCATGACCGGAATCCCGAACTTTTCCGTCACAACTTCCTTGGTGGTTTCGAGGTCCTCACGAACCTGAGCCAGCGCCTCCTCATGTGTGGCAAAGACATTGTGGCTCTCAATCCAGAGGAACTCCCGGCCTCGAAGGAAGGGACGGGTGCTCTTAACCTCCGACCTAAACACCGAACATCGCTGGTAACGCTTTAGGGGCAAGTCACGCCAACTGCGTATCCATAGCGCATACATGGGATAGATTGCGGTTTCGCTCGTGGGCCTGAGAGCAAGCCGCTCCTCAAGCTCTTCACCATCGCCAATCTCACGGATCCAGAAGACTTGAGGAGTGAATCCCTCAACATGCTGAGCCTCCTTGACGAGGTTGCTCTCGGGAATCACCGTTGGAAACAGCATCGGCAAGTGACCCTTGCGCTGCAGCGCTTCCTCGTAGAAATCAAACATGATCTCCATCGAGATCATACTCCACGGAAGGAAAGGTGTGAAGCCCTTGACTCCATAGCGGATGTCCGCCAGTTCAGCCACCTTGCAGATTTCGCCGAACCAGTCGGGGAAGTTCTTTTCCTTGCTTATGTTGAAGATCGCCTTCTTGCTGTCTTTCCTAAACTCATTGTCACTCATGGTACAAACAACCTCCAGAAAACGACTGACGAGTGGTGAACTGGCTAGGGCGCAGAAAGAGCCTATTTGCGGTACGGAACGTAACCACCTAGCACCTGAATTCACCGCCAATGCTTTCCGGCAGTCGGTATTTAAATCATACCTTGAATAAGTGCTATCGCTTCAGGGTGGTTTCGCCAATCTCACGCATTCGTACATCCCAGCCATATTCCTTGATCATCTTGGCCACACCAAGAGGGACCAACGCTTCCCACTCGCCACCCCACCGAATCAGGTCGCGAACATGATTGCCACTGTGAGTGTGCCTCTCAAGAAGGTCGGTGTCCCCGACTTCTATTCCCGCATCCTTTAGCAGACGGCGAACCAGGGGATTGTGAGAATAGGCCTTGTCGAAGTATGGCACAAAACTGCGTAGGTGAGAAACCCATAGCGGATGAATATGGATGTCTGGTATAGGTACTATGTCAATGCGTTCGAGCGGCAACCCCTCATCAATTAGAACACGCTTGATCATCATTATGCGCTCTCCGCCAGTAAATGGGTTGTCCGGCGTATGAGAGTACTGCGCACTACCTATTGCGATTATCAAGTCCTCCCCCCGCTGTAGGATCTGCTTGATGGTATGAACATGTCCGTTATGGATTGGCTGGAAACGACCAATGAATACAGACTTCATCAGAGATCACCGTTCTGTGGAGGCTACAGGCATTGATAAGCATTGGGAGCAACGAGTGATTGAATAGCAGCCAAGACACAGGCACTATGCCATCGTGCATAGTATACTCACAGACGACGAGGTGCCATTTGAGTGATAGAGATAGACGGTTCATATGGAGAGGGAGGCGGCCAAATCTTACGTACTGCGGTGTCTCTCTCAGCAGTAACCATGAAGCCCGTTAGAATCCTCAACATTCGCGCAGGACGACCAAGTCCTGGGCTGAAGAAACAACATATCGCGGGAATCAGGGTGACGGGCATGCTCGTCAACGCAGAGATTGAGGGACTGGAGGTTGGGAGCACAGAGGTTGTCTTCAAGCCAAGGGAGAGAGTTTCAGGGAGATTCTCGTATGATGTAGGGACGGCAGGCTCTATCTCACTGGTTCTCCAAGCTGTGCTTCCTCCTGCAGTCCTCGCATCAGAACCAGTGGTCATCGACCTTAAGGGAGGGACCGATGTGGCATGGAGCCCGCCTATCGACTTTATCAAGAGTGTGTTTGTGCCCTTCCTCAAAATGATGGGGGCTGATGTGCGCATAGACGTTAAGAGGAGGGGGCATTATCCGCGAGGAGGCGGAAGAGTTGTATGTACAGTCGCGCCAACTAGTGGGATACAACCATTGAAACACATAGAGTTTAGAGCCGTCACTCAGGTCGAGGGTATATCCCATTGTGTCCGATTGCCGTCCCACATCGCCAAGAGGCAGGCAATTGCTGCAAGAGATGTGATTCAAAGGGAGATTCATGTGGAACCGAATATCGTACTGGAAACATACTTGAGAGAGAACGATCCCCACAGAGGACCGGGGAGCGGAATCGTTCTCTGGGCTGTATCGGACACTGGTGCAAGAGTGGGTGCAGACAGCCTTGGAGAAAGAGGAAAGCCCGCTGAAACTGTGGGGCAAGAGGCCGCGAGAAAGCTTGTCAGCGAGTTATCGACGGGAATGGCAGTCGACTCTCATGTTTCCGATATGCTTGTCCCATATTTGGCACTTGCCGAGGGGGATAGTGTCATCGGAATCACCAAGGTCACATCCCATCTTGAAACCAACGTGTGGGTTGCAGGCAATATTCTCGGCACAGAGATGAGATTAGACATCTTTCCAGATGAAAGAGGAAAACTCTCAGTCAGAGGCCGGGGGCTTGCCTCATTCTCGTGAGAGAGGCGAAACCAACGACACATCGCCCTCCTCAGGGAGGTCAATCTCGGATAGAGCAAGATCGAGCAGCTCCCGTACACCCTTCCCCTCTGATGCCACAATCTCCATGGTGTGGGGAATCCTTTGTCTTGCCGCCTCCAATGCATCGGGTGGAGTAATGTCCACTTTGTTGAGAACTGTAAGAACTGGATTAAGTGGAAACATCCTGCGTACTTCATTGTAGAGATTTATCTGTTCATCCATGTTCCACCCACAGGCCTCAGAGGGGTCAAATATGAAGATGATGACATGAGCGAGGTATTTTAGTGCAGCAATCGCCGTGCGTTCAATCTCATTCCGCTCACTCATCGGACGATCCAAGATGCCCGGAGTGTCTACAACCTGAACGCGTTGCTGCCCAACAAACAGATGACCAACTATCACGTCTTTGGTCGTAAACGGATAGTATGCAATCTCTGGCTCAGCCGAGGAAACCGCACGGACCAAGGTCGATTTCCCAACGTTAGGAAGACCAGCACATACAATCGTTGGGGTATTGGGGGCGACACCAGGCAGTCTTGAGAGGGTCTTCTTTGCCTCGATTATGAGGTCCAAGTTCTTTGATGTTGCACGTAGGATTGAGGCTATGCGGCCCTTGGCCGCACTTCTTGATCTCTTGATTTGCTTATAGTCTTCGGATAGCTTCATGGCTTGGATGTGTCGATTTGTGATATCGTCGATTGGACCTATACAATTGTAGACCGCGCCCAATGCCTGCTTCAGCCGGTCGATCCCTATGAGAATCTGAGTTAGCTCTGAATAGAAGGGGTGTATTCTATCAAGAGATGGAAACTTCTCAACCGCATCACGCAGTTTCATCTTCACCTGTTTCGTGAACTCTTGTAGACGCGCAATCTCACGAATCCGTGTGCGCTCGAGCTTGCTAAGACGACGGGAACTCTTCATGCTTAGGCGAACAGAGCGTGTATGAGCGTAGCGGATTATCTCCTCTGTAGTCATTATCGTTGGGAGATTTGCAAAGGGATTCAGCCAGCACATAGATTATCCAGCCCTAGAGTCATACATCAGTGAAAAGACGTGCTATGTAAAGTTTTTAAAAAGGATGGAATGACCTAGGCTGAGAGCCGATAAGATACGGAGGCATATTTATGGCACTTCCCACAGGAGCAACAGTTGTTGGAATCAAATGCAAGGATGGAGCAGTGGTTGCTACAGATTCGCTAATCAGTTGGGGCACCATGATTCTCAGTGACAAGGGCATAAAGGCCTTCAAGCTTACTGACAGGATAATCCTAGCCTCCGCAGGTCTCACCTCAGACTATCAGATGCTTGTAAACAGACTACAGGCACAGATCAAACTCTACGAGCTTCATAACAAGAAATCAATCAGTGTGAAGGCATTAGCTAAGATGGTCGCCAACACGCTCTACGATAGGAGAATGATGCCGCTATACATTCAGACCGTGATTGTTGGCGTCGACGAAGGTGGTCCTGCCCTATACACTCTTGACATGGGCGGTTCACTCATCCCAGACGAGTTCACAGCCGCGGGCACTGGTACCCAGACCGCGTACGGTGTTCTTGAGAGAGAGTTCAAGAAGGACCTGACCGTCAAGCAGGCTGAGGAAATCGCAATTGCAGCCGTTCGGGCCGGTATGACCAGAGACGCACAATCAGGCGGAAGGATTCATGTGATGACGGTCACTGCCGATGGCGTATCAGAGAGAGTTGTAGAATAGGCCACCGTGATGCGTGTGCGCGACCTGGCAATAGAAACGCTATTATTCAGGTTCCATCAGCAGTCCAGATACAGTGTGGCGGCCTTGCTCGGGGCCGTCGAAGTGGATCCGCACCTAATTGACCTCCGTGTTCTGGTTCGGTCTGAGATTCCTGACAATCTCATTCGCGAGGAACTAAAGTCCGGAAACGTTGCCATCGCGTACTCTGTGATGAGCACCCAACTTGAGAGGGTTGAACATGAGGCCCGACATCTCCGAGATGTGTTCGGTGACCAGATTGTACTGATGGCAGGAGGCCCTCACGCTAGCACAAGACCCATGGACCTAGTCGATATGGGGTTCGATATCGTGGTCGTTGGTGAGGGTGAACGCGTCTTCCCGGAAATACTTCGGCGATTAACAACTGGAAAATCTGTTGATGGAATCGCGGGGGTGGTGACGGCTGATACCAAGATCATTCCCAAGCCCAGAAACTTACCTAGGGTCAATCTTGATGAGTATCCACCATTCGCCATAGGACGAAACATAGTGGGACCAATTGAGGTCACGCGCGGCTGCCCATTCAAATGTAAGTTCTGCAGCACCCCGTTCCTCACAGGAGGAGTCGTTAGGCACAGGTCTATTGAGAGGACCCGTTTCTGGCTTCAGCAGGCCGTGGAAAGACGGGGATTCAAGCGAGCATGGTTTCTCTCGCCCAACGCATTGTCGTATGGAGGCCATGGCCGTAGGGCGAAACCTGAGAAACTGAAGGAGCTACTAGAGAGAACCTCGACCATAGATGGATTGGATGAGTTGTACTTTGGATCGTTTCCCTCTGAAGTTCGTCCCGAATTTGTCACGTATGAGATTCTTCGCATGATGCGGGAATACGTGGCAAACACGACACTCCAAATTGGGCTCCAATCCGGTAGTGATAGGGTGCTCGAGATTTGCAATAGACACCATACAGTTGATGACGGCATCAACGCAGCACGCATTGCACTAGATACGGGTTTCATCCCTCACATCGATATGATATTCGGGCTACCTGGTGAGACCCCCGCGGATCGAGAGAAGAGCATCCGAATATGTGAAGAGCTCATAGACATGGGGGCGAAGATACACGCCCACGTGTTTATGCCACTACCGGGCAGCGATTTTGCGAGCATGCCGCCAGGCGAGCTTGACACAGAAACCAGAAGACGACTGGGGGACCTCTCAAGAAGGGGATTTGTGACAGGCTCTTGGGGAAATCAAGAACGCATTGCAAGACACCTTGCCACACTGCGTCACAGAAAGACCTGATGCCAAACTCTGATAAGATGTGATCTGTACTCGCGTTCGAACAGAATGAGCGGACAGATGCCATCGAAACTGAGGGAACGTCTTCAGCGGCAGGGATACCATCTGCTTGGAGAGAGAGGAGCATTCAAGGCCTGCCAGTGGCAACACAAGAGTCTCCTCGAGGGAAAGGTATGCTATAAGCAACGCTTCTACGGAATCAAGTCCCATAGATGCGTCCAGATGACTCCGGTCGTGGACAAGTGCACGCATCAGTGCCGATTCTGCTGGCGTGTGACACCAGCAGACGTTGGTGTGCTCTGGAATCAGACCGAAGTAGGTGAGAGTGACGTACTGGGACCTAGGGAACTCCTTGATGCTACGTTGATGGCGAACCTGCGTTCACTAGGGGGCTACAATCCTGAGGCTGGAGCGCCTGTGCCTTTGGAAAAGTATCTTGAGGCAAGGGATCCGAAACACGTTGCCATCTCACTGGCAGGCGAGCCGACCCTATACCCACTGCTAAGTGAGTTTATAGAAGAGGTCCACAAACGTGGGATGACATCGTTTCTCGTCACCAATGGCACGATGCCTCGGGTTCTCAGTCGCTTGACTCCACCTACTCAACTCTACGTTACACTTGCAGCACCGGATGAGGAAACCTACCGGCGTGTCTGTAGACCCATGATAAAGGATGGGTGGGCACGGCTTAAGGAGTCACAAGAGATTCTTCAGTCATTCTCGACTAGGACAGCCAATAGGCTCACGATGGTTTACGGGTACAACATGGAGAAGATTCGAAAATACGCGAGCCTCATCTTGCTCGGGGAGCCTGACTACGTGGAGGTAAAGGGATACATGTACGTGGGTGCATCGCGTGGACGATTAGAGCGGCATAATGCACCGCCCCACAGAGAGATTAGAGCTTTTGCAGGAAAGCTGGCCGCTCTCACAGAATACTATGTTCAGGATGAGCAGGTAGAGAGCCGGGTGGTACTACTGACTCGGAGCAAACAAATAGAGAAGATACAGACAAGGAGAACAGAATGAGCGGATAGTCATGGGACTTGGAGAGATTATCGAGCGACTTCGGGAGGAGATTGAGAGGGACGATTCTATTCGAGAGAACATTCTGCCCAAGGCACGTGAAGCTGTGCGAAAGTGCAGTGATGCCATCAAGGAGGTTCACAGAGGGAATTTCAACACTGCAGAGCGTCTAATAGAGGAGGCGCACAGGATTGTTGTTTCGGCCACCGAGATGGCTGATCAAAGCAGATTTCTGTCCAAGAGTAGAATTCTAGAAACTGCGTGGCAGGAGATTGCGGAGGCATCCAATGTTCTCTCACTATTGAGAGATGGCACGTACGTTCCACCGGAGGATCTTGGTATTCCGACAAGGCCGTATCTGACGGGGCTTGCTGATACTGTTGGAGAACTAAGAAGAGCAGCCCTTGACGCCTTGAGAAACCAAGAGCTTTTGCGAACAGAGCAGTTGCTCAGTCTGATGGAGAACATACTCGATGAACTCCATGGTCTTGATTTCCCGAGTGCCCTAGTTCCCGACCTTCGACGCAAGTGTGATGTGGCGAGAGGTCTTGTTGAGAGAACGCGGGGTGATGTCACACTGGCACACCAACAGAGCCGGCTTGTGGAAGAGCTGAGGAAGTTCGAGGGCAGACTGAAAGAGGGACAAGAATGATTTCGCCCGAGATGTGGTTCACGTTGTACGCCCTTGCGAAGAAGGGCGCAGTGTACAGAAGACAGACATTGACCACACGAGAGCTTGGGGAGATGCTCGGAGTCAGTCAGCAGACAGCATCACGACGAATAGCGGAGTGTGTCAATGAGGGCCTTGTGAGCAGGGTGCATTCAGTGGGAGGAATGATAGTCCAAGTCACGGATAGGGGAAGAGAGATGCTCAGACAGGTCCTAGCGGACCTCGAGGCAGCATTCGTACCTCCAAGTGACGAGATTATCATTGAGGGGATTGTCACGGCAGGTCTGGGCGAAGGGGCGTACTACGTTGACATCTATTCCTCAAGATTCGAGCAGGCACTTGGGTTTAGACCGTATCCGGGGACCCTGAATGTCAAGGTCATTGACGAAGAGTCAAAGAGGGCGGTGTCGGCGATGAGAAAGACCCCTCCGTTAGTTGTGAAGGGGTTTAGTCATGAGGGGAGAACATTTGGTGACGTGATATGCTATAGAGTCAAGGTCAACAACCGTGTCGACGCGGCAATCGTGGTAGCACAGCGGACTCATCACAGCCCAGATATCCTTGAGGTGATTGCTCCCATTCAACTCCGTAATGAACTGAAACTCGATGATCGTGATGTCATAACACTAAGGGTCGTACCGCTTCACCGAGTGGAGTCTACTCAATGACCGAATCTTCCGGTCAGTGGTACGAAAGCTACGCCTCCCCAGTGGCGCTGCCGTATCTTTGAGTCGGATGTCTTTTCGACAATAACAAGACTCTGAAAGAAGCCTCTAGAACCCACAGGGATGAGCATGACTCCGCCAGGTGCTAACTGCTCAACAAGAGGGGGCGGCACGGCTGGTGCCGCTGCTGTAACAAGTATTCGGTCGAATGGGGCGTGCTCAGGGAGTCCCAGACCCCCATCACCACGGATTAGGGTGACTCTGTCAGCATAGCCAGCGCGTTCCAAGTTCTCTCGCGCGAACCGTACAAGATCGCCGATTATCTCAATTGTGTACACGTGACCAGGAGTTGACGAACTAGCAGGAGCAACTATCTCTGCGCACAGCGCAGCATGGTATCCAGATCCAGCACCCACCTCAAGTACTTGATTACCCTCTTTGAGTCGGAGATCTTCACACATTATAGCGCACATATGTGGTGCTGAGATTGTCTGACCTTTGAGAATTGGCAATGGTGTATCACGATAGGCATCGGAGCGCATATGAGGGAGGACAAACTCCTCGCGGGGCACTCTTCTGAACGCGCGTTCAACTGCCTCACTTCGAATGTATCCCATGTTCTTCAGACGCTCAATCAGACGCTCTTTTGCCTCGCTGAGGGAGCCGTGTGGCATCTGTATCATTGAAACACAGACCATGCACTGATAAAAGCGTTCACTGCAGAAGCTAGTTGCATGTATCGGGTGTCTTTCACTGCACAAGGCCATAGAAACATACTGAGCACACACGCGACAACATTGGAGATTACCAAAGAAACAAGTCTAACAAGGCGAGGTGACTGTATCGTTGGTGTTGCAGCGACTCTTGCTCTGCAGGATCTCCCAGAGCATGTGAAAAGACTTGCCACCGAATCAGACACCGAGATACAACTGAAACTCATAGTCGATGGAATGAAGGAAGTCATAGTAGGGCATGGTGGAAGCCATCTGACGTACTCAAGCTCACTCTGTATGGTGGCCAGAAAGAGCACATTCCAGTGCCCAAGAACGCTAATGATTGGGGCAGACAAGGCCGCTAGGGATCTCGACAGAGAGTTCGTGGAGCGATTAAGAAACCCGGAAGCAGTAATTGAGTGTGAGCTCTGTTTCATTCAATGACAGCATCTAGAACCATCTGGTACTCATGCGGGGCGCTATCACGAACCCTGCGTATTGAAGACACCTCCTTAATCGCACGCCCAGCGTTTCTGACCAAGCGATGTGCCTTAGATACTAGCTCGTCTTCTGGATTTTGCCCCCCAATGAAATCATAGTAGTGGATGACGCCGCCGGGTCGGACAGCAGTGCAAGCATCCTCCACGAACTCGGATACGCCAGATGGGTGGTTCATTATCACACGGTCCACATTGTGGTCGAATGCTGTGGGGACGTACTCGTGGGCATCTGCGACAACTGGTCTGATTGTGCCGCGTAAGCGGTTCAACTGAATACTCTTCTTCAAGAGGTCTATGGCATGTGGATTGATATCGACAGCAATCACTTCCGCAGTGTGTAGTCGAGCGATATGGAGTGCAAAAGGACCGACACCTGTGAACATGTCGAGAACCTTCTCACCATCTCTTACCAGCAGGGCAACTCGATGGTGCTCCTCAAGAAGGCGGGGGCTGAAGTATGCTTTGGCCAAATCCACGGCAATTCTACAACCGTACTCCGTATGTATCGTGTCGGTCTTCGGTTCACCCGACAATACCTCATAGTTTCGCACCCGTGTCAGACCTGTAACTGCCCCCCGCTTACACAACACAGTGGCAAAGTTCGGATGCAGCCGATGAAACGCACGGCCAATTAGAAAACGATGCTCGAACAATTCGTCCGGAATCTCAAGCACCGCGATATCCCCAACTAGGTCGTACGCGCGCGGCAGAAGCTCAATCTCTTCGGGCTCAAGTACTCCCCTTAACGCCTCGGCAAGGTCCTTGGGACCACTACGCAAAGGCTGAAATTCGCGAGTAGAAGTTTCAATCACCATGTCACTCCCAATCTGGGCAAGCTCCTCATCGTTTGGGAATCGGCGAAGAGGAAAATATACTGTCGTTTCGTCCTTCTGAACCTTGCACTCACCGTCTATGAGTCCAAGACCAGCCAGTCTTCTTCGCACACTTTCTGCATCTTTTGCAATAACCCGGACGTACGGTCGAACTACGGTCACATGCGTCAACTATTCAGACCAGCCTATGATACTTGTGATGGGGCCGCCGCTCAAACCAGCCGAGCTTGTGACTTGTACTGTTCAGAGCAGTCGCATGTACTCCCGACCCGCTCCCAACTGTGTCCCAATCATCAGCTGAAACTGGGGGTGGTCATCCTCGGAACCATGGGAAGAGAACCGGATGATCCTTTGGAGAGCCCCACACACTTCCAAGCGGTCGCCATCTCGAACAAGACCTCTAAACGCACCCTCATAGATCATCAAGCGGGAGGCCCGCCCATTGATTTCGGGAATCCAGTCCGACTCGCCGTAGATGATTGACGGTAGAAAGAGTCCATATCGAGCATCATCTACCCTGAAACGGGTACAGAGAGGCCTACTCAAGACTGTTTCGTACGATTCCGACCCGTACGGTATAGGAGACTCATGAGGATTTAGGACAGGGGTGATTCCAATGCACATGTCACTGCAATAGAGTGCTCGCCGGCGCTGGAATAGCCTCTGAAGGTCAGTCATTGTGACTCCTATAACACGTGACAGAAGGCGCTGCTTGGCATTGTGCCAGTCATCACCAGACCGAAGAAGAAGGTGGCTGTTCTCAGATACTAGTGCGTCATAACCATGCTCCAGACACCATGCGTTCTCGAATCCGTAGATATTCATGTTTACGTCGGAATAGTTTGGATTGTGCGCCCCCCATGCTATGCTCCCGCCCACACCAATGCTGTCAAACGAGATGCCGAGCGTGTCATGAAGAGCCTCAGCCAATGATACAGCCCTCTGTTCTAGATGGTCAGCAGGCCCCTCATGTAGAATCTGGCGAAGCCTCTCCTCAGGGAGGAAGTGGTTCAACACACAATCGGAGGGGATTTCTGTCAATCGTGTATTGAAGTGAGGATCCCACACTAGGTAGTCCCTTGGAATTTCATCAAGAGAAGACACAACGGATTCGACGCCACCCCAGAAGACACGACGATATCTCGCCCCTGAGGACACCCAACGGCCCCCAGAATCAGGAACGTATTTTAGAAAGCACAGGACCCGGTCTGGCGGCTGAATGTGACCCAAAACGACATAGACACGAAGATTCGGGTCTTGCACCACATCCCGATCACGAAACACTACACGAACGCCATGATCTGTTCTCATGTTCAATCGATCCTAGTGTTGTAACCATGTGCGTCGTAGACTCCGAAATGTAGAAAGGCGGGCCAGAAAGGAAACCCGTGGTTCGGCATATGAGGATACTACATCTGTGTGACAGCCTTAATCCTGCCGGTCTCGGGGGCTACGAGTCCTATCTCTACTATCTCTCTAAACACCTTGCTCTGAGAGGTCATGAATGCATAGTTGTGACTCAGGCAGCTCACAGGAGAGCGAAGCCAACAGAGCAGATGGATCATCTTGTCGTCCGCAATCTCAGGGGAAATCTTCTGGAGGCCCGAAAATGGGAGTACTATACATATCCTGAGAACGAGCGAAACCATATCGTGGACGAACTGTTCTCTCGCGACGACATTGAGAGAAACGTCGAGATGCTGATCCCAGAACTTGGCAATGTGCTGAAAGAGTTTCATCCCGATATCATTCACGCACATAGCACCTATGTGATATTCAACAGAGTGCTTCACAGACTCCGGATCTCGCACAGGACGCCTCCAACGGTTCTCACGGTTCACGGACTTCCCAAGCACCTCGTCTTGCCAGGCGGAGAGCAGACAACCGACTATGGTCAGCTGGCTCAGTTCGCCCCGTTTGACATCGTCCTTGGGGTGAGCAAACATGTGACACGGGCTCTCACAATGTGGTTGGGCTCCCAATGCCGAGTCGAACTGTCATACATCGG
>Ga0164310_10001500_pt1 | contig 13230 bp, 14 predicted proteins | sample GuaBasSedimGuay1_FD_121795 | JGI IMG/M metagenome (GOLD analysis project Ga0164310, IMG submission 121795) | Subseafloor sediment microbial communities from Guaymas Basin, Gulf of California, Mexico - Guay1, Core 4569-9, 0-3 cm | ecosystem: Environmental > Aquatic > Marine > Hydrothermal vents... | reverse complement strand
CAAATATTATGAATCCAAGCGTAAATATGTTGATTTCCTCAAACTCCCATGTCATTAGTGTTTTAAAATGTTTAATAACTCTCTTCGTCTTTAACATACTTCTTATACACCTCCATAAGCACCCCATAAGAGGGTTGAAACTTTCTTAAAGACAAATTTAACTCAGTAACTATCCTAGGAACCTCTCTACAAAACCTATTAGCATCTCTAACTCTACAAATAATCTTGTCACCCTCTATGAAGATCTCTTCGACAAAATCCAGATCATTTAATCTTTTAACAAGTAAATCTTCGCCGCTTTCAACCTCTAATTTGTATTCATGAGGCATATATTTTTTAGCAAGTTCAGCTATGGGTCCTTGATCGACTATTACACCCTCATTTATTATTGAAATCCAACTACAGATTTCTTCAAGTTCCGGGAGAATGTGACTAGAAATAAAAAAATTTACATTTTTATCTCTCCAAAGCTCCCTTATCTTTTCCAGAAGTTTCATTCTTCCAATCGGGTCTAAATTGGCTGTAGGCTCATCTAAAATGACAAGCTCCGGTTCCCCTATTAAAGCTTTAGCTAAACCAAGCCTTTGTAACATACCAGCTGAAAAACTTCCAATTTTCCTATTTCTAGCCCAATATAAATCTACATCTCTCAGTAATTCTTTAACCTTAAACATAGATTGATCAACCTCGTACATTTTCGCGACAAACTCTAAGTATCGTTTAGCTGTAAAGCTTTTAGGATAACCTGGATCCTCCAGTAAAACCCCAACCCTGGATCTGATTTCATAGGAATTCTTCCAACAATCCTGATTAAAAACATGTGCTTCTCCAAAATCAGCCTTTAATAGTCCCAAAAGAATATGGATTGCTGTTGTCTTACCAGCCCCGTTAGGTCCAACAAAACCAGAAACACCTTTAGGAACTCTTAAATCCAGACCATCCAAAGCAACCACATCACCAAAGAACTTAACTAGCTCCTTAGTCTCAATAATCCACAAAGGAAACCCCCCCAATCATCATAATAAAAGTACAGATAGCATTAATTATATTTCTCCATCCATCGATGGACTTACAAGTTCCAAAGGAGTGTTGTTAGTAATAATGCAACCGACATATATATATCGTTAATTCTAATTTAAAATTGAGGGAGTGTAATGGGGGTAAGAGGTAGAGAACTATTTTTATCGATGATGTTAACAGTGTGTTTGTTTGCAATAGTGCTACTAGCATTAATACCTATACTTCAACCTGTAGCTGCCTTTAATATTCAGAAAACAGTTGTAAAGGGAGGATGGTGGGATGGCTATAAACTTACAAGTAATGTAAGAGTATTGTGGGATGATGTAACTGGAATGTATTGGTCAGAACATTATGGTATAGCAGAAGTGTACGGTATTGGTTTTTGGGTTGGATTGGAAGTTAATTGGGTTCGTGTGTGGGGAAGAGTTTTTCTGAACGGAGAATTAGTTGCTTCAGGTGATGTAAAGGAATATGCTGGACCCTTTGATTCGTCAGTAGAGGCAGATCTGTGGTTCGGCTTCTATCTAGCTGATAAGGCCCAGACAAGGGTAAAATGTCAGTTCTTTGATGGATACTGGTATTATTGGTACGAGATAAAATACGAAGAGCTTACAATTGAATTCTAGGGGTGCTGTGATATGAGTAGGAAAAATATGGAAGTATTTTTTGCTTCTTTCTTGCTTTTTTTCCTTCTTTTTTCTACTTTTTTGCCTTTAACTTTGATTGGCTGTGTTTCTGGTTTGGAATATGTGTCGTTTGAAGCTCCCTTGTGGTTGGAGGAAGGAAAATATGCAAAATATATCTCTAAAGCTTCTCGTATTGAGCTTGTGAATTGGACGTCTTTATATATTGAGGATGGTGAAGCGACAGCTATATTTGGATGGGAATGTTTAAGTGTAGAGGGAGATGTGGCGAAGCTTAACATAACTCTTACTTGGAGTGGAGAGGGCACATTTGCGATGGGTGGGCCCTATGACCGTGTTATAGGTACTGGATTTAAAGTTTTTAAGTGGTCTAAGCTTGTGTATGTTGATTTACAAAAGAATGCTTTTATATTTCCTAATGGTACGCTTATAGGGCCTCTCTTATTTTGGCTTCCTCCACGTCTCGAAAAGGGAACAACCTTAGAGATGTATGTAAATCCCAATTTATGGTTTGGATATTATTGTATTACTCATGTGGTTGGTGAGGTAATATTTCACGGCCGTGTTGTAAGTAAAATTGCGCAAGGATCTCAGAAAGCCTTTTCAGTAGAATGGGAAGTAAAATTTAAAATGACAGTGGCGAATAGAACTCAAAATAGTACAGGTTATCCTTTTTATCGTTATGATTTGGATACTGGAATCGCATTAGCTTGTTTCATGGAGTTTGATCCGGTTCTACTTCTACTTGGAATCTGCGATGTTGGTGTTGAAGGTCTTATGCCTAGAATTTATGATACTAATGTAGATTTGGGTCCTAGGGTTCTTTCTATTCCTTCTTGGTTTGATCTTCTACCTGTGGTGTTAGTTATTGGTTTCTTGGCTACATTTGCTATGGTTTACTATCAGAGAAGAAAGAAAAAACGTTTAATTCGAGCTAGAAAAAGAAAAAGAAGAAACATTGTATATATGGGGAGAAGGAGAAAATAATCGAGACCTTGGTTAATCTTATGAATAAATTCCTGGGGAACTGGTTTCATAAACATTTGTAAAGGAAAGTAGTATTATGTAGTTGAAATTCGAAGGAGTTACTAATTAGAACCGTAGTAGCTATTTTCGAACTATAGTGAAGAAATTTCTTTTAATTCTGATCTTTTCAATATCTTCGCTACTGATCTTCCTAATAGAAAAATTAGATTTCTTTAATAATTTCAGAAGTTCTCTTTTGGAAAAAAGATGATAGAATCGTTGAACTTTTTTGCTGCCGATTTTCCATGAAACATAGATGTCTCCGAATTCACCGTTGCTACGTCTAAAAAGTCTTTTAAAGAAATCTTTTAGGAAATATCCTATAAAGCTGGGTTGCCATCTTCTCCAAACAGTGATTAAAGCTTCACAATCTTTAGTTAAAACTCTCTTGAGTTCTAGTAAACATTGTAATCTTTGGTTCGAAGATGGTATATGATGTAAGGAAGCTATGAAAATTGCTTTTTTGAAAATATTTGTTCTAAAGGGTAGAAGGACAACATCGCCAAGAATTAAAGCGATGTTTCCAGATAAATTAGATTTAATAGCTCTTTTTTTCGCGATTTTTAAAAGTTTAGGAGATATGTCGATTCCAATAACTCTAAAGCCTAAGTTAGCACAAAACACGGTATGCCTACCATTACCACATCCAGCATCTAGGATAGTTGACCCTTTTAACAATCCGTGGAAAAATTTTTCGCGTTTAACGAAATTTACAAAAACTTTCCAAGGTCTTCCTCGAAGTCTATCGTAACTTTCTGCTATTTCGTCAAAAGCAATTTTTACAGATTTCCTAATGTTTAGCAAATTAAATTCACCACCATTGGCATCGTGAAAATATTATAAGAATGCTTAATATTCAGTATTAATCCTTAAATCGAAGGCATTACATTACTTAACCTTAAATTGTTTAATTACATGTTTAAGATAGGTAAGGAAGAGAAAATATTAAATACATAACTCTACTCCTTAAGTAGTAGCTACTATAGTAGTAAGTGAGTTTAAGTGGGCCCGTAGCTCAGCTAGAGGAGATCAATTTAGGAGAACCGGCAAAGTAGAGCGCCGGACATAGACGGTTTGGCGTCTATGGGTGAAGCTTTTATCTTAAAGGGTGTAGGGAGAAACCCGGTGGTCGCGGGTTCGAATCCCGCCGGGCCCGCCATTTTAATATTAAATACTTTGTAAAAACTGTGATCTTTCGATTTTTATTGAATTTGTAAAGGAGGAAATGGTTATTTTTCTATTTTGATGAATGGTGGTGGTTCTGATAGGAATATTATTGGTAAGTATTGGTACTTTGGATCGTCGGTATTGTCGCTGAAGTCTAGTTCTTCGTTTGGTTGGCTTCTATATTTTATGAATCCACCCGCTGGCTCTTCGCCTTCTGTCCAAATAAAGAGTGGTAATCCTCTTAATTCATAGTAACCGAGAGATATCGTAAATGCTCCATAGATGTGTTTGTTGCCTTGTTTAAAATATAACACGTTAGTTGTTCTTTCTCTAATGACCCCTGATGTCCATGTTATTAATAATCTCACTAAATTCTTTAGATCTTTAACCTTAAGTGTTAATGCTGGTTTTATCTGGGTCATAATTACCTCTCCATTTTTCGTGTAATTTTCAAGCACTAGAGTAAATATTCACCAATATTAAATTAACTACAAATGTCTATCATAATTATGGATTATGGGTACATAAAGTTTTAACATTAAGGTAGCAGGAAAGGTAGAAATAAAGCAATAAAATGTATTGCAATTGTAGCGTATTTAAGTTAACAGTTTTAAATTATATGTTTTTCAATTTTTTCTATGTTTCCTCCTGTAACTTCCAATATGTAATTGCAGGCTATTTTTACTGCGTTAAAAACAATTTCATCATCTAGGTTTGGTACACCGTAACCTAAGATAAGTACATTATGTGTATTAGGATTTACTTTTGTTTTATCTGAATCTCTATGGGGATATAAGCATATTATTTTTTCTTCGTCAGCAATTACAAGTTCTTTACCAGTGAGTTGAGTTTCGCTTTTACCTATTGGTTTAAATTTTTCTCCACTTTTCGCAAATCTAACATGCAATGGTAACTTTAGTAAATCATAATCATATGCGCCAAGAGATATTTTTGTTTCAATACTAGCTACATTGTAAGCATCTACAACATTTGATATACTGGGTATGGATTTGCCACTTAATATGCGTCTAATTAAGGCTTCTCCAGCGGGTCTAATTTTTGTAGGATCAATCTTGAGGTAATGCCAGTAAAAGTCTCTATAAGCACGTATAACTGGATCATTTTTCAAATTTTCAAGAGTATATTTTTCCTTGATTGTGGAGATTATACGATTATATATTTCTTGGTTTCTTTTTGTTGGAGGTCCTACTCTTACATTTTTTACGATCCCTAAAGTAAGATGTAGACCTGGAATTCTTGTTCTTACTTCTTCGCTCCAAATAATCATTGCACTATCCCTCAAGTTCTCGCTTAACGCTGGTGAAACAGTATATGAAAATTAGGAAAAACATTATTGAGGCTGAGATTATTGAGAGGGTTATTAAGTGTTTGTTAAATCTCCAAAATACATCGATGATTAAGAATCCAGCTGCAAAAAGGTAGCCAATGAAAGATCCTCTATATTCTATCTTTTTTAACCCTCTAATTAAAGATATTAGAATTACGAAACAAACTATGATAAGACAGATGATGTTGATCGTTGAGAGGAATTGTTTTGCTCCATCAAAGATTGGTAGAGAATAGTTTTCATAGATTTTTTGGATCCATGGGTATTTGGGTAAGCCGATGAAAGCTAAAAATAAGAAGAATAAAAATTGGACTAGCCTAATTAGGTTTACTGGAGCTTGAGTTTTTTTCCATCCATATATTCTTTCTTCATATTCAGCAGCTCCTGTGTAAATTAACCATATTAGGGATCCTATGGCTAATGAGTTGACTATCCAGAGTGATAGATCGTAGAGTAGGAATACGTTATTCCACCAAATGTTTAATGTCCAGAAGAATACTGTTGAGTAGGCAGGTAAGAAAAGTAATAAGAAGTATGCTGGAATGATGGCAAAAATTATTGATAGGATGAAACTTAGAAGAAATGGGGTTTTTTCACTTTTCTCCAATGTAAATTTTGATTTTCTTGTAATTCTGACGGCAAGAACTATTGCTGTAAATAATGCAAGAGGTGGGGAAACAAGGGGGAGAACGAAGAAGAGGAGGATAAATAATGCATTAATTCCATAAAATATTTTCCATCTTAGAGGTATAATTGAAGTTGCAGATTTTATTTCGTCTAAGGTTGCGGCCAGCGTGTTTCTATTAATGTATATGAAGAGAAGCCATGGAAAGCTAAAGACTAAAGGCATAGCTAAATGTTTGAAGAAAGCTTCTAAAAACTTTAATTCTATAGGAGAATAGGAAATAAGAACTATGAAGTAAATTGGAGTTAATATTGCTGATAAGAACACTATTAATCTTGAAGATGGACTTCCAGTTGGATAAAAAGACAAAGTATTAACCTCCATGGCGGATTATACTTATAATTTTAAATAAGCTTAGGTAAAAATAAGAGTTTTGAACTTGTAATGACGGGGTTATGTACTTGAGTAGTAATAAATTTTCTTTAAAGTTGGAAGAAGCTACTAATAGGTATAAAAGTCGTCTTGTTTTAGCTCTAGATTACTCTGAAGTATTTTCACGATCCGAGAGAAATTTATGGAATGAGAAGAAGGAACAGCTTCTCAAAAAATCTTTAAGAGTCATTGAAAGCGTTGCGAAGCATCTTGCTGCTGTAAAGATAAATATGCAACTGGTTCTCCCATTAGGGCTTTTTGATGATTTACAGGAAATAGTAGATAGGGTGGAAAAATATGGACTTCCGTTGATAGCGGATTGTAAAATAAATGATGTTGGACATACAAATCAATGGATAGCACAGCACTTTTTCAATGCGGGGTTTGATGCGGTTATAGCAAATCCTTTTGTTGGCTGGGAAGACGGTCTCAATAAAGTTTTTGAAGAAGCTAGAAGACAAGACAAAGGTGTTATACTACTGGTTTATATGAGTCATCCAGCTGCACAAGAGGGATATGGTCAATATGTTTTAACAAGTAAAGGAAGAAGAGTAGCTCAATATATTATATTTGCTGAAAAAGCTTTGAGATGGGAAGCAGATGGTGTCGTGGTTGGAGCAACACGTCCAAAAATAGTGGAAGAAGTAAAGGCTATTCTTAGAAAAAAGATCCCCATATTTTCACCTGGAATTGGTATTCAAGGAGGAAAGATTGAAGAGGTTTTCAAATCTGGAGCTGATTACGCAATAGTAGGTAGAACGATTTTAAATTCACCAAATCCGGCTGAAACCGCTAGAAAAATAAAGGAAATGATCAATAATGTGGTCAGGTTGTTGGGTGAGAAATAAGGTGCAGGGCAAGAGAATATTTGTATTGAAGGCTAATAAAGCTAGAACGGATCATAAATTTCATTTGAAAGGTCTTCCAAGTACTGGCGGGCGTATGGATATAGTTTGTCGCTGTATAAGTAGAGCTTTACTTTACTATGATGGTGAACCAAGAAAAGACACCGTTTTTTATGCAGTTCTTTTAGGTCCACCTTCTCCTCCTAAAACAATTAGGATAGATGGATCTAAGGTAGTAGGTTTAGAAGCGGATGAAATATCTATAGCTAAAATGATAAGAGAAGCTTTGAAATATTGCAAAGGCAGTATTGGAAAAGAGGTTTTAGCAGGAATTACTGTAAATCGAACATCCTTTCAAGGTTTAGTTGAATTTTTTGCAGAAAAGGATTATCATTTAATATATTTGCATGAAAAGGGAAAAGATTTAAGAAAAATGACATTCTCTGCAAAAAATGTTTATGTTTTTGTTTTAGGGGATCATATAGGATTAAATCAAGATGATGAATTGTTATTGGAAAAATTAGATACATTAAGGGTCTCTGTGGGTCCAAAGTCATTGTTAGGAAGCCATTGTATTGCCATTGTTCATAATGAATTAGACAGACAGTTTGTTTCTAGTCGATCAAGCTCATTATGAAGGAGAATGATTTGTATATCTATTCTAGGTAAGGTATTACCGAAATGAATGCCAGTACCTCTCGTATGCAATATTTTCCGACTGAGTTCATCTGTTAGGCTTTCACTATCCACGATATATGCTATTTTTTGTGAGAAACGTATATTTCTAACATCGGTTCCTTTTCTCAATGGGTACAAAATTTGATAACCAGCGTTGTTTAACTTGGATACTAATTCGGATAACGAATTTTTAAAAACGAATATGCCTGGAGAAGCTTGAAACTCTTCATCTACTTTTTCATGAATTTTTACATGATTTTTAAACTTAATAATAGAATTTCTCACAAGTCCAGAAACGCTGTACTCATCTGGGTAAAATCGTTTTAAATCTTTACCCACGAACTTTAGACATAAATTACCGATATTTTTAGCTTTGAATAGGAGAAAAACGAGAGTATCTCTTCTGATATCATGAGATAAGTAAAATGCAGCATTAAAACAACTTGCAACTAAGTTAAATTGTGATGTGTGGAGTTCAACCTGATTTTTTCTTTCAGATAGGCTGATTTTTAAAAAAGGGAAAACAAATACTCTTTTAAAAAACATATACTCACCATTTTAACGGCCAAATTGAAATGGATTCTGTAACAGTTAGATTAAGAAGTGGGCTTCAAGCCGTTGGTCGTAGGTCATCCCGAAGTCCGCGTCGACAGGCTCAATCATCAGCCCATTAACTTAAATTATCTTTAAGTTTAAAAATGTTTATCTTTAAAGCTTAAAGGATTTTAGAAGATTTAAAATACTTCAATTATAATCTTTGATTATAAATGTCTATATGTTAAGATTTTGAGTGTGAAAAATTTAAAGGGGTGAGTGTATGGTTAACACTTTTGTTGGAAAGTCGATATTTTCTAGAGTTGACCAAATTGGAATAATTGTGGAGGACTTGGAGAAAACTATGGGGTTCTATAAAAAGTTGTTTGGGGCGAAGTCGTTTTCAACCGTAGAACACGACTTAGGTTATGCTAAAATAAAAATTGGATTGTTTTGGTTGAACAATGTGCAAATAGAGTTAATTCAAGTTATTGAAGGAAAAAGTATTCACTCTAAGTTTCTTGAAGAAAAGGGGGAAGGGGTTCACCATTTAGGTTTCTTCGTCAAAGATATAGACCAGGAATTAAACAATTTAAAGAAAGAAGGTATTAGAGTGTTGGAAAAAGGAGAAGTTCTTGGAGTAGTTAAATTTGCTTATCTAGATACTGAAAAGATCTTAGGCGTTATTTTAGAATTAATTCAGTTTTAGTTAGGTAGTAGGCATACCTTGTTTAAGTTTGTCATTTACGCTCTGATAGATTATTAGAGCAGGGTTGCTGTAGGTCTGATCATTTAACAGGGCTTCAATTTTCAAATAAAATATTAGTAGTTTTAGGTTTCCTACATAAATTTAAGTCAATCAACGAATAATGAAAGTTGTTTTTACGAAACTTTATGAATTCAAATTGTTTAGGGTGTTTGAAACTGAACTTTAGAACGTCCAGTATTTCTTCCAAAATTGTGGCATTGCTGTTGATGCAAAGTATTGGTCGAGTATTGTAACAGCTTCGGTGTCTATTCGAACATCGATAACTGCAGGAACATTTTCTTTTAATGCTCTTTGAATTGCTGGCTTAATTTCTTCTGGATCTATGACAGTTTCTCCATATCCCCCAAGGCTTTCAGCAAATTTATCATATCTGACTTCTTCATTCAATTTTGTTCCTATTGAGGATTTTTCCTTAGATTTCCATGCTAACACGTTTCCATGGTATACCATGCCCCAATAACTATCATTTGCAATTATTACTACAAATGGAATGTCGTATCTTACTGCAGTGTCTATTTCTGCACCATTGAAAAGAAAGCTTCCATCTCCGGTTATAACGAAAACTTTCTTTTCAGGTTTTGCAAGTTTTGCCGCAATTCCCATAGGTATTCCTGCACCTAAATGACCTAGAGGCCCTTGTGAACCTATTATTTGTCCTGGAAACTGCGCTTTAAGAAATGTATATGCCCAAACAGATGTATCTCCACCATCTAAAATAACAATGGTATCTGGTGTTACGAATTCGCGTATCTCTTTCATTAGTCTCTCAGGTCTTATTGGCTTGGCTGTCGAGTCTCCTGTCTTTTCAAATCCTGAGAAAAATGTTTTCTTTGTTTCTGCTAGCTTTTTTGCCCATGCTCTCTCTTTGACTCCCTCTTTTTCTAAAATTTGTTTCACAGCTTCTAACAATTGAGATAATACTGCTTTGGGATCTCCAATAATTCCTAAATCTATTGGACGGTTTTTTCCGATGATACTTGGTTCTATATCGACATGAATTATCTTCAAATCTTTTGGATACATGGTCTCGTCGACTCCAAATCCTAGTAATTCGTCAAAACATACTCCAATGGCAAGCATAACATCAGGTTTTGCAAATCGTAAACCTACAATGGCATTTCCCACACAGAGGGGGTGATCATCTGGAATACAGCCTTGCCCAAGTTCATAATATACTACAGGAATTTGTGTGAATTCTGTAAACTTTATTAATTCTTCTGAAGCATTTGACCAGTAAACCCCACTTCCTACAAGTATTATTGGTTTTTCTGCATTTAGTAACATTTCTGCTGCTTTTTTAATTAAGATTGGATCCCCATATGTTTTTCCTGTTGCTCTGTATTTCTCTGGAGGAACTATTGATACTTTTGATTCATCACAAGACAAGCACGTTGTATCAAGTGGGAAATCTAGAAGTACGGGGCCCATTTTTCCGGAAGTAGCTGCTCTAAAAGCGTCTTGTACATATTCTGGGATCCTATAAACTATTGAGCAGGTTTTTGCCCATTTTGTTATGGGATTAGCTAGTGCTACGCTGTCTACTTCTTGAAAAGCATGTTTATCTGAGAATACAAATGCTGTGCGTCCTGTAATCCCGATAACTGGGCTATTGGCGTAGTAGGCTTGAGCTAGTGCAGGGATTAAGTTTACAATTCCTGGACCTGCTGTAACAAGACAAACACCTGGGGTTCTTGTAACTCTTCCCCAACTATCTGCTGCATTCCCAGCTGCTTGTTCATGTCGTGTACTTATAATTTCGATATCTTCTTCAATTAATCCTTCATATATTGGGGCGATATGTCCACCCGGCAGGGAAAAGACGTATTTTACTCCTTCTGCTTTTAATGCCTTAGCAACAAGTCTTCCACCAGATATTTCGCCCATTTTTAACCTCCCCTTTCATTTGAAATTATATTGGACAACTTAGTATAAAATTATTTGGAAACACTGCAATGATAGAATTATGAATCATATCTTTACGAATTCGAAATTCCTTCAATAAATAAAGCTAAAATTGATAAAATTCAATAGTTTCTGAAATTTGAAATTCTATGCAATAAAACATAGATTTAATGTTTGATTTATTTATTGAGTAAATGTCATTGGTGTTAATTAGACCTTGTTTATTGAATTTTATAATATTTCCTACTATTTCGCGTATGAAAGGTTGGAAAATAGTTAAATTGTATGTAAGAAAATTAATAGCTATAAGAAGGAGGTGTGCCAATGGAGAGGGAGTCACCAAAGGTACTGCCCTATGAAACGAAATCGCTATGTCCTGAATGTATCCTTGACGGTAAGGTCAATGTCATATCCGCAAAGGTCTATGAGGAAAATGGAAAGGTAATGATAGAAAAGACCTGCCCACAGCATGGAACATTCAAAGATGTTTACTGGGGAAGTGTAGAACAATTCAAAAGAGCTATGAAATGGTGGTATAAAGGATTAGGATTAGAAAATCCTAGAACACAAACACAAAAAGGCTGCCCACAAGACTGCGGTCTTTGCCCAAACCACAAAACCCACACAGCTCTAGCATTAATCGATGTAACAAATCGTTGCAACCTGCGATGTCCAATATGTTTTGCAAACGCTGCTTCAGCTGGATATGTATATGAACCTTCAAAGGAAGAGATACGGAAAATTCTCATAAATTTCAGAAGCAATAAACCTGTTCCAGCACCGGCTGTACAGTTTGCTGGTGGTGAGCCGACTGTTAGAGAGGATTTACCGGAGCTTATAAAAATGGCTAAGGAAGTTGGATTCCCTCATGTTGAGATAGCTACAAATGGTTTACGGCTAACAGATGAAGAATATGCTAGGAAACTTAAGGAAGCTGGGTTAAGTACGATATATCTTCAGTTTGATGGTATGACGTCTAAACCTTATGAAATAGCTCGAGGACGAAACCTTTTGCCAGAGAAACTAAAGGCTATCGAAGTTTGTAGGAAAGTAGGTCTTCACAGTATAGTTCTTGTTCCAACACTTGTCAGAGGAGTAAATGATGATCAAATTGGAAAAATTATAGAGTTTGCCGTTAAAAATTACGATGTAATAAGAGGGGTAAACTTTCAACCAGTTTCTATAACTGGAAGAATAGATCGTAAAGAAAGAGAGAAAATGCGCATAACAATACCAGACCTGATGAAATTGACAGAAGAACAAACAAACGGAAGAATAAAAGAAAACGACTGGTATCCGACATCATTTCCAATACCCTTAGCCAGAGCATTAGGACTCGTAAAGGGAAAACCAGCTGTAGAGTTCTCAACACATCCAGCCTGTGGAATGGCTACATTCATAATAGTAGAGGAAAATAACGAGTACGTACCGATAACAAGATACATAGACGTAGAGCGATTCATGGGAACCATGGAGAAGATTGCTGATGATCTAGAGAAAGGAGGAAAAATGGACAGATTAAAATCTAAATTAAGGTTACTTGGTGCAGTGAGGTATGTTAAGAAAAAGGGTCTACTAAAAGACTTAATAGTAACTATTCTAAAACGTGGAGACTATAGTTCGCTTGGAGAATTCATGAGAAGAATAATAATGATAGGCTCTATGCATTTCATGGATCCATATAACTTTGACTTGGAACGAGTAGAACGTTGCTGTATTCATTACGGGCTTCCTGATGGCCGTATTGTACCATTCTGTAGTATGAACAGTATTCATAGGCCTACAATCGAACGACAATTCGCCGTGTCCATTGAAGAATGGAAGAAGCAAAGAGGCAGGTTAACAGAAGTAGAAGCAAGCAGTGTAGCTACAAATTAAAACAACTTACTTCTTTGTTTTTTGAATATATAACGATATAAATTTAAAATGTACGTATTTAAAAGAAACTTTCAATCCTCCTCAGCTGCTTCTTTGACTGGTAGGTAGTAGTATTCGTTTATTGATTTTTGATATCTGTCAAGTCTTGATCCTTCTTTGTTCACTCTTGGTCTTCCCGTTTGGGGATCGCGTCTAAATGTTATTTGCATTTCTTTGAGAAAAGCATTCATTCCTTCTCTTAGTCCCATTGGTGATAGAGCTATTCCTTGTTTTCCAGGTTCTCCTGTAAAGATCATTAGGCTATCCGCTATGAAATCTTGAGCAACGATATCGTGTTCGACGACGAATGCTGCTGCTCCTTT
>Ga0164310_10001499_pt1 | contig 13230 bp, 12 predicted proteins | sample GuaBasSedimGuay1_FD_121795 | JGI IMG/M metagenome (GOLD analysis project Ga0164310, IMG submission 121795) | Subseafloor sediment microbial communities from Guaymas Basin, Gulf of California, Mexico - Guay1, Core 4569-9, 0-3 cm | ecosystem: Environmental > Aquatic > Marine > Hydrothermal vents... | reverse complement strand
GAAATATTACATCGGAAAGATTTTAGAGGGAATTTAATGAAGGGAATATTTTATCGTTTTAGAAGTAGATGGGATCTGCTTTTCAAAAGTATTGTTATTGTTAGTTTGATATTGACTTGTTCGTTTGTTGTTCTTTTTCTCCCCCAATTAGCCGATCCCCAAATTTTGGGAAAATATTTAAACAAATTAAATGATGGGGCAACTTTTATCACTAATACTAATGATTCGTTAGTAACAGATTTTAACATAGATATTTTCGCAGAATCTCCTCTATTTATCAATGATTTTCCTGTCTCCTTAGAAAAGGCATCAATGGACGCTTTCGATTTATATCAACCGGAGAGCTATTTTATAGTTGCAAAGGAATTTATTACCATTCAAAATACCAGCATTACTAATAACACTGCTATGGGTGGTTTTGTTTTTGCAGTTGCAACAGATGTTTTTACACAGCTTCAGGCTTATTCTTCTGGTAATTATTCTCAAGAGGGTGCAATCATCGTAACAGATTTCGACAGTGATCCTCTTGGAAATTATTCAGCTGTTTTCCGTGAAAATAACATTACCTTAAATGTAAATCAACAACTTCCTAGGAATATTTTCGAATCTACTTTTTCAAAACTTTATAATTATTTAGGGGTCTTTAAAAGAAATTCATTCAGGTGTTTTTTTATTGAAGTGACAGACTTTGTTTCAAAATTCGGTTCTTATATTACAGATGATCCAATATTTCCATATTATTTCCTTCATGGATATGTTAATTTCGAAGATGAGCAAAAGAATGTAATTTATTGGTCAATTGATTCTCCGCATAAAATTGACCACTTTGAAAAAGCATTAACGGGCTATCTTCAACAGCAAGAGCCTTCTATCCGAATCACTTTTTATTTTAACTATTATGGTGATACTGCTTTATTTGTTAATATTGTATTTTCTTTTCTTAGAGGGTTACAAATATTAATTTGGAGTCTCTCTTTAGTCATTGGTTGTTTAACTGTAGCGAAAATTCAAACAACCAGAAAAAATCAAGAATTAAAGACTCTTTTTGCCGGCCAAAATTGGTTTCAACGTCTTCTAACCCATTTTATTGAAACACTGTTTATTATTATTGTCGGTAGTGGTTTTGCATTACTATTTCTCTATTTATTTATTAATCTTGAGAGTCTTTTTGGTGTTTATTTAATCTTCAATTTATCCGTGGTCCCTAAAGCATTAATTATTGCAGGTATACTTTTTATTGGTTTGTTTCTTAGTTATCTAGATTTTGAATTTTACCTTAAAAGATGCATTAATTCCCAAGCAAAAGCTGATACTTACCGGCCTTTCTCAACGATCCCTCTTTATATTAAGCTCGCATTTCCGGCTTTAGTTTTACTAATTATCTGGTTACAGAATAGAAACACTATCTCTCTTTTGGCTTTTGTTCTCTTTACTTTAGCTGCTTTGATTGTTTCCTATTTGGTATTTTTACTGTTTAAAGGGCTAATAATTTTGAGTGGAAAGGTTTTCTACAAAAAAAGAAAAAGAGCGGATAAACCACTCTCACCTTTCTATGTTTTGCTCAAGCTTTGGAAAACGGGCTTGACCAGAAAGTTCTTTTTATTTACCTTCATTTTAACTTTAATTAGTTCTTCCTTTCTTTTTGCTAACTTTACTGCAGATGCCAAGCGTACAGAATATCTCTGGTGGTATGGGGGTGAAATTGTTTTTTGGGCGCCTTCGACGAATACCTCTCAAGTGGATGAAAAACTTGCTTTAATTCCTGAGATCGTTGATTATACTAAAATGATCTTCTTCCATCAATATATCATACAAGATGATTATATCGAGTTTGCCTTAATTAATAATACGCTTACGGAAGTGAATTCAACCTTTTTAAATGAGAGAATTGAGTGGTTGATTGGGATTAATTACTCTGACTATTTCGAATTTTACTCTTCTTGGAAAAAGGAGAGTTGGCTTTCAAAAGGAGAAATAAATTCGCCAATGAAGAATTCAGTTTTTCTTAGCAAAAAATTTCTAGATGATGGTATTGACATTGGTAGCACGATCAATTTTGTAAATAATTCAAATCCATTGCTAATACAGGGAATTTTTACCGTTTGGCCAACAATTACCGGGCAATTCGGCACTGAAAGCAAAGAACAGTTTATCGTCATTCAAAGCTATGATGTTCTTCAAACATATTTAACTTCCAAGAAAATTGATTATTATGTCAGATATCGCGTCCATACTGCTGAAAAAGATATCAAGTCTACAGCCGAAGAATTGAATGCATTGCTGACTTCTTATAATATAATTGAAATGAGCTATCTTGATCAAAGTGTTTTTGTTGGTTTGCGCAAAATTTTCTTGGAACCGATTGTCATTATTGCCCAACTTTTCCTGCTTCTTTGGGGTAGTATTTTTCTTTTAAATAATTTTGTCAGAACAGAGGAAAGTGATCATGGAAAAAGACTTGGAATGATCGCATTAACCAAAAATTACCGGCAGATTTTAACTCGCTTTAAGGTAGCTGAGACAATTGTTTTTTATGCCGCCTTTTTAGTCGTTTTTGGATTATTGTATATTCTAACGTTCAGTTTTTTGTTAGGTACGGGTTTAATATATGCTATAAAGACAATTGCCGTTTCAAAATACACTTTCTTTAATCAGTTATTTTTACTTCTTTTTTATCCCTTATTGCTGATAATTCAAAATGCCGCTGAATATCTAAGATTCAGAAAAATCAATCTTGGACAGATTTATCGATTTCCGGAGTAAAGGTGAAGAGAAATGACGACAGTAAGAACTTTACGAGCAATTGAATTAACAAAAATATTCCCACATCCTTACAAAAAGGATGTCCAAATCCCCCTCTTTGCTGCTGCATCATTTCAAATTGATGCAAAAAAAGTTAATTTTCTCGTAGGAGTTTCAGGTTCAGGAAAAACAACGTTACTAAGAATTATCTCAAGTTTAGAAGGAATTAATGCCGGCGAGCTATATTTGGATGAAATGACGATTCACAATTTAAGAGGAAAAGAAAAGCTTCGCTACTTGCGTTCACTCGGGTTTCTGGATCAATTTCCTGCGAAATATCTTTCAATGAACCTCTCTGTATTTCAAAACTTAGAACAAACACTGATACTTTACTGTAAGCTTCAACGAGAAGTCCGGAAAAAGAAAATAAATGAATTAATTTCAAATTTAAACATTAATAATTTACGTGATAAGAAACTCCGTCATTTATCTGGAGGCGAACTACGGCGAGTCGGGTTTGCTTGTAGTATAGTTTTTACTCCCTCAATTTTACTTTGTGATGAGCCCACAGCGCAATTAGACACAGAAAACAAGCAAATTGTTCTTGAGACCATACAAAAAGCACATGAACTTTATGAGATCTTAATAATTGTTGCAACACACAATCATTCGATTATTGGGAAAAATCCTTTATTTGAAATAGATGAAAGGAGGGTTATACGACGTCAATAGTGAACTTAAAAGGAATTACATTTTCAGTATTCAATAAACGAAATAGAGAATTACCGATTTTAAGAAAGGTAGACCTATTAGTAAAAAAAGGAGAAATGCACCTTATTACCGGCCCCTCCGGCTCTGGAAAGACCACTTTACTTCAAATTATTGGAACAATTCTTCACCAAACAGAAGGAGAAAGGCAAATTTTTAATGAAATGATTTCCAATAATCCTTCTATCGAGAAACTTACTAAAACTAGGGCAAAGATTGGTTATCTCTTCCAATCACCTTATCTTCCTGCCGAGTTAACAGCCAAAGAATTTATTGAGCTCCAAACTTCCTTAGCAGATATTGGTCTCTCGACTGCAGAGAAGCGTGCGAAAGAAATCTTTCAAGAATTTAAGATTGAAAATTTACTGAATGAGATCTGTGAGCACTTAAGTGGGGGAGAAAAACAAAGAATTGCTTTAGCAAGTATCTTAACAAAGGACATAGAATTATTATTGCTTGATGAACCCACCGGTTCTTTAGATTATGACAACCGCGCTAAAGTATGGGAGTTAATTTTGGATCTTAAAAGAAAAGGGTTAACAATTATAATTGTTAGTCATGATGAATCCATAAAAGAAATTGTTGATGTTAGTCATAGATTAAGAAATGGACTGCTGATTGAAGAATAGCATCTAATAGAAACGAAAATGTTAATTGAAAGCTACATACCACTCACATTAGCATATCCGGCAAGTCGAAGGCTACCAAAGGCAAGGTGTTTTGAATTTGACTATTTAAAACAAAAAGTAGTAGAGAAAAAAGAAAAGAAGTGATCCTCTTTTTGGATTGTTCATCTTCTTTTCTTGGAAATTAAAACAATTACCTCCAAAACACAAAAAACAGATATCGCATACAAAACAATTCCTTGACCTATAATGGGAGTAGGAACGGGACAATCACAACCGATTCCGGCAAGATGCATATATTCTCCTGCTTTGGTTATTTGTGCTTTTTCATAACGAATTATGTTGGGATTACACCAAATTCCCATTGTCTTTGGGATCGGCCAGTAGACAGATTCTAACATGTTCTGATGAATGACGTTATTCATTTCTGTTTTATCAATGGCATAAAAAATTGCTTTCCGGTAAGCCAGTCCTCTGGATATTGTCGGATCATAGGCGCTCTTTAATCTATTGCCTAACTCTGGTCGCTCTTCTCGAACGTTAAGGCCAAAATAGCTAAATTGCTTCTTAGGCTTTGCTTGTACTGCAATAATTGATTCATCGTCATATTCTCTTACTTTCTCTGGAAAGCTATTAATATTTATTAGATCTAGTTGTCCTTTTTCGAATTTTTCTAAAGCAAGGTATTGATTAGGATAATAAAGTAATCGTAGTTTCCTTATAGGGTTTACGAAGGTTCCAAAGCGTTTCTCCCATGCCAAGTTAGGGTCTACTGTTATACTTTGGTTAAGCCACCAACAAGATGGGCGCACGGTTAGTTCTATTTCAGCATTCTTTTTGAAGTTTGTAAGTGAGAAAAGTCCTGTACCAAATGGATGCGTTTTGTAATGATCCCACGCAAGATGGTTCATATCAGGTGTTTTCCCATCCTCAAGCTGTGATTGGTTCAAATAGTGTTCTGGGAGTATATAGGTATTTAATTTGTAAAAAATCTCCGGTTCGGGTTCTTTAGTGATGGTTAATGGGTTGGCATCTATATACAACCTAATAGTTTTACTATCCAACAACTCCATCTTTGAGAGCCAGCGCCAACGTCGGGCATCTAAAGAGAGATATTTCCAACAGTAGAGTGTGAAATAAATATCTCGAGCATCAAAGTATTCATCAGTAAAATTCCCGTCTGGGTCGGTTGCCCATTTAATTCCTTCCCGAGTTTTAATTTCTATGGTAGTCTTATTGATAAATGTCACACTTTCAGCGAGATGAGGCCAAATTGTTTGATCATCGTCAATCCATATGATGGGATCTAAAAGCGCTGAAAAGACGTTATTTTTCCCTGCATCAGTCATAAAGAAATAGTCAAGACTGGGAGTAACCGCCCCTCCATATTGCACTAATTCTGTAACATCCTTTTGTCCACGATGTGTTCCTACCCAAAACATTTTCCCCCAAATTTGATAAAGACTATTGCTAAGCTTGTAGCCTTCTAAATTGGAATAATAGGCAACGTATTCTTTCTCTGAAAAGAGTGGATAAATAAAGCATAGGTTTGTCATTAAATGCTGTTGCCACGCCCAATAATGTTCTATTCGTTCCTGACTATTCGGCGGAAATAATTCTTTTCCTTGTTGAAGATACCATTCATTCCTCCCTGTACCCAAAGACTCTTCCCAATCCATTCCAGTGTCATAACCAAAAATATTTAAGCCTCCATTTTCGCTGTATAAACAAGAATAGTCAAGACCGGTAGTACTAGGTAGCATTGGGAAAAAACAGATGTCAAAATTATGATATATAACCAATTGCAGAATGTATTCGCCCCAACAACCAATTAAGATAATTTCAAGGTCAATACCAATTCTTATCAGTTGTTGTCTTAAAAGATTAAAGTAATCCAAATGATAGTCGGAGTTAGTATTAAGTGCTAAGACAAAAAGAGTGAAAAAAGGTTCAATAGATTTTGTTTTTGGGGTATAGATAACAAAGCTACTTATTAATAACAAACAAAAAAACATAGTGATTTTTTTATTCATCTTTCTCCCTTCCAATTATTTTAAACAAGCTCTTATGCTTTGAACTATGTATAATTAACCATTAATTAATTTAAATTTTAGGAGAACTTTTGATTTTGCTTTTTCCGCAAAAGAAAAGATAATAAATTGTGCTCTAGAAAGAAAAGACAGTAACTTTTACAAGTCTTAAATTGAGCTGCATTGTAGATGACTCTTGATACCACTTTAGCAAATCTCATTCGCTTAACTGACAATAAAATTACTTGTACTGGTGGGGTTGTCTTTATTGGCGATGGTGGCACAGGGAAAACCCACACTGCGATGAATCTTACTAGTGCTAAAGGGAAATGGTATTATCAAAAGGGCGATAATTTGCGAAAATCTATCAATTTAGAGTTAGATTTTTTTATCTTTCAATCGTATATTGAAGAATATAATTTGACTACTAGCTCACAATTTTTCATTCTCCCCGGGCAGAAAGGCCGTGCTGAAAAAGGTTCGGGGCTTGCTTTTGAAGATGCTGCTGATCTCTTCTTGTCCACTGCCCAACGAATGTAGTTATAGCACTTGTTTTAACAAATAAAATTACCGAACTGAATACTTTCCAAGAATTAGAATATTGGCTCAGCAAAGCTATTAAACGTGATTTTATTATGGATTTTACTTCCATTATCATTCTGGGAACACATCTCGACTTGAAAGAACATGCAGTTGTGACAGAAGAGCACATCCTTGGAGCCAAAGACTTTGTTAGGGGGTTTATCTTGAGCAAAAAAGACACAATCCAAGAGGTCGATCGCACAACTCAAACAGATACAAGTGGTAAGGCAATAATCAACTATAGAATTGTTAAGGTATGGAAGTAATAATTATGAAAGCAACTTTTGCAGGTGGCAACAAATATGATCCCTTGCAAGAAGTTTTTGGTTCAGAAATCCTGGCTGTTTCTGGCGGGCTCTCTTTACAAATGATTCATATAATTATAGCTGCAGCAGTCTTATTTTCTATTGTTATGGGGTTTGTTATTTATCATTTAGTAAGAGCTCGATTATTTGAAGAATTAATGGAGAAGGTTTCAGAAGAAGAGATCGAAGAGAATACTTTGAAAATGTCACTCAGTGTGTTTCTGTCTATTTTTTGACCAGATAAAAGGACCCATACCTTTAGTGGGCAATCATTCTTTAGAAGACCCCTATTATAAACCCCGTATGCGCATTGGTGTTGAGAATTTTCTCTTAAAGATTTGTAACTATGCTTATTCCTCACTTGGATTTGAAGAACACGATGAACGATGACGCATTGGTTCTATAAATCTTCCAAATGAAGACATGGTTGCCTTTATCCACGGGATTCAACTCGAGAATAAATTAATGCGTGGAGGTTTTGAGAACCTTTCACTTATTGTTCTTGCTGACGCAGCTTTTGGTGTTTTTTTTAATAGCAAATCAAGAATTCCAATATCCGGAGATTGATGAGCTAATAACCGCCTCAAAAAAGAAGAAACCATTGGCTGAAATTAAGGTACTTCTAGATACCATTCGCCGTCGCTCAGTAATTATCATGGATGCTGCTTTAAAAAATGCAAAAAAGGATAAAAAAAGAGTTACAAAAATATAAATAGCCCACCATTTGCCGAAAGAACAAGATAGTTATAAAGGCGATAAAAAATAAAGAAATAAAAATAATTCAAGGTGTGAAAAGTTGTCTTATCTGTTTGATGAGTTAAAAGGAAAAAAAGAAGGCGCACCAATTGAAGACAAGATCCTTTTGATGGGATTACAACAAGCAGGCAAGACAGCTATTAAAGACGTTGTGTTTTTTGGGAAGGATCCCGAATTGGTTGAAAATTATATAGCAACGATCCATTATGAACGGCAACTTATCGACAAAGAGAAAAAGAGTTTGATAACTGATGCCGATGGACAAGAAAGTTATTGGAATGAAGCTGTGACTCACTTTCGTCATCTCATTTTTTCAAATGTTAAACTTCTTTTATGGGTTGTTGATATGACCCGGGAAGATTTATTTGAAGAATCTGAGCGTCGTTTTAGTTTTACTATTCGTCAGTTTAAAAAAGAAAACCCTGATGGCTATATTGCTGTTCTTTGTCATAAAGTTGACCTTATTTCACCTGAAGAACTTGTCCCCTTATTGGAGCGAGTTAAGAACGAATTTAGTGACCCGAAATTCAAAATCCGTTTTGAAGCGACAAGCATTTATTATAAAGATTCTCTTAAGGAATTGATTAATCAATTAATGAAGGAGGCAAACCTCAACACTAAACGCTTTGAGCTTATAACCAATATTGGCCAAAAAGTTAAGCAATCAGATGAATTTCAGAAATATGTTGTCGAGCATCGTGATGACCCACGCATTAAACAATTAATGGCGTTTTTAACCCCTAAACCGCAAAGAGTTCTCCCCTCCTTTGGTGAAAGAACTATTGAAATAGATCTTTCAGAATACAAAATAATTGAAATCGTCCTCATCGATAAAGCGACCTATTCACCCATTACTGGTATTTCTTCCTATGAAGTGGCGGATGTTGAACAAACCATGGATTATATTATTGCTCTCCAGGAATTTAAGGACGCTTTAAAAAACAAACCCACAGATGATGATTCAACAATTAGTATTGTTACTTCCTCAAGTGGAAAAGTACATGGTATGATTGTTGATCTTGTAAGTAAATTCCTTTTAATTACGAGTTTTTATCCTATCACGTTAGAGAAAACTCAAATATTTTACGAGTTAATTAGAAAGTTTGCAAAATCTCTTGATCCCTCTCAGAAAGATAAGGCTCCGACAAAAGTAAGCACAAAACCAAAGGTTGAACCTCCAATAGCAACAAAAACTAGAAAAGAACTTGTAAAAATATCAGCGGATAAAGCAAAATCATCAATTACATCATCAGCTGAAATCACCAAATCAACAATCCAACCTCCAATTGTAGAGCCTGAAAAAGTGCCAGGAAAGGATATGGCTGAAATTACTACTGAACCACTTGAAATAAAAACTTCCCCCTCTTTGCCTTCGACAGAATCTCTGGATACACCACCACTTCAAATTTCACCACCGATAACTACCGCATCTAATGAAGAACCAACTAAAAAAATGGAAATTGAAATTAAAGAAAAACCTCTCGAAGAAAAAAGTATGTTCTCATTTTTAAACAAATTGCGTACTGAAGAATTAATTGAAGAAGGAAAATTGCCAGAAGAAGAGGAAGAGAAAGAGAAACTAGTTAAAGAATCCTCACATCCTCCTCCGATTGTGCAAAAACAACAATTAATTCCAGAAGAACCGGCAAGTAATGTCCAAGAAACAAAAGTGGAGCCTATACAAGAAATATCAATTGTCGTGAAAGAAGAAGAAGAAGTGCCACACGAGGAGCCAAAACCAAAGTCGAGGTTCTTACAACGTTTGCGTGAAGAAGAACAGAGATATCTTATACGGCAAGTGGAAATTAAAAAGGCAAAAGAAAAAGCAGAAGAAAAACTCGAGATGACTGAGGAAGAAGTACAAGAAATGGCTGATTTTCTAGTGAAAGCTCAATCAAGTTCCGGTGAAAACAAGTAACCATCGTTAAAAAAGAGAGGAAAAATCCCTCACATCGGACGGCTCTTTTCATATCGTCGATACTCAGGATTTTGATCCAGAATTACAGGGATTAGACGCAACTCCTCGACACAATCATGAATGAGATACATTTCTATTGTAGTTGTCCCAAAACCACTTTTAACATTAAATCCTCTTTCTAGTTGTTCTGCATTTTCCAAAGCAACATCTAAAGCTGATTTTTGTATTCGTTTGCCATAAATATCAAAAAGATTGATGTTGCCACCGGCTAAATTAAACAATTTTCGATTAATTCGTACAGTGGTCTGATTAAGTGCGGTTGCCTGCGGAGTAAACCCTTCAAAACAACTTGTTTAATCGATGTCTTGCCGGACTGGGATAGCCCTAAAACTATTACTTTAGACTCTAATGGATTGGAGTGAGCTATTTTAATACCACAGATAATGAAACTCTTTCATATTTTTATTAACTAACATACTTTTCTTTTCCTATAAAATACTGAAATAAACTGAAATTTAAAAACAATTATATGTTTTTTAAAGTGTAGGTTCATACAATGACAGAAAAAAAATACAAAATTTTGCTTACTTGTGATGACGGGTTGAGAAGTAATGGTTTAATTATGCTCTATAAAGCCCTGAAAAAAATTGCTCGAGTGACAATTATCACCCCTCACATCCAAAGAAGTGCCGAAGGTAAAGCTATAACAATTAATCAAATTCTTCATGTTGAAAAAGAAGTTATTTCAGAGAACATTCAAGGGTATACTATTGATGGCTCATCAGCAGATGCGGTGATTTTTGGGTTGCAATCTTTGTCAGAGAGACCTTTTGATATGGTTGTTGCAGGTATTAATCAAGGATTGAATATTTCTTCACACATCATCTTAACCTCAGGAACATGTGCAGCAGCATTTGAAGCAGCATACATGAATGTCCCAGCAATAGCCTTTTCAATGGATGTTCACCAAGCGAATTTCTTTGTAACACCACCAAAGGAAACCTTTAAAGTGGCTTCTGAACTGGCTGCGAAGATGGTCGAAAAACTCTTGGGAAAGCAGTTCCCCCCGGAGCTAGCTTTTTTCAATGTTAACTTTCCCAAACAAATAACACGGGAAACATTAATCGAAATCACTTCACTAGCTGACAGATCACTAACCTTCAAACCAATAAAACATAAGGACCCAAGAGAGAATGATTACTATTTCCTATGGGGGGATGCCATTCTTGAAGCACCTCCAGGAACAGACCTTCATGCGATACTTAAGAATAAAATAAGCATCTCACCAGTAACAAAAAATCTTAGCTTTTTAAGGGAAAATAAATTATTCAAGCAACTTCTTCTATCAGTTGCAGATGATTTAAATGAGATTTGATAAATTAATTGTTACTTTAATTCTTTCAGAGCCCTTTTCTCTTTTCGAAAAGAAATATCAACTATTAATGCTGCAATTGCTACAATAATGGAGACTGGTAGAATCCCTGTGAGTGATGCCCAAAATAAAGCCAACTTGCCTGTAACGGCATAGGCGGTTCCAACTATTAGATCTATGATGCCTGATATTAGAAGCACTGTAGCAATAATAGTAAGTATTATTGCAATTTTCCTTTTTTTTCAAGTGACATTTTTCTTTTTAACAACCTTTTCTTATTATATTTATTACTTTTGATAATTATAATTCCTTTATTACAGATTTCTTTCAAGCTTAAAAAAAGAGCTTATAATAATGATTTATTACTTCTCCTATCCTTATTTTTTATGATAGATGCTTCGTTCGATAATTAAATCAACTTTTCCTGTCTTTTGGTCTCTAAAGAAATTGATTGGAAATTTCAATGGCCCCTGGGGAGTCCAGAAAGCATATTCCTCTTCTGTTAGCCTTTCTGGCACAAGGGTTAATGGTGGTTGTCCTTCTTCTTGGAATTTTATTTTAAGTGTTAATCCTTCTTTGAACACCTTCAATTGGTTAATTCCTTTGTAGGTTTGATACTCGCCTAGTAGGGGGCCTATTTTTGTTTCGTATTGTAACATGGGATGCTCTTTAAGTGCTTCTTTCCCTAAAAGGGCTGCAAGGAAAAGTTGAGCTACGAGCCCACCTTGACAATTCCCAACATTCCCTAGAACAGCACACGCAAGTTTTTTCTCCGGAAGAAAGGCAAGGTAACCACTTGAGACGCCTGTCGAGCCGCCATGACTGATCAATCTTTCTCTAAAAAAGTTTTCTGTAATTGCCCAACCAAATCCATAGCTTTCTTTCCCGAAAAAGGATTCTAAAGGACGTTCAATATACGGTTCATACAGTTGAGCAATTTTTGCTTTCGAAAGTACATTTTCCCCTCCAAAAGTCCCCTCATTTAAGTATAATTGTAGATAATTTCCGAGCTCTTTGACAGATGAAAGCAAGCCTCCCGCAGCATAAATGAACTTATCAAATGGATGATTTGTAGGCTTTAACTTTCCTTCAGGAGTTAAATAATACGCCGTCATATGATCATTGTCTTTTTCAAAATCCTCTTTTTCAAACGTTGTTCGGTTCATTTTTAATCGCTGCAAAATCATTTCCTTAAAAACTGTTCCGAGGTCTTGGTTAGTAACTTTCTCGATGATCTTTCCAAGTAAAAGAAAACCAGAATTGAAATAAAAGAATCGTTTATCAGGGGGAGAAAACAACTCTTGGGCAGCATTGTTAATATGAAGATATACATCCTCATCACTACTAAAGGGAATCATTTTCTCTTTCGTGAGAACTGAATGACGACAAATTAAAACAGATGCCATTCCCAGGTCCGGTAAACCCGAAGTATGTGACATTAGATGTTTGATTCTTATAGGTTCCTCTTTTGCATCAATTGTTACCGGAAGATACTTCTCAATAGGGTCTTCTATGTTTAATTTTCTTTGCTCCTGGAGTATTTGAATTGCCAAACAAGTGAATGACTTTGTTATTGAACCAATGCCAAAGAGTGTATTTTCTGTTGCCGGCAAGTTTCCCTCTAAAGAACGGGCACCAAAACCACGAGCGTAAATAATTTCATCTTTCTTAAGAACCATAACACTGAGCCCAGGGATCTTTGTCTCTTGCATTAGATTAGCAATAAATCCTTCCAGGTCAGCAAAGCTTTCTTGTGTTACCATTTTTTCACGTACCAGTTATTAGCTTTGGTTTGTTTAAAATCTTTCCTTATCCGGGTTTTGAATTTACTTCAAACACAAGGTTCTTAAAATCTTTCAGCTACTCCTTTATTGTTTGTCATTTTTCATTTAATAGGGTGTTATCTATTCATGGGTTCCATTGCAAAGTTCAAGAAAAAACTCGCAAAATATTTAACCAAAAAGACTATATCAACCAATAGTGCTTTAAGTTTCATCTTAAAAGAATTGCGAAAAGCAGGATCATTACAATCGTGCGTCTTGACAGATGAAACCGGCTTAGTGATCGCTGAAGCAATTCACAGACGAGATTCGAAAGAACATCTTGCTGCTACAGCTTCCCTCATCAGTAG
>Ga0164310_10001498_pt1 | contig 13234 bp, 8 predicted proteins | sample GuaBasSedimGuay1_FD_121795 | JGI IMG/M metagenome (GOLD analysis project Ga0164310, IMG submission 121795) | Subseafloor sediment microbial communities from Guaymas Basin, Gulf of California, Mexico - Guay1, Core 4569-9, 0-3 cm | ecosystem: Environmental > Aquatic > Marine > Hydrothermal vents >... | reverse complement strand
CCATAAAGGCAATGCCTAACAAAATCAAGGCTATACCCGCATAATTCACCGGTAACACTTGAAATGCAAATAGGGCAAGTAATAAAGAAATACCCCCTATCACGCCTGGCAAGACACTCCCTGGATTATACAGCTCAAAAAATAATCCGTAAATACCCAGCAACATCAAAATATAGGCTACGTTAGGATTAGTAATAACTGATAATAACCGATTTCGCCAATCGGGTTGATAAGTTTGTAGGCTTAAATCCTTTGTTTCCAGTCTGTGTTCTTGCCCTAAAACTTTGACCGCTCTCAGATTGATACTTTTTAATAATTGTGCTATATCATCAGCAATTAAGTCAATAACCCCTTTTTCTAAAGCATCAACTGCCGACAAACTGGCTGATTCACGTACTGCCTCTGCAGCCCATTCCTGGTTACGCTCATGCATCTGTGCCAAAGAACGTAAATAGGCTTCTGCATCATTGACCATTTTATGCGTCATTGTGTCACCGGTCGATTTAGCTATTTTATCCTGGACAGTTTCTTTATCATCCTTTTTAGAATCGCTAGATTCATCTGAGGGAAATCCAAATCCGCCAATTTGTACCGGTGTTGCTGCACCCAAATTGGTCCCAGGTGCCATCGCAGCAACATGACTGGCATAAAGAATATAGGTGCCAGCACTCGCAGCCCTTGCGCCGGAAGGCGCGACATAAGTGACAACAGGAATGGGGGAAGCGATAATCGCTTGTATCATTTCACGCATAGCCAAATCAAGTCCCCCGGGCGTATCCATTTTTAGTACAATCAAACTAACCCCTTCATTTCGTGCCTTTTCCAAACCGCGTTTAAGGTAATCTGAGGTAGCCGGACCAATAGCCCCTTTGATTTCCAATACCCAGGCTTTTCCACCGGCTTGTACTTGAACCGATAGCAATAAGCCTATTAAAATTAAAAAAACTATTCTAAATTTATTCATAATGTCTCTATAAATTTTGTAATCACAATTAATAATTATAACTTGATATTCAAATTTTTTGACACCAATGATAACAGGTGCCAGATATTGGAATCCATTTTGAACCATTTATGTTTTTTATACTTAATCAATCGGAGTTTCTATGATGAAATCTATTGTTAGTTTGTTGTGCTTGTTTGTAGCCACTCAGGTAATGAGTGCTGAAACCAAGTCTCCAGTAGTCGAGATGCAAACGAATTTTGGTACGATTGTGCTGGAGCTTAACGCGGAAAAAGCACCTAAAACGGTTGCTAACTTTTTGCAGTATGCCAAAGACGGTTTTTATGACGGCACAATATTTCACCGCGTGATTGGCAATTTTATGATTCAAGGCGGGGGGTTTACGAAGGATTACCAGGAGAAAAAGACTCGTCAACCGATTCCTAATGAAGCCAATAATGGCTTAAAAAATGCGCTGGGTACTATTGCGATGGCGCGTACCCCTAACCCTCATTCAGCCACTGCCCAGTTTTTCATCAACGTGGTTGATAACGCCTCTCTAAATTATAAGGCACCTAATAGTCGTGGTTGGGGTTACGCGGTCTTTGGGAAAGTCATTAAAGGCATGGAAGTGGTTGATGGGATTAAAAAAGTCAAAACAGGCAGTGGGGGAAAATTTAGGAGCGATGTGCCACAAACGCCTGTGATTATTCAAAAAATGTCTATTAGAAAACCGAAAAACGATTAATAGTAGGGCGAACTTATGAAAAGGATGGTATTTTGTAGGGGCAGATTCTGTTGCCCTTTCCAAATACATCCGTATAAGGGCAAAAATAGTTGTTCAAATCTACATAAGCATGGAAGCCAATCGAATTGGTGTGACGCGCTAATCAATAATTAAAGTTTGGTTGTAAATTCTTATAAACCAAGTTTTTTCAAAAAATTTGGTTTATTTTCAGTCACATGTTATTATTAAACCAATAAAATAATTTGGGAGAAATGGGATGTTTACTTTACAAATCACCGACGAAACAATCGAACAAGCTTTACTTCGTTTGGCACAAAAACAAAGCAAAAAGGTTTCAGAAGTCATTATGATGGCTATTCAAGATTTTATCACTCACAATGAACCATTGAGTTATAAAAAATTAGATCCGTTAGCCCATTCAACCGTGATTAACTATCCGGTGACTGACGAAAATTTGGATGATGTGAAACCGTTTGCTGAGGTAAACGATGCCGCTCACTATAGTCCAAACATTACGTCAACAAACTTGGAATAGAAACGCATGATCCAAACTATTTTATGTGATACTTGTGTTGTTATTGATTTTATTAATGAAAACAGTGTTAAGCATTTCAAGTATATACCAAATATTAAACTTTTTGTCCCTTAACCACCCAAAGTTTCAGCTTTGGTTCTTAATGTAAATCAATCAAGTCTTCCAAAATATCATCCCGTTTATCAGCACTTAAACTGAAGTGAGAATGGTTTTGCATTTTTGCTTGTCATTCTGCCAGCATGCCCTAAATGGATACGACTCGACTCAAATCTTTTCTTAATTCAAATAAAATTCGTTAATAATAAATTCTAATTGTCATTTTATTAATCTATTAATCTAATTAATAATGTCGTATGAATCCCACTTTTATACCAGGATACGATTTTGATTGTCGATGATATTCACGAAAATGACAAACTAGAATTAGCAAAAAAATGTATTTTATGGTTCAGCCAAAATAGGTTACAATAAGTTTGTGCTAGAAATACTAAACCCGTTGTACTAATTTTATAAGGAGGCTTCAAATTTGAATACCACATTTCCCAACGTTTTAAATATCTTCAGAAAGGGGAATTGAATGAAAATAACACTTCCCGATCCAAACCGATATTTCGGTATCCGATTTGAATCTATTGGAGGTTTGGGGGCGCACACTACAGGACAAATTTTATCCACCGCTGCGGTGCTACGCATGAATCTCAATGGCGCACATTTTTCATCATCTGGTTCCGAAAAAAAAGGTTCCCAAGTGCGTTCATTTATCCGACTTGCCCCACCTGAAAAACAAATCAGATCAACTGCACCTATTGACTCACCTGATGTAATCGTTGTTTTTCACAATGGTTTACTCAAAAATCAGGCAAGTATAGCGGGAATAAAGGCTGATGGCATACTTATTTATAATGGGGCAGCCGATGATGAATTACCCGCGATTTTTTCTAAATTGCCAAATACGACAAAACTCATCCGAATTGATGCTCAACGTATTGCAACTGAAGAAAAATCAAGTATAGGAGTTGTTCTTTTGGGAACCTTGATGGAATCCATTCCTTTCTTTTCCGTTCTTCCATTTTCTGATGAATTTGCGACACACTATTCTGAAGCTGTCGCATCTAATGAAAAAGCCTATCATCGGGGTGCGACAGAGTTTGACATTCTGACCGACGTAGGAAAAGGGACCGGTAACTTACCCATCATCCGATCAGAACCAATTTGGGGTTATGAAACAGCGCCCATTGGTGGCATATTGCCCTTGCCTGGTAATATGCTATCAAACGATCTGACTGTTTCACGTACTGGGCGGATACCCGTTTTTGAAATTGAAAAATGTGTTCATTGCGGTTTATGTGATGTCGTTTGCCCTGATCTTTGTTTCGTTTGGAAACCCGCCGCTAATAATGAAGTTCATTTACAAGGTATAGATTACCAATATTGTAAGGGCTGTCTCCGTTGTATAGAAACCTGCTCAACGGGTGCCTTGAGACGCAAAATGGAAACGCCTGGTTTGGCAGATAAATTACGGGTTAAACTTTTCCCGGATGGAGGAATATAAAATGAGTGATGCTGCAACATTAAATAAAACCGAGGCAAAAGAGGGTCATCAACACACCGATTTTTTAAACGGTAATGAAGCCGCAGCCCAAGCTTCGCGGGACATCAATTATCATGTCATGGGATATTATCCAACGAGCCCTTCTACAGAAGTAGCTACCAATCTATCCCAAATGCTGGCAAACGGTGAACATGAAATTGATATGATAGCTGGAGACGGTGAACATGGAGCCGCTGGTATTTGTTACGGTGCCTCTCTGGGTGGAGGGCGTGTCCTAAATACCACTTCAGCTAATGGATTGCTATACGCACTTGAGCAACTTCCCGTTCAAGCCGATACTCGCGCCCCTATGGTCCTTAACCTCGTTGCCAGCACGGTATCAGGTCCCCTTAACATCCGTTGCGATCACTCCGATCTCTATTTTACGTTGAATACAGGATGGATTATTTTACTGGCAAGGGACCCGCAAGCGGTTTATGATCTCAACTTTGCGGCTGTTAAAATAGGTGAGCATTCAGAAGTACGGTTACCGGTTATTGTTTGTTATGATGGATTTTTTACCAGTCATCAAAAACGCCGCCTTCAAGTATTTAATAATACCGAAATGACTCAACCATTTTTAGGTAAGCCGACAACGGAAATAACGGCTCTTGATCCTAATAATCCGGTTACTTTCGGCGCATATATGCATGACACCGACACCATAAATAATAAAAAGCAGCATTCCCTCGCTATGGAAGCTGCCCGTCGTGTCATTCCAGAAGTATTAGGCGAACTGGAAAAAATAACGGGGCGACATTATCCGATTTTAGATGCCTATTGCATGGAAGATGCTGAATATGCAGTCGTTTTGCTCAATTCTGCCGCTGAAACAGCCAAAGAAGTCGCGGATAAACTACGCGATAAAGGTCAAAAAGTTGGCGTACTTTCCCCCAATGTCATAAGACCCTTTCCGGCTGACGAATTAAGAAACGCACTCAAAAACGTTAAAGCCATTGTAGTAGGTGATCGAGCAGATTCTTACGGAGCAGATGGTGGCAATATGTCACTCGAAATACGGGCAGCATTGCAACAAGCTCCTAATAATAAAACGGTCGTGTTGAGCCGTATTTATGGTTTAGGTGGCAAAGATTTCTATGAGGCTGATGCTGAAGCTTTTTTTGAACTTGCCCAAAACAGTCATGAAGCGATACCTTATGACTATTATGGCACCTACAAAGGGGATGCCAATCAACACCCAATTAAAGGTTTACCGGCAATTGATGCTGAAGAAGTTTCGCGTGGTATGGCGAAAGTCACACAAAATCAGGAAACAGGCAAATTAAATGTAGAACTTGAATCCTTATGGGCAATGGCAGGGGTTAAAAGTCGAATTGCCCCTGGGCATGGTGCTTGCCCCAGTTGTGGTATTTTCCCGATGCTACATCAGATCTATAGTGTTTTAGAAGGCGATCTCGTTGTTCTATTTCACACAGGTTGCGGTATGGTTGTCACCACCGATTATCCAAAAACCGCTCATAGAATCACTTATATTCATAATTTATCCCAAAACGGTGCCGCTACCCTTTCCGGGTTGGTTGAAATGTATTATGAAAGAGTGCGGCGTGGTGAATTACCTGAATCTTCAGACCTCACATTTTTGATGATCACAGGTGATGGTGGTATGGATGTCGGCATGGGACCCGCTATTGGGGCGGCGAATCGTAACCATCGTATGATCATGATTGAATATGATAATCAAGGGCAAATGAATACAGGTTCTCAACTATCTTATTCTACCCCAATCGGTCATCGCACTGCCACTAGTGAAATAGGTAGCGTACTGTCTGGAAAACAATTTCACCATAAAGATACTGCCCAAATTTTTGCGGCTTGTCACCTGCCTTATGTATTTACCGCCAGCGAAGGTTTTCCTGAAGACTTAATGCGTAAAGTCGCTAAAGCGCAATGGTATGCCAAACGCGAAGGATTAGTGTATGGTAAAATCATGTCATTCTGCCCGTTATACTGGCAAACCCCAGATAATCTTGCCCAATCAGTGATGCAAGCCGCTATTGATTGCTGTTTCTTTCCTCTCTATGAGGTAGAAAAGGGTCATACCCAGATTACTTATGATCCGGATATTCTGGGTACTCGCATTCCCATTGCTAACTGGCTCAAGAGACTGGGGAAAACCAAACATTTAGTCAAGCCTAAGAATGCTGAGATTCTGAAATCCTTTGAGGCGGAAGTGGCAAGACGCTGGAAACGCATTAAGGCAATGCACGAACATGAGGAACTTTAATAGAAAATGCCAAAAATAATTGAAAAACGAGTCTTGACACCTATCACCAAGATGTTTCGCTTTGATGCACCGATGATAGCCTCAGCTGCTCGCCCTGGACAATTTGTCATTCTGCGAGTGCGAGAAGGCGGAGAACGTATACCATTAACCATTGCCGATTTTGATGCCAAATCAGGTGTCGTCACTATTGTGGTGCAAGAAGTGGGAGTGACTAGTCGAATCTTAGGTGCTCACAAAGTAGGAGATAATATTCTGGATGTGCTTGGTCCCCTGGGTGAACCGGCTCATATCCCGCCAGGGGGTCATGTCGTTGGAATTGGGGGGGGCTTTGGTTCAGCCGCTTTATGGTGTCTCATGCGCGAACTCAAAGAACGAGGGGATCGCACGACTGTCATATTAGGTGCACGCCATGATCATTTATTGTTGTTGATTGATGAATTGCGTGAGGTGTGCGACAACTTAGAATTATGTACAGACGATGGCTCTGTAGGATTTAAAGGCTTAGTCACCGAGCGGCTCCAACAATTAATGGATGGTCCTGGTAAGCCCGATCATGTCATAGCCATTGGTCCTATGCCTATGATGCGAGCTATTGCTAATACGACTCGTGATACCGGCATTGCTACTCAGGTTTCCATGGATCCGCTAATGATCGATGGTACTGGGATGTGTGGCTGTTGCCGCGTTTCGGTTGGTGATGATGTGAAATTTGCCTGTGTTGATGGTCCCCTGTTTGATGCTGCTAAGGTAGATTTTGATGAAGCTGTCAAACGCAATAAGATGTATGTCAAGGAGGAAAAATTGGCTGCTGAACGGCAACAAAAAATAATGGAGGAAGCAACTCATGCCAGCTAAGCGAATCAAGAAAACCCCGATGTTGGAACGTAATGCTAAGCTTCGGGCAACAGATTTTATGGAGGTAAATGAAGGTTATTCAAAGGCTGCAGCCGCTTTTGAAGCGGAACGGTGTTTGCGCTGTCAAGATCCAATATGTGTTGCAGGTTGTCCAGTACATATTCCTATTCCTGAGTTTATCCATGAAATAGCCGCCGGCAATATGCCAAGGGCTGCAGAAATTTTGCGCTCAGCAAATCCACTCCCAGCGGTTTGCGGGCGTGTTTGTCCCCAAGAGGATCAATGTGAAAAAGTCTGTCACATGGCTAAACGCTTCAAACCGGTAGGCATTGGTTATTTAGAAAGATACGTCGCCGATTGGGAACGCGCTCAACCTAAATCTGAAGACGCAAAAAAGCCTACTCGCTCTCAACGTATTGCCGTAGTGGGTGCGGGTCCAGCCGGATTAGTCTGTGCAGGTGATTTGGCACGTCTTGGTTATCCAGTGACTATTTATGAAGGACTACACGCGCCGGGCGGCGTTTTGCGTTACGGTATTCCTGAGTTCAGATTACCCAATGAAATTCTGGACTGGGAAATTGATCAGTTGAGAGCTCTTGGCGTTGAAATCGTTTGCAATGTGGTTGTTGGTAAAACCCTCCAACTTGATGATTTATTTGACAAAATGGGTTACTCAGCCGTTTTCATTGGTACAGGTGCCGGCTTACCAAAATTTCTGGGCATACCAGGTGAAAACTTCAATGGTGTTTATTCTGCTAATGAGTTTTTAACCCGCATTAATCTGATGCAGTCTTATAAGTTTCCTGAAACAGACACGCCCTTATACATCGGAAAACGAGTCGCTGTTATCGGTGCAGGTAATACGGCTATGGACGCGATACGTTCAGCACTGCGGGTAGGAGCAGAAAAAGGTATGAGTATCTATCGGCGTAGCCAAAAAGAAATGACGGCGCGGGTGGAAGAATACCATCATGCCCTTGAAGAAGGAGTAGAATTTCATTGGTTGACAAATCCGATAGAAATTATCGGCAATGATAAAGGTATGGTAACGGGCGTAAAATGTGCGCGGATGGAACTGGGTAAACAGGATGAATCCGGAAGAGCACGCCCAATACCTATCAAAGGTTCGGAATTTGTCATACCGTTAGACAACATAGTGCTTTCCCTTGGTAACTCGCCGAATCCTCTATTAGTCAATAATACGCCCGGCTTAGAGAAAAACAAACACGGGTGTTTAATCATGAAAAATGACACACCACAAACTTCTAAAAAATGGGTTTATGCTGGTGGCGATGCTGTGACCGGTGCAGCCACTGTGATCCTTGCCGCCGGTGCTGGCAAAGATGCTGCGGCAGCGATTCATAAGGATTTGTCAGAAGTCGTTGTTTAAAAATATAATTCAAACGGTGAGACCTGACAGGTTTTAAAAACCTGTCAGTGTTTTTTTGCCCACCCTACGAAAATCCGAAAACTTGACAACTCGAAGTATAGATGTAAATCGAAATTCCAAAGAAAAAAGCAACTCTTGGCATACTTTAACCTTTTATGGAACATAGAGGACCATTAGAAATAGTGTTTTTGCCATAAATCTAGATGTTCAGATAAATAATTTCACACTAAAAACCTGTTAGGTCTTGAATACCTGACAGTTTTTTGGAAGTTATTTACCTGAACACCTATAGTATTTTTTGAATTGATTTTAAAAACTAAAAAATTGAGTTATAGTATAGTGACAAAAACAGTGAAAACCCAACGTTGGATTCTAAATGGACAAGTTCAAGGTGTTGGATTTCGCCCCTACATTTATAGATTGGCTACGACATTTCAATTATCCGGTTGGATCAAAAACCAATTGGGAGAAGTCGAAATTGTCGTTCAAGGTCATCCCCACCTTCTAGCTGCTTTTGCTCACGCTTTACTTCCCAAAGCACCCCCTCTAGCAAAACCAAAAATTGTCTCCTACCAGACAGTTGAACTGCCGCGCCTCAATGGATTTCAGATATTATCTAGTGATTCAAACACGGAGGCTATGATTCATGTTCCCCCAGATTATGCGCCCTGTCAGGATTGTTTGAAAGAGCTATATGATCCTGCTGATCGGCGCTACCGTTATCCATTTATTAACTGCACCCAATGTGGGCCCCGCTTCACTATTATTAAATGCTTGCCTTATGATCGCCCTAATACTAGCTTGTCTGGATTTCCATTATGTCCAGCGTGTCAGGCAGAATATACCGATCCTGAAAATCGCCGTTTTCATGCTGAACCGGTGGCGTGTCCAGAGTGTGGTCCAGGGCTAACATTTCAACAGGGTGACGCTTGGATTAACAATACAGAGGCGGCACTGAGTGCTTGTATACAAGCCTTACAGGCTGGCGACATTGTTGCAATAAAGGGAATTGGGGGCTATCATTTAATGTGTGATGCTTGCCATGATAAAGCCGTTAAACGTTTACGACAGCTCAAACCCCGTCCTCATAAACCCTTGGCTCTTTTGTTTCCTGATGATCAAAGCGAGGATTTGTCCGGTCTAAAACCCTTTGTCATTCTGGAAAAATACCATATTGATTGGTTACGTTCGGCTATGCGTCCCATTGTGATGGTGAATCGGGTTCAAAATACGCCTTTGTCTGGTGAAATGGCGCCAGATTTAGCTGAGGTGGGCATGATGTTACCGTGTAGCCCTTTACATATTTTGTTGATGGATGCTTTTGGGGGTCCCCTAGTTGCGACTTCTGCTAATGTCAGTGGGGAACCTATTTTGACAAGCTCTACAGAGGTGAAAAAACGCTTGGGGCATATCACTCAACAATTCCTGCATCATAATCGCCCCATTGTTCGACCGGTTGATGATCCTGTTTTTCGTTTTATCCAAGGTATGCCACGCCCGTTGCGTTTAGGACGCGGTTGTTCACCCACAGAACTGACTTTGCCCTTTGAATTATCCCAACCGACACTGGCAGTGGGGGGGCAACAAAAAAATACCGTAGCACTTGCTTGGAGAAATCGGGTGGTGATTTCTGCTCATATTGGTGATTTGGCTTCACCACGCAGTCAAGCGGTTTTTGAACAGGTTATTCGTGATTTGCAACAACTCTATGCGGTTCGGGCAGAACGCATTGTTTGTGATGCTCATCCCCATTACCGTAGTAGCCGTTGGGCAAAGCTAAGCGGTTTACCGGTCCATCAGGTTTATCATCATCATGCCCATGCCGCAGCACTGGTAGGGGAGTTTTATTCTTCTTTCCAAACACCTTGGCTGGTTTTTACTTGGGATGGAGTGGGATTAGGTGAAGATGGGACGCTTTGGGGCGGTGAAGCATTTTATGGTTACCCTGGACAATGGCAACGTGTTGGCACTTTACGTTCTTTTGCACCACTTGGCGGTGATAAAGCTGCTCGTGAACTTTGGCGCAGCGCGTTAGCAATATGCTGGGAAACAGGCTATCATTGGAATGAAGGCGAAAAAATATTCGATAGCTCCTTACTCTATCAAGCTTGGCAAAAACGACTGAATTGTCCGCAAACTTCGGCGATAGGACGTTTGTTTGATGGTGCAGCAGCGTTGACTGGCTTATTAAAAAATGCCAGTTATGAAGGACAAGGACCCATGATGCTAGAAGCCGCGAGTCAAGAAGTGGGAGAAATTATCCCTTTACCCATTGATAAAAAGCAGGGTATAAAGGAAATAAATTGGGCGCCACTTATACATAAGTTGCTTAATACTCATGACTCGGTATCATCAAGGGCAGCTAGTTTTCAGGCCAGTTTAGCAGACAGTTTGCGAACTTTAGCTTGTCTCATCCGTGAAGAAAAGGGTGTGACACAGATTGGTTTAAGTGGTGGCGTGTTCCAAAATCGGGTTTTATGTGAACGGGTGTTCTCATTACTCCATGCTGAAAATTTTAAGGTTTTTTTGGGGAAGCAGTTACCTGCTAATGATGCTGCCCTTAGTTTTGGACAGATTATAGAAACGATGGCAATGGACTTCAAAAATTCATCAAAAAACACGGCAAAAATTAATTTTAGGTGATTCATATCCTAAATTTTTATCCTAATTTTCACCCTTGCCTGATTCAGACAGCTTAGGGGCAACCACAAAAAATTGCCCTACATTTTCATTCCATAATAAATCATGAAAAATACAGCTTACCTAGAAATCAACGGCGCAATCGGCGAGGGCGGTGGACAAATTTTACGCACCGCTTTAGCTTTATCCCTTTGCACCCGTAAACCATTTCGCATAACCCATATTCGTGCCGGACGTAAAAAACCCGGCTTACGACAACAACACCTTACCGCCGTCCATGCTGCTCGTGATATTTCAGGGGCGCAAGTTGAAGGTGATGAAATTGGTTCTAGCACCGTGAGCTTTGCGCCTGGTGAAATACAACCTGGCAAATACCACTTTGCGATAGGCACCGCCGGCAGTACCACTTTAGTATTGCAAACCGTATTGTATCCACTTTTATTAGCAACAGCCGAATCTCACATAACTTTGACCGGCGGTACGCACAATGTCCACGCACCCCCTTATGATTTTTTAGCGCAGGTTTATTTACCTGTTCTTAATCGTATGGGTGTCCAAGTGACAGCAACCCTTGACCGTTATGGTTTTTTCCCCAAGGGCGGTGGACGATTAAGAGTCCATATCACGCCCACCACTCACCTGCGCGGACTCAGCCTTATGGAACGTGGTAAAATAGTAAAATGTCAAGCAACTGCCCTAACTGCCGGTCTCCCCGAACATATCGCTCTACGTGAATTGCAACGAGTAACAGAAAAGCTTTCCTGGTCACAAGACTGCTTACATCATTGCGCCTTACCACCTAATCAAGGACCTGGCAATGTTTTACTATTGCAAATCCAAAGCGAGCATATTACAGAAATCTTTAGTGGTTTTGGACAACGCGGCATTAGGGCAGAAGCCGTTGCAGAGGGTGCCATTAAAATGGCGACGGATTATATGGCGGCTAATATTCCCGTGGGTTCGTATTTAGCGGATCAATTATTATTACCCCTTGCCTTAGCCGGAAAAGGGGAATTGATTACCACAACACCGAGTAGTCATACCTTGACTAATATAGAAACTATTCATTACTTCCTATCCGTGCCTATTACGCAAACCCATTTGAAGGGTGATGTTTGGGTTATTCGGGTGGGTTGAAAATTGACTGTCTAATAATTAATGATGCAATTCACTGAAAGCGAATAATAAGAGGGGACAGACCACGTTTTATGCTAAAATGTGATCTGTCCCTATTTTTAAGTATATCGTTCTTTCATCTGAAGTATTGGTGCCTGGTGATTTAATTTAGATTAAGTCATTCATGGTAAATAAATTATTTTTGAGTATAAATATTTTGTGAAGTTCTAAGGGCTTTAACTTGATATTCAAGTTTTTAAAGTTAAAAGGCTTGCCCGAAATATTTGCCAAAAATAGTATTTCTAAGGCAACCTATATTTTTTCGGCTTGTTTTTAAACATCGATACTTCAAGAAATACTATTTTTGCCAAAAAGAGTATTTCTAAGGGCTGCTCACGCGCTGTAAATTCTTATGAATTTTACTCTGACCCCAATTATTCGTTTTTCATTACTATTACCAGCACCTTGAATATCGCCCATCCGAAATCGTCCTGCCGGTATTTTTACCATTTTGGGAAATGGGATTAAAAGAATTGAATAGGCTTGACCTTGTTCTACCATCTGCCCTTGTATTTCAACTTGATTGTCCTTTAAATTCGCTGTGATGAATAAGGGCTTGTTTGGACCCGCTTGATAAATCTGTTTAGCGGCTTTAACGCCCACTTTAACCGTACCCTTATTTTGCAATTTTCCAAAAAACGGCTTTACCCAGGCGGCTTGCCAATCTAAATTGACTTTAAAGGTTTGTGCATCCGCATTATAATGAACTAAACGCAAGACACCAGCTTGATAATCCAAATTGCGCTGCTTGACTTGCGCATTAAATTGCTGTAATAATTGATGCCGTCGGGATTGAAAAGCCGCCGTCGTTTCAAACATATCTTGTTTGGGTTGAAAATAAGGCGCGAAATCGCCTGTCACCTTGATAGGGATTTCTTCGGGTGGATTGACGACTTGTAGAGTTGGTTCAACTGTCGTAACAATTTCTGACACAGTTGGTGATTGAGTCGATGAACTCGGTTGTTTGAGATCATCATAAATGTCTTGAAACAGATAAAAAGTCGCAATGATAGCAACTATCGTCGCCAGTAAAGACAGCAATTTATGGCCTTTGAAATATTCGGAAAAGGCTGCTCCGCCACTTAAAATAAATAATACCGCTAAAATCAAT
>Ga0164310_10001494_pt1 | contig 13259 bp, 12 predicted proteins | sample GuaBasSedimGuay1_FD_121795 | JGI IMG/M metagenome (GOLD analysis project Ga0164310, IMG submission 121795) | Subseafloor sediment microbial communities from Guaymas Basin, Gulf of California, Mexico - Guay1, Core 4569-9, 0-3 cm | ecosystem: Environmental > Aquatic > Marine > Hydrothermal vents... | reverse complement strand
CTTCTAAGCTCAGCGTTAAGTTCTTCTTTGAGCTTCAGAAGTATTGTTTGCATTATTTCGTTTATTTCTTGCTCAGTCAATGTGTGTTTTTCCGATTGAAATTGCAAGCTAACAGCAATGCTTTTTTTGTTAGCTTGAATTTGTTTTCCCCAATAAATATCGAAGATTTCTACTTCTCGAAGATAAGTTCCACCCCACTTTTTAATCACACTAACAAGCCTCTCTCCTGGCAAACTCTCATCCACCACCAAAGCCAAATCTCTTCTAACAACTGGAAACTTAGGAATCGGGCGATAAACTCGTTCCTCTAGCAAATTCTCAAAGATAACGTCCAGATTTAACTCAAAAATAAAAATATCTTGGTTAACATCGTATTTCTCCTGTAAATTTTTTCTCAACTTCCCAATTACGCCTATCGGTAAGTTAGTGAGTAATACGGTAGCACCCGGCTCTTGAATAAACCAGTTTTGAAATGGTTCAAAGCGAACGTCGGAAAAGTTGAGCTGATGTAGCAAAAACGCTACCGTTCCTTTTGCGTCATAGAAATCTACTGGGCGTCCTTTGTGCAACCAGTGATATTTTTGAGCCAATCCCGTTAACAAACCAGCCAATCGCAATATTTCTTTCCCCCTTTCAGGCTGGTCTGGTAGGTGCTCAAAAGTAATTCCTATTTCGAACAATCGAAAATCTGATATTTGACGAAAAAGATTACGCTGTGCTACCCGTAGCACCCCTGGGAGCAATGAAGGGCGAAGTATCGCCATGTCTTCACTCAAGGGGTTTTTAAGCCTGATTAATGATTTGTCGTCAGGGTTAACTGAAAGCCATTCGTCGTTACTGGAAATCATGCTATTAGTTAAAATTTCCTTGAACCCCTGTCCCACCATAATTTCTCGCACAGTCGAAACAAACTTGTCCTTTTTGTTTAAAGGAAAATGCAAACTGATAACTGAAGTTTCTTTTTCTACAAAGTTGTTATACCCATGAACTCGAGCAATTTCCTCGATAAGATCAACTTCTCTGGTTAAATCTGGGCGAAAAGTAGGAACTGTTACGCGTAGTGCCTGCTTATTATCTTGCACTTCCATACCCAAACGGGACAGGATCGTGGATATTTCTCGAGCTGGTATGGATTTGCCCAAGAGTTTACTAACGTAAGTTGGGCGTAATTCGATGGTTATCGGAAAATATTTTTGGGGATAGCTGTCTACCACCCCTTGCAATATTTCCCCTCCTGCTGTCTTTTGAATAAGTTCTGCTGCTCGATTAATAACCGTCAATGTAGCATTTGGATCTACTCCGCGCTCAAAACGCATAGAAGACTCGGTGTCTATTCCTAAGAACCTTCGACTCTTACGAATACTGGTAGGATCAAAGTAAGCACATTCCAACAACACGTTCGAGGTCTCATCGCGAACTTCAGTATTCATCCCCCCCATAATTCCTGCTAATGCAACCGGCTGCTCGCCATCACAAATAAGAACAATTTCGTTATTTAATGAATAACTTTTTCCATCCAGGGTAACAAAATGTTCCCCTGCTTTTGAGCATCGGACTACAATCTTCCCTTGAGCAAGGAGATCAAAGTCGAACGCATGCAACGGATGCCCAAATTCTAACATCACATAATTAGTTACATCTACAACGTTATTAATAGGTCGGATGCCGGATAGACTCAATCTATTTTGTAACCAACATGGCGAAGGTTTAATCTGAACTCCTTTTATTATTCGAGCAGAATACCGGGGACACCCTTTAGGGTTTTCGATTTTTACCTGGATAAAATCTGCGGTTAATTCTTTGGCTTCGGTCAATCTCACCTGCGGAAGTCGAATTGGGTTTCCAGTAATGGTAGAAATCTCTCGGGCAATTCCTATGATTCCCAAACAATCCGGTCGATTAGGAGTAAGGTCAACTTCAAAGACAACATCAGTTTCTGGAAAATAGTCGTTTAACTGTGTTCCTAATATTGCCTCTTGATCTAACAATACTGGAGAAGCCGTTTCTGCCAGACCTAATTCCACGGCGCTGGGGATAAAACCTTCTACCCCACCCTGTTGTCTAACTTTTTCGGGTATTTTATGAAGCCACTTTTCCGATGTTCCTATTGCTACTTTTTGATCAAGCGGGAGACCATTTTGGGGGTAAAACACAGAGAGAACGTCAGAACCAAGGTCTACCAAATATGTGTGGACACTTTGCTGTTCTACAAGTTTGCCTACTCTCAAACCGTCAATATCATATTGAACGGTTTTTGTTCCTTCTATCTCCAAGCCCAACATAGTAAGCCGCTCTGCCAATTCTTGGGGCGTGAAGTGGAAATCAACGTAATCTTTTAACCATTGAAATGTGAACTTCACCGTAACTCTACTTTCTTAGAATTGATCTAAAAAGCGAATATCGTTTTCGTAAAAAAGCCGAATATCATCGATCTGATATTTAAGCATTGCTAATCTCTCCACCCCCATTCCGAAGGCGTAACCCGAATATTTTTCAGCGTCGTACCCTACAGATTTAAATACTTCCGGATCCACCATTCCAGCTCCAGAGATTTCTAACCAGCCAGTACCCTTACAGAGACGACATCCTTTCCCTTCGCAAAAGATACAACTAAAATCGTATTCGGCACTTGGTTCAGTAAAAGGGAAATAACTGGGCCGAAAACGTATCTGCACCCCTGGACCAAATAGTTTTTTAGCAAAAGCAGAAATAACCCCCTTCAAATCCGTAAAACTAACATTCTCATCAACGCAAAGCCCTTCGACTTGATGAAAGAAAGGCGAATGGCTTGCATCTGGTGTGTCTCGCCTAAAACATCGTCCTGGTGCAATCATCCGAATCGGAGGCTGACGTTTTTCCATCACCCGAATCTGTACTGGTGAAGTGTGAGTACGCAGAAGAAATCCCCCGGGCAAATAAAAGGTATCGTGCATTTCCCGAGCAGGATGATCAGGGGGTAGGTTAAGAGCCTCAAAGTTGTGGTAGTCAGTTTCAATCTCTGGCCCTTCTTCGATAGTGAATCCCATGCTGGTGAAAATAAATTTAATATCATCAAGGATTTGAGTAAGTGGATGGCGTTTACCAACATAAGAATGATACCCAGGAAGCGATACATCTACAAACTCTCGACGTTGTTGCTGTTTTTTTAAAGCACTACTTTTAGTAGAAAGCTCTTGCTGAAATGAATTTTTTAACCGATTTAGCTCTCTCCCCCACTCTGCACGACTTTCGACTGGCATCTCTGCCAGCCGTTTAAAATACTGATTTATTGCCCCCTTTTTGCCTAAATATTTAATCCGAATCGTTTCCAGAGCTTTTAAGTCGTCACAATGAGAAAGATCAGTCGAAAATTCACTTTCCAGGCGTTTTAGTGCTTCAAATTCAGAATTAAGTGTACCCATTTCTACTGCCTTGCCACTTCAGCCAGTTTCGCAAAAGTTTCTGGATTGTTTACTGCCAATTCTGCAAGTACTTTGCGATTTAGCTCAATATTATTTTTCTTTAATCCGTTCATAAAAGCTGAATACGACAAACCATTAAGACGAGCTGCAGCATTAATTCGGGTAATCCAAAGCCGTCGAAATTCGCGTTTGCGAGTCCGTCTGTCACGATAAGCATATTGCAACGCTTTGGTAACAGCGTCTTTAGCATTGGTTAATGTTTTGCTTCTCCTGCCCCAATATCCCTTTGCTGCCTTTAAAATCTTTTTCCGCCGTTTTCGTGAAGCCACGTTGTTCGTTGCTCTTGGCATTACTGCTTTTCCTCCTAATTAATCTACTGTAAAATCATTTTACGCACTCGAGATGCATCTCCTGGAAAGACATAAACCGGCTGGTGAAGTTTACGTTTGCGCTTTGTCGATTTCTTGGTTAGAATATGACTGGCATACGCTCGTTGCCCTTTGATTTTCCCGCTTGCAGTAACTTTAAATCGTTTGAAAGCTCCCCGGTTCGATTTCATCTTTGGCATTCTATCATCCTCATTTTTTGGTAAAAACTATTACTAAATTTCGGCCTTCTTCAAACGGTCCTTTTTCAACCTTCGCTGTATCAGCCAGTTGTTCCTGAAACTCTGTTAAAATCTGATATCCGAATTCTTTGTAAATCATCTCACGTCCCCGAAAGACAACTGTCGTCTTTACTTTGTTGCCGCTTTCCAAAAATTCCTTCGCATGTCTGATCTTATGCTCTAAATCGTGTTTATCTGTTTTGGGACGAAGACGAATCTCTTTTACATGAATAACATGTTGCTTTTTTCGCTGTTCCTTTTCTTTTTTGCTCAGTTCGTAGCGGTACTTCCCAAAATCCATTAACTTGCAAACCGGTGGATTTGCATTTGGTGCCACTTCTACCAAATCGAGTCCGATCTTGTTAGCCAATTTCAAAGCTTCCTGAATAGTTTTTATGCCCAATTGGGTCCCGTCTGCATCAATTACGCGAACCTGTGGCACTTGAATCTGTTCATTCACACGAATTTTTTTCTCTTTAATGGATTGTCCTCCTTACGTTGTGAGAGATTTAGTGTCGATTTCTTTTTTTACCTGGCAGACAAATTCGTCTATGCTCATAGTACCAACATCACCGCTTCGACGCTTTCGTACCGCAACAGTATTGCCTGCAACCTCCCTCTCCCCCAAAACTAACATATAGGGAATCTTTTGAGTTTCTGCTTCTCGAATTTTGAAACCTATTTTTTCACTTCGGTCATCTAACTTTGTCCTGATCCCAGCTTCTTTAAGTTTATTAACAACATCCTTTGCGTAGGCATATTGTTTCTCAGTAATAGGAATAACCATCACCTGCAAAGGAGCTAACCAAAGTGGAAATGCTCCCCCATAATGTTCGATTAGAACACCAAAAAATCGCTCTATGGAACCGAGTAACGCCCGATGAATCATAATAGGGGGATGTTGTTGTCCATCTTCTCCTACATAACTCATGTTAAAACGCTCTGGGCCATTAAAATCGACCTGGATGGTAGTACACTGCCAGGAACGTTTAAGCACGTCTTTTATCTTAATATCAATTTTGGGACCATAAAAAACTCCCTCACCAGGATCGATACTGTAAGCAAGCTTTTTTGTGTTTAATGCTTCCTCGAGTGCTTTTGTAGCTAAATCCCAATTTTCTATTGTTCCCACAAATTTCTCTGGACGTGTGCTCAAGTAAACGTCAAAATCAGTAAAGCCAAAAGTGTTCAAGAAAAACATGGTAAAATCAAGACAACGGATAATTTCTTCTTCAATCTGATCGGGACGACAAAAAATATGGGCATCGTCCTGCGTAAATCCGCGCACTCGTAATAACCCATGAAGCACCCCCGAGCGTTCGTAGCGATAAACAGTACCCAATTCTGCCCAACGGATAGGAAGCTCACGGTAACTTCGAATACGAGATTTGTAAATATTAATATGAAACGGACAGTTCATTGGTTTAATTTCGTACTCTACATCATCCACCACCATGGGAGAAAACATATTTTCACGGTAAAAATCTACATGACCACTTTGACGCCATAAATCCAGCTTAGCAATGTGGGGAGTGTAAAGCAGCTCGTAACCCGCTTTTAAATGTTCTTCTTTCCAAAAAGTCTCAATCAGATTGCGAATAAAAGCGCCCTTTGGATGCCACAAAATTAATCCACTACCAATGTCATCGCTGATGCTGAACAGATCTAATTCCTTACCCAATCTACGATGGTCGCGTTTTTTCGCTTCTTCCAGGCGGTTCAGATAATCTTCCAGTTGTTCTTTTTGTGGAAAAGAAATACCATAGATGCGCTGCAACATTTTATTGCGTTCATCACCACGCCAATACGCTCCCGCTATGTTCAATAACTTAAAATGGCGAATGTAGCCTGTATTTGGCACATGAGGACCGCGGCAAAGGTCTACAAAATCGCCTTGCCAATAGACTGAAATAACATTGTCCTCTATTTCATCGAGAAGTTCGAGCTTGTAATCTTCTCCCCTACTTTTAAATAACTCTTTCGCCTGCTTGAGAGGTAGTTCTTCACGTCGAATCTGGTAGTGTGCCTCCGATAGTTGTTTCATTATTTTCTCTAATTTCTTTAAATCTTCCGGCGAAAGAGGCTGATCAAGATCAATATCGTAATAAAATCCGTTTTCTATCGGAGGTCCAATAGCTAACTTTGCTTTGGGATAAAGCTGCTTTATAGCTTGTGCCATCAAATGGGCAGAGCTATGCCAAAAAACCTCTCTTCCAGCAACATCATCAAAACTCACAACTTCTATTGTACCATCGCAATTAATGGTTTTGTTGAGATCAACCAGCTCACCATTAAATCGGGCAGCAATTGCGTTTGGTATTGCCTCAGGAAAATATTCCTGGAATATTTCCAGAATTCTTTTTTCTTCTGAAATTTCGACTTCTTTTCCGTTGGGAAGTTGAAGTTTAATTTTATTTTTCCTCATGTTAGTACATTCAATAAAATCCTGCCCAAAGGACAGGATTTTTAACAAAAAAGCCATCTTAAATTTATGGTGGGCGGTACTGGATTTGAACCAGTGACCTCTTGCATGTCAAGCAAGCACTCTAACCACCTGAGCTAACCGCCCTCACGGCAAACGGTTACAGAACGCCGCCGGTTTTATTGTACCGAGGGCCGGAATCGAACCGGCACGTCCCAGAGGGACAAGGGATTTTAAGTCCCTTGCGTCTACCAGTTCCGCCACCTCGGCTTCATTTAAGAGGCGGCGAGCGGATTCGAACCGCTGAATAACGGTTTTGCAGACCGTCGCCTTAACCTCTTGGCTACGCCGCCTAAAAAACAGAGCGGGAGACGGGACTCGAACCCGCGACCTTCTCGTTGGCAACGAGAAGCTCTACCAACTGAGCTACTCCCGCAAAAAACTCACTAAAAATATAAATAAATTTTATTACTAATGCAAGAATTTTTTGATTTGAACTTTCAATTTCTCTTCCGCCAGCGTGTCAATATCTGTTGCCGCTTATTACCTAAGCAGCGCCTTTTCTTCTGTCCACGATGCCAGAAATAAAATGCCAGACACACTAACGCAATGATAAGTAATAACTTGAAGTTGTGCTGAAAAAGTTCCAAAAAAAACCTTTTGAAAATCAAAAAAAATCTATTAAATTGAATAGTAAATTAACTTATGGAGTTGCTATTATGAACAAATATCAGGTTTTTTATAAGAAGTTAATCATTACCTGCGAAGGCTGTGGGAAGGTTGTCTATTACACTGTTGAAAAGGACACTGATGTTGAAAAGATTTTTGAAAACTTTCAGTGTCCCAATAAATGCGGGAAAAACCTTTACGCCTTCATTAGTATCGGAGAATTTAGTAAGGCCCCTGATGAGAAAAAGTAACCAGTACCCTCCCGACACAAACAAAAATAGCTGTAAATCTATTTACAGCCACTAAAATTATGGTGGAGCCGACGGGGCTCGAACCCGTGACCTCTTGACTGCCAGTCAAGTGTTCTCCCAACTGAACTACGGCCCCGTTTTAATCAGGAATAATAATATAACCATCATAAAATTCATTGTCAAGAAAAATATTCCTTAACAATGATGGAAATATTATTCTACCACTTCCCGAAGTAAACTTCCTGCTATCTTTTGTATCACTTCAGGCTTGTTGTAAAACCCTGTGGCGATTCTATGACGAACGACTTCTACTTTTTTAGTAAAGGTTGTCTTTCCCTCCCGTTCTGTTCTTAGTGTGTGCAATTCTTTGGCCTCGTGAAGACTATTTTCTACTATTTTATTTTGTACTTCAGGATGTTCATAAAAATTCTCTGCGATTCTATTAACTGCCTTTTCTATCTTTTCGAATCGAACATCAGGAAGCTGTTGAAACTTCTGGACCGCTGTTTTTAATAGTCTGGATTTTTCATTTAGCTGCTTTCCCTCCTTCGATATGGAGACACTATCCCGCTTTTCCACTTTTGGGGAAGGAGCTTTCTGTACTTGGTTGGCTACATTCTGGATAATGTATTCTTGATTTTTTATCTGTTCAACTTTCATTATGCTCACCGTTCTAAATATAGAGATCTCTTATGGAAAAATCAAGTCAATTTTTTGCAAAATAGAACTGTTGAATTTGTGATAGTAACTCATCTTTAGTCGATTCAATTAGCCGTTGATTTTCCTGCTCAATTGTCAGCACTGAATGTGTGAGTTGTAAAATACTATCCAGCAATCTCCATATTTGCAGCCGTTGTTCTGGAGAAATTTTAGAATCAATCTCAATCCAAGTTTGGTAAAATTTTTGAATCTTCTGACTCTCGTGCTGCAATTTGTGTAACATCTTTTCTTTTTCCAACTTTGATTTATAAAGTCTATCAATTGTTTTCTGTTGTAAAAGGAGGTTTTGTTCGTTTGAAATATTTAGTAAAATATTCAAATCTCGATGATAGCTATTTAATGTGTCAACTAATCTTCCGATAGAATTTCTCATGTTTATTACCTTTGTCATCAAACAGATCTCAATGCCATTGAAGTTTGCTGGGGTACAGTGTTCTTTTTTCTAATATCGGGATGGTTTGATATTTCTATCCAACTTTCTTTCAACAGATTGAGTAAGCGGATGATTTCATCTAATGCTTTAGTATCTTTTTTGAAGATTGCATCATTGAGACGCTTATAGAAATAGACATACAATGAATGCAATGATTTTGCTACCTCACCAGCCTGAAAATTTAAAGCGCTAAGCAATTCTAAAATAATCTCCTGGGCTTTTACAATATTCTTACATCGTTGCCGAATTTGATCTTTACCATTAAGGTCTCGTGCATTTTGCAGAAGAAAAACTGCCCTTTCATACAACAGGATAATGAGCTTAACCTTGTTTGACGTTGAAACTTGTACATTAAGATACTCGTTGTAGTACTGACCTGGTGACATTGTGTTCCTCCACTTTTTCAACTGGTGCAATCAAGAAATTTTGAGTCTACTGATGGTAACTTTTGGTATCCCCTGGAGATTCTTTCTACCATGGCTAAATGTTTTAATTCCTCACGTAACTGTTTAAGTTCATCTTGTACAACCCTCACATTCGTAGCGTTTCGTTTAATTAGAGTAGTGAGCAAATTTTCTATCCCCTTTACTAACCTGCTAATTTGTTGATCACGTTTTACAATATTTTTATCTGGATAGGAATTTAATAGTTTTTTAATCTGTTTATCTAATTGCTCAATACGAGTTTGAGCTTTATGAGTGTCCTGTGATATTTTTTGTAACTGTTGATTATCTGCATTCCGCAGGGCAAGCGTTTCCTGTTCGCCAAGTTGTAACAGAGTTTTGTACCACTTAGTTTGCTGTTGAAGTTTATGCAGCAACTGAGGATAGGTTTCTTTACTATGAGAATTCATTAAAACACGTGATGCTTTAGTTAGTGTAAATTATTAACTTGAGCTGATAACCAATTCCCCTGTGCTGTTAGGCGAGCCATGGTAGTTTCCAGGGTCACATATTTTAAGATCAAGCGATCACGTTTATGCTCCAAACGAGTCTCCATAAGATCGATTTGGTTCTCGATGCGATCGATGTTGTCTTGCAACGATTCCTGTTTGTCGGCAACATAACCTTCGTAGGTATCTACAATATAGAAAAGTTCGTTGTACAATTTCTCTGCAATACCGTAGGTTAAGGTAATACTACCCTGATCTCCAGTGCTGCTTCCGGTGTACTTAATAGATAGCCCTTCTACTGTAGTGTCGGAGGCACCGGTCAGTACTTGTCCTTGGCCATCAGCAGTTTCTCCATTAATCGTACCGGCTACGTCCTCTCCTGCATAGTCACCGTCTGTTATGCCCAGATTATTTTGGGTTTGCGAAATTGTAAAACCCTCGTTTGAACCATAGTAAGTGTGGGTTAAAACTAAATGATTGGAAGCGTCTTTTGAAGCTTCGATGTGAAGCTGATATCGGCCGGTGGTTGCAGTATCAACTGTGCCAAAATCTAACGAACCTCCACCTTCATTGTTCTCGGTTATAGTAAGTGAGAGACTGCTGGTACCCACCTGATTATCAGTTATTACAATCTTACCTGAACTATCGATGTAGGCATCAACGCTACCATCGAATGCATTTTCAATAGCTGTTAACAAGCCTTGGACTGTATCAGTGTCTTTGTCACTAATAGTGTAGGAGCCGCTGACGGTATCACCATTGTGATCGGTTCCTGAAAAAGAGATGGTATCACCGTTGGTAATATCGTTGGAACCTAATCCCGTGGTATCGATTTCTCCCCAGGTTGTGCTGCTGGTAATGTAACCGCTTGAGATTTTGCTCAAACCATTTGAGCTCTGTAATTGTTGAGCATACTCGGTATCAAGTTCATCGTTAATAGCAGAAACTATTTGATCAATTGTCTGCCCGGCAGTCAAATTGATTGTAGCAACTCTACCAGTAGATTTATCGGTAATGGTTAGAGTTTCATTTCCACTGAGTCCGGAGGAAAGATCCACGGTTCCTGTCACTGATGCTTTTTCTGCTACCTGAGTAATATTAATATCGTAAGTTCCTTCGGTGGTATTGCGAGTGTGATAAACATAATCAACATTGGTATTAGTAGTTTCTGCAAAAGCAGTAAACAGCTTTTGTACCTCACTAAAATTAGTTTGAAGAGCGGTAGAAAGCGTAGATGAATTTATTGAGAGTTTACCCTCATTGTCCAATTTAATTCCCACTAAAGCCAGGGTACTGTAGGCATCCTCCACATTGGAAATTTTGGAGATGATCAAAGAAGAAAGATCTGATTTTACCGAACGAAGTGTACTGTCACCAAAAAGTACTCCCCCAACTTCTTGTTTCTCAATATCGTACTCGAATTGCTGGTTGATAAAATCTATGATTTCATTGTACGCATCGACAAGGTTAGTGATCTTTTCCTCAATTGTTTCAATATCTCGATTGACAGAAAGTGTGATGGTGGTAGAACTGTCGGCATTTTTTAAATTCAAGGTGACACCTGGAATCATATCAGAAATGGAGTTAGAACTGTCGGTGTAAGTGATACCATCTACCGTAATTTTAGCATCTTGTCCTGCTACAACTTCCATGTTATAGCCTTCGGTAGCAGTAGAAATAGTCCCAAAATCGAGATTGCCACCACCTTCGTTATTGGCAATCAAAGTTAACGAAAGCTGACTATCCCCTGCAGTCAAATCTTTCAGTACAATGGTTCCAGCCGTGTTGCCATCAGTGCCGTCGCTGATATAGGCGTCAACAACGGACGCCCCGCCATACAGAGTCTCGATTTCTGTTAACAAATCAGCCAAAGTTTTGTACTGACCACCTTCATAAATATTGAAAGTAGTAGTTGTAATTGAGGTGCCATCATTTTTCTGACCCTGGATAGTAATTGTATCACCAGTTCCGACTGAAGCGTTGTAAATCTGATCAAATCTGGTAGATTCAGTTATTGGCGTACTGCCATCGGTAGTATTGGCTACACTACCTACTACTATTTTGTTGACTGCGCTTTGGTCTCCTTTTAAGATGCCCAAGGTTTGTAGAACGTTGTTATTATCAGAGAAGGAAGTAGTTCCACTGATGTCCACATAGTAAACAGTATTGCCGTCATCATCAGTGGTAGAGTCTACCGTTGCCGAAACTCCACTAAGACTGTCGATTGCATTAGCAATATCTGAAAGAGTATCGGTGGTCAAATCAATGGAGACCGTCTGACCAGCAATAGTTACATTGGTAGCTCCAGGTGCTGAAGACAACTCCAATAATGAGGCAATAGCTACGGCGGTAGAGGAAAAATTATCTGACTGTGCACCATCACTGGTGGGATTTTTGATGGATACTGTACCATCCACCAACCCCAAATCCGCAAGTGCAGTAGATGACCCTACTTCTGCAATACTGAATCCTTCTTCACCTGTGCTATCACTAGTTAAAATAAGACGATAGCTATCTTCACCTGCAGCCAAAATTGATGCAGTTACTCCCGAAGGACTCGAGCCTGTGTTTACCCCGTTAATTTTATCACGAATATCAGTTAGCGAATCGGTGGCAACAATTGAGATTGCTTTCTGATTGACCAGAATTTCACCGCTAATACCAAGTGCTGCGGAAATAGAAGAAAAGCTCTGAGAGGAAAGCTTTTGAGCCTGAGCTAACTGTTGTACCACAATGTTGTAATTACCCACCGAAGCATCTTCAGAAGTTGCAACAGAAAGCAAGTTTTCTGGCTCCGTGGTGGTATTGGATACCATTGTAGAAGTGAAAACCTCGAAGGCAGAACTTTGGCGAAGTTCTGAAGCCGCATTCCGCAAACTTAAAAGATTGCTATTAACAGTATGCCAGGCATCTAATTGCTTTTCGTATTTTGTTTTCTTTGTTGTCAATAAATCAACGCTACGATGATCGAGCTGCATAAGCTGATCAATCATCGTTCGCCAGTCGAGGCCAGAAATCAGCCCACTGATCATACTTGTACTTTGGCCCATATTACCCTACCCACGCAATTAGTAGAGAATCGCTGTTTTAACCCTACACCATTTCATCGATAATAGCTCCGATCATGCTCTTGATCTTCGCCACAGTCTTAAGAAATTCTTCAGGAGGAATTTGCTTGATCACCTTGCTAGTTTCCGTATCGATGAGTCTTACTACAAACATCTCTGAATCTTCATCAATCATAAAGCTCAAGTGAGTATTCATTAACTGCAAAAACCGATTCATCTGCTCCGATTCCAATCGAACTTTATCCTTTGAGATCGGATGTTTGTCTCGCGTCGGAACCTCAGTAGGGGTTTGTGACTCTACTGCGTTGTTTTGTTTTACAGCAACAGGCGTTGTATTTTCCTCAGCACCAGGAGTTGCTGCTACTGAAGTTGGCAGGGACGACGATATTAAGTTGGCCTCGACATAGCGAATGCTATCTATTTTAACCATTTCTAACATCTTGGCCTCCGCTTATTCCAATAGAAGTGGGAGGGCCGAATAGCCTTCCCACTTCTATCTATTCCCCGTTTCTTACCGTAGCAGTTGCAAAGCCGACTGAGGTAGTGTGTTTGCCTGTGCTAACATGGCAACACCAGCCTGCTGCAATATCTGCGACTTGGTAAAGGTAGCCATCTCCTCGGCCATATCGGCGTCACGAATCACAGACTCCGACTGTTGCAGGTTCTCTATAGAAATGGCGATGTTTGCCGATGCGTAAGCCAGACGGTTCATGTACGCACCGATGTCTCCGCGTGCGTTACTCACATCAGAAATGGCATCATCAATTATTCCCAGAGCAGTTTGGGCTCCAGATTG
>Ga0164310_10001492_pt1 | contig 13269 bp, 18 predicted proteins | sample GuaBasSedimGuay1_FD_121795 | JGI IMG/M metagenome (GOLD analysis project Ga0164310, IMG submission 121795) | Subseafloor sediment microbial communities from Guaymas Basin, Gulf of California, Mexico - Guay1, Core 4569-9, 0-3 cm | ecosystem: Environmental > Aquatic > Marine > Hydrothermal vents... | reverse complement strand
CTCAAAAGGATTTTTGATCTTTGTGATAAGCTTCAGAAAAATCAACAACTTACACACAACGATCTCCAAACGCTTAAACGCAATGCTAATCTTTTAGACATCTGGGATTTTGCTGCTGATCTTCGTATTGAGAAAAATCGACGACGTCTAGAGGATGGAAAAGACCAAAGACTGATTATTTGTGACGATTGTTTGCAGGAGAAATGGGTATATGCTGGTGAAACGAAATGTCATAGCTGCCAAGCCGGGATGCTCTATTCCGATTTAAGAAAAAAGCAGAAAGATGCTGAAATTCTTGAGGAGGAGGGTTAGCTTTGAATTCGTATTCTTCACATAGACTTTCTGATGCTGAGCGTCGACGTATTGAAAAATTGGAGGTTCAGCAAAAAGTTGGTCCCCCTAAATTCCTTTTTTCATCGCATATCGACCTTTATTGTCCTGACTGTGGTCGAAAGCTACGTTGTTCGAAAGCGAGTCCAAACAAAGTTTGGATTGCACAGTGTAAAGGGTATCATGCTTGGCGAGTGAGCCTTGAGGGTGTGCCGTTTGATGAGCCAATCATGCAAAGAATTCCCTATCATCACCCTGAATATCCCAGGAGAAACATTTTAAATAAGTGAGGTGTTTAAAATGTCTCCTGAAAACAATTATGGGGACTCTCCGTCTCCCACTTTGCACAACTCTTTGCACAAGTATTGCACAATACCTATACTTGCGGACCTTCATCCCATTCAGCAGAACATTTTGCGCTATCTTAACAAGTTTCCGGGTACAGTTGGTAGCATTATTTATCGCGATCTCCAGGATGATTTTCCCGAAAATAGTCGAAGAACCTTTTATTATCATCAAAGAAAGCTCAAGGAAATGGGTTTAGTGGAGGAATTGACACTTACTAAGCCTTTCCCATTGCAATTAACCTGGGCTGGCAGGCAATGTGTGCAACTTTCTTCAGCTCGAGTGAACGACCGTCGCTGGGTTCGTCTTGAGAAAGCTTCTGTTGTTTTTGATATTCTTGAGATTTATGCTGGCGATCTTTCTGCTTTTAAGGATGATATTTTGCTTCGTGGTAAATGGGGTCGCGTTGTTGCTGTTACCAATAACAACTGGACCAAGATTATTATTCGCTCCCGTTTTCCTTTTTTCGTGGTGGGACTCTCGAGTTCCGCTTTGGTTCTCAACCTCGATTCTGTATTTATCTTAACCCTAGTCATGGGCGGAGTGCTGAAGAAGCCAAAGACCGGGCTCTTGATCAAGCTCGCTATCTTGAGAATCGTTTTGAAGATTTCTTTCTTCGTTCCGGTCTCGAGCTTGCAAATAAAGTCTTCAACTGGGAAGGTGCTCATTCAACTGCTGAGTTTGAAGCTCCCTCGAGAGTCGATGCCGAAAAACGCATTTTTCTACATGATGGCAAATTTTGGATTGACAAATCCTATGCCTACCCGGAGATGGGGGTCAGGACAATCAAGCAAGCCGAACGGCAGTTCTTTGTTCCGGACCAACTCGATGAAATCCGCAACAGCTTACAGGACATGCAAGATTATCTCTATTCCGTCGAAAAAAGGCTTGCCGACTTGCAGCATCTTAAAGAGCTATTGCTTACAATCATTAGGAGGTTCGAGAAATGACTGAAGATGACTATGAAAACTATTCAGAGGATCTTTTTCCCTGCGATTGCTGCACGGACCTTGTTAGTTATTATGAGCTCGAAGAATGCCAAAAATGTGGTAGGGTTTGCTGCCAGAAATGCATCTCCTACTGGGATGACATATATCCACGTATTTGCTGTATCTGTTCCCGGGCGTTAAAAAAAGGAGTGATGAATAAAAATGACTGATTTAAAGATCACTCTTAATGTGTATGCATGCATACAGCGGAAGAAAATGTGGGATAAGACATTTGACTGGCAGACGATTCAGACAATTATGCTCCCTGAAGAAAAACGACCGGGCTTTTTAGTTGATGCTCATACGCTTAATTTGGAGGAGAAACTCCGTGAGGGTTTGCAAAAGCTGAATTTTCTCTCAGTTATTACTCGAGTGAAAGATTCCTTTGATTCCAAAAACCCATCACTTGAGGCCCTTCGAGATCTCTTGCTAAGTCTCTATGTTGAATTACAGGATGCAAAAAACAATACTGATGATGATGAGCTCCTCGAATTATTGCAGCATATGGACGCAGAATTAGTTGCCGCAGCGAAAATAGTGGCAAAATTGGAGGATAAAAAAAATGACTGCTGATGTTTTACAGGGGTTCGTCGAGATTGAACGAACCTCCTGGTTGACCATTCTCTATAATGACGGTCGCATGAGCCGCGTTTTCAATAACACCACTCTCATTGCCGCTAGAAGCAAAGTTCGCACTTCCGGTTATTGCCCGGATAGGATATGTTGTCCTGCAGTCGAATCAACTCGAGTGAAAGAACTGCTGCAACAAATTGAATGTGTAAAAAAGGAGGATCTTGAGTAATGTGTTTTCCGTATGATCAATGTCGTTATTGTGGCAATTATGGTTGTGAGAATCTTAACGAACAGGGCTGTGCTTGTTGTTCTTGTTATTGGGGTGCTGCAGTTGAATATTATTGTCCTTCTTGCAGAGAGCAATATGAACAAGAACATGAAGAAGATGATTTCGACTGGAGGTAAGGCGCATGGCGAGTAAGACAAAGTCACCACTCGAGCAGATTCTTCAAGAGGACCAACAGAAGCAGATTCTTCTTTCCCTTCAAGAGCTCAAAGAAGAGCTTGCTGACCTCAAGAAGAAGTTTGATTTTCTTTACAATGCTATGAATTCTAATGCCAGAAGAATTCTCATGTTAGAGGAGAAATGATTATGCCTTCTTCTCTTCTTTCTTCTTATTATGATTCAATTGCTACTTTATCAGAAAACACAATTAAACAACGTAAGAATTGTCTTGATCGTTGGCGAAGATTTCTTTTATCTCGAAACAAGGACCTTTTAGATGCCAGGCAGTATGATTTTTCTGCATTTGCCAGAGAAAACATGGACCGGGGCATTTCTGATTCAACTATTAAGACCTATTTACTTCGGATCAAATATTTCTATCAATTTGCTTTTGAAGAAGAAGTTTTTCCTGGGAAAGAGTACAAACGAATTGCTTTATTTGCTAATACTTTACGTGTTGAGAAAGGAAAGATTATCACCAATTTATCACCTGAACACCTTGAGATCTTACGGGAAGAAATTGCTCACAATAGAACCTTACAAATGGCTACTTTTATGTTGCTCAATTTTGGTTTACGACTCAATGAATTGATCCAATTGAATCTTTCTGACTTTAATTTTGACGAGAAGGAATTATTAGTCCGAAGAAGCAAATATAAGCGCTCTCGTATCATTCCTTTCAATCGCCAGATTCAGCAAGTGATTTTTCATTGGCTTGACACACGTGAAAACTATCTTCCTGTTTCTTCTAAAGAAGATGCTTTTCTAATTTTAAAGTACACTAATTCCCCACCCACTCGATTTTGGCTTCAACATGAATATTGGAAAATTTCTAAAAAATATCAAGACATTGGTTTGCATGTCACTGCTCATCGTTTACGCCATCATTTTGCTTGTAGGCTCTTTTATGAGTTAAATTATGAAATTTATGATGTCTCATGGGTTCTTGGTCATGCATCCATTAAAACTACGATGCACTATCTTGGCATTGATGAACAAATGAGGAAAGAAAGTTACCTTCAAAAAATGCCTGACGATGTTCTTGTTCGGATTTAATTCCAACTAATTCTTCCTTTATTTCCCATTCTTATTTTTCCTTCTCCTTCTAACCTGTCTAAAGCTATGTCTAATGCTGAAAAGGCTCTTTGTGTTGTTCTATCAAGAAATTCCTTTAGAGAGGGGTCTTCTTCTTTTAATGCCTCCGCTATCTCTTTTGAAGACTTTAATTGAAATTTTTTGTTCTGAAGTAGCCGTGTTATTTTTTCTATGGCCCATTCCAGTTTATAATAGTCATTTTCTTCCGGGCTTATTTGTGGTGTTGTCTTTATTGTTGCTCTATTTTCCAGGATTAGTTTCTCTAATTTAGAAAGTCTCTCGAGTAATTCTTGCTGGATCATTTGCTCTTTAGTCTGTAATCGTTTTCCTGTAGTTCTAATCTCCTCAAATCGTGCATAAGCTCTGCCTGCAAACCGGAAATAATCAGAGATATTTAATCCCATATTGCTAGCTATTTTTTCAAAGAATTCCTTCTCAGTTTGTGTGATTCTGAACTGGATTGTAACATCTTTTGTTTCTTTCTTCTTTTGATACAAATCCTTTTTAATTTTAGAATTCATATTATTCATGCTACTAGTGCTCCTCTGTAATTTGCAGCACGCAAATTATAGAGGAATTTATCCTTTTTCTTTTAGAAAAATGTTTTGTAGTACGATTGTATGGATATATCGTAATATTATTTCGATAATATTTAATCTTTTAATGCTAAAGAAAGTAGTATTAGTCGGTGGAAAATATGGAACCCCATAGTCCAGAACAAGACATTAAAATTGTTGTAACAGGCCCTTATAATGCAGGTAAATCTGAATTCGTCCAAAAATTTGGTACAAAACCCATAAATGTTGCTGTGAATGGTACAACTGTTGGCTTGGACTTCACCCATGATATGATCGAAAACTTTCATGTTCACATTTTTGGCACGCCCGGACAAGATCATTTCAAAGATGTTCAACAATGCGTTGCAAGGGGGGCTTCGGGGATTATTATGGTGATTGATAGCACCGACCCTTCCACATTTTCGCAAGTTGAAGCCCTTACAAAACGCATTAAAGCTGTTTGTGGCCGGGTGCCACTAATTATTTGTGCGAATAAACAAGACAAACCAGGCGCACTTCCACCTGAGAAGATAAAACAAATGCTTGGTTTTAAAGGCAAAGTTATCGGCACATCGGCACTCCGTGGTGACGGCACAAGAACTTCTCTTGTAGAAATTTTAAAGCAAATTAAAAAATCTCAATAAGAAAAACTTGAAAGAAGGAGGAAAGAGATTGGCATCCTCCTATGGTCTTTCTTTTTGTACCAAGAGTTCAATCAATTAATAATAGAGCGTTTTTTCTGGATCGATTTTATGTTCCTCATGGATTTCCCAGAGCGGTTCTTTCCGTCTCGTTTTGGAAGAACGAAAGATCTTGTCTTCCTCTTCTAATTGTTTCAAATGGGCTTTTAAAGTTAAATCGTCCACGAGATCTTTCCAAGGTTTATACCATTCAATTCCCAAACTTAGATAGACTTCATCCCGTATCTCGTCAAAAGTGCATGCTCCTCTAGTAGTTAGAGTAATTAAAATCGTTTCTTCAAAATTCTTATGTGCAGCAAGAGCTTGTTTAATTAATTCTTTAGCCTGACTTCCAATATACGCTCCATCGTAGGCAGGACAAATCATATCAATTTTCGCTCGCGAAATAAATTCCAATGCTTTTTCTCGTTCTGCTGCGCTTCCAGTTTTATCGATCAGATAGTTACTAAAGCGCATCGGATAAATATAGAGTTCTGCACCGGTGAAAATCGCCTTCTGTTTCGAGCTGAAAAACATTGCATGCCCTTGACTGAATCCAGGATAAGCAACAACATACAGGGTTGTTTTTCCGAGTGGGAATTTATCGCCGTCTTCAAAAACAGCATGAGGTTTAATCCCGGAGAGGCGTTCCCAGGGTTGGAAGGTAAATCTCCCGCCTTTCTTATTCGGCTCGAAATGCTTTTCTGGGAGATAGAGATAGGGTTTGCGAAGTGTTTCCTCTGCAGCTTTATGACAAACCAATTCGGCCTTTGGGAAGTAATCTAATAATTGACGCGCCCCTCCAATTGCATCGTGATGCTCTCGAGTCAAAAGGATGTATTTCACTTCTTTTGGTTTGCGATTTGCATATTCAATGCATTCGAGGACCTCGTGTTGGATTGTCCCTCGGAGGCCTGTGTCAATTATGGCAATATTTTCATCCATTATGATATAAATAGCATTTCTCTCGCCCCCTTCGCCATGGTCTCCATAAACATTCCAAATACCGTCATTTATCTCATTAAAGGTCATTTTTCCAACAACACCTATATTCTTCTTTTTTTACGAATAATAATAGTCTTCTAGCAATATTTTGAGTCTTTCCTAAATAATAACGTTTAGTTATTCCCTTTGGCTTTTTACCGGGGAGTTTTTCAACAAAGTTAAAAACAGATTTTACCAGATAAACTACTACGAATAAAAAACATAGGGACTTCTAATGCCTTCTACTCCGCCTCGTGATGTAAAAAAACGTCTTTATGAGTTTGCGAAACATGAATATAATTCCAAAAAGCCGGTCTATGTTGAGGTTCGAAAAGCCAAGGGTGTTAAAACCTTCTATAGGGGACCAGTTCCTCAACTAATTCTCACAAAATACAAACCAATAGCGTACATTGTTTTCGCTGATTATGATTCTCTTGGGAGGCTGTACTATTTCAATCGTGATGGTTATTGTATTAAAGACACCAGCTATTCTGAAGATGCCTTGGGAAAGATCAAAAAACATCTCAAGAAGACCACAATTCGCCTATTACGGTATCCCAAGCTAAAGCCTTCGCCAACAATTTCAGAACAAACAGTTGCTTTGGATGAACAATTTGCAAAAATCATTGTTGAAATAGAGAAAATAACGAACTATAAACTTTCATCACGGCCAATAATAACTCTTAATTCTAAAGCCATGCCGCTTTCCGAGAATATTCTAACCCTCTTGGAGGCTAAAAGTGACTTTTGGCAGCTGCCCATAGATTTCTCGGCCTTAGAAGAAAAAACAGAAATATTAACTATTAAAGCCTTTGACATTTTTTTCGAAAATATTCTTAAAAAAACACCCCTAGCAAGGAAATTTAGCTTTTTGGCTTCCATGCTGTTTTTGAAGGACCGTCATTCTCAAGAGCTGATTTTGAACTTAGCTAAAAGAAACAAATGGTCCGTGGGTCATTTTGACAGAGAAGAACGTTATAAACAAAAAGAAATAAGTAATTTGTTCGATTATTGTAAATTAATTTCTGCCACCGTTCTTACTAACGACTTTCCTCTTTCGTTTCTAACTGTGGAGTTAGAAGAAGAGCTTCTCGAGTCATTTTATCATTCTCTCTTTGAAGAAGTAGATAGTTTTGCTCGGTTTAGCTCTGCAACATTAAATTATTGTCTAGCTCTTCTTGCTCGGAAGGCGTGTAAACAAGTTCCTTTGTTGCTAACACTAACTGTCATTCTGCATGTTTATTCAAGTCGAGTCAAGGAGAATGAAAGCAAAGAAAAAAGTTTGTCTGCCTTACCTGCTCGAAAAGAGATCAAATATTGCATTAAACAAAATGGCCAAACAAAGCTTGTGATTGATTTTCTGCAAGCCATTTTGGAGTATAAAGTAAAAACCGCTAAAAAACTATTCATGCGACTAAAAGAGGTGGCAAAACTCCCTGTCTCACTTCAAAAATTCTGGCATGGTTGTCTCGAGTCGCTCATTAAAAAGAGTATTAGTGTCGTAGTTCAATATACTCTCACCTCTTTTGGAACAGCAGGCGATCTTGTCATCAAAATTTTCAACAGGTCGGATGTTGCTTTGCCATCCTTTCAAATAAAGGAACTCTCATGGAAACCCAGAGATGCTTTAGAATCCATTGGAGTGAAAAGACATCTTCGGAAAAAAATGTTGGCTCCGGGAGAGGAGCTTCTTTTTACCCAACCGGTTCTTGCAAAGCGAAAAGGCACTGTGAAGCTTAGCAATCTTGAATTAACTTTCGGGGGGTTAAAAGGAGAGAGAATAATCTATCTCATTCCTCTGCCGAAACTAAAGATTAGTTAAAGTTTTACTCTAGTAGAGTTCATAAGAGCGGTTAATAAACCCTCGCCAGATATTTGGCATTTGATTCAATTGTTCTTGAACGATCTCCTCAAGGTTTCGTTTGGTCTTACTGTCAACTTTACCACCAACGAGAGCCAGTTCTATAACGTATGGTTTTGTAATTTCCACACCTATTTTGCTTACTAAGTAACAATCGACATTTTCGACGCTAAGCTCTTTCACAACTTGCTCACAAATCTTTCTAGCAGCAATATTGTAAGTTTTTCCTACATGGCTTACGGGATTTTTTCCGGCTGCTGCTTCGAGGGTCATTGGTCGATAAGGTGTTATTAATCCATTTACCCGATTTCCCCGGCCAACTTGTCCGTCGTCTCCTTGCTCTGCTGATGTGCCAGTTACTGTCAAGTACAAACAATCTTCATTTCCAGGAACATCTGCTACATTAACATCAATGTTTATTTCTCCTCCCCAGATGTCTGCAGCCAAATCCAGGGTTAATTCTTTTACTTCTTCTTTTGTTGTAAAGTAATGATCAATATCGACTAATTCTGTACTGATCATTGCACAAGCAATTGTCAAGTCTATCTTGTCCTTCTTCCGGACGCCCATGACTTTTATGTCTTCACCAATTGCGGGGTGCTTTTTCTTTATTTCAAGGTCATTTAATAATCGTTCAGTTTTATAGGTCAATTCTTCTAACGGTGAAAAAGGAGCAAAACCAATCCCGATAGATGTATCATTTGCTCGTGGGATTTCAATGTTTTCTTCGAAATTACCAACTAGGTCAGTACTCCCTGAGCGGATTTTATAATCAATAATGATGTCATGTTCAATATTTAAATGAGGGAGGTCTTTATGCAACCAATTTTTGGTGGTCTCAATAACTAACTTGCCAATTGGTAAGAATTGCCCATTTATTTGAGCATTCACTCCAACAGCTCGTCCAACAAGTAAGAGGTAAATTGGTTCGAGTACTTCCCCACCTCCAATTTTCGTTACAGATTGTCCGCCGGCTAATACAGCTTTATCTACATTATGATGGAGGATCCGCCCATATCTTTCAATATACCATTTACTTATCGCGATGCTTAACTCTTCTGCTGCCTTATCACAGAGAAAGTCAGGATGTCCTTGCCCTTTTCGTTCAACAATCTCGACAGGCAATTTGGAAGGAACAACATCTCGATTATGGCTAATAACTAAATTTTCCACTTTTATGCAACCTTTCTTTTATCATATATATCCGAAATATTCTTTTTAAATTTATAATTAGATTGTTTGTTTGCCTCTTAAAGCTAATAAATCTTTTCTTTTAAAAACAACAATTTACTCTCGTTTTTTTCTTAGTCTCACTTTTTTTTTACTTAGGAACCATCTTTTTTTGCTGCCCAGATTTCTTTCAATTCTGTTAAGAGCTCTTTCTCTCGAGGTGTAAGCTTCTTTGGTGTGGAAATTCTAATAATAACGTGCATATCTCCCCTTCCATAACCATTCACATTAGGAAAGCCTTTGTTTTTAAGTCTGAAAATAGTATTCATTTCTGTTCCCGGAGGGATTTTCACTTTGGCTTTTTCTCCTTTAACTAATGTCGGGACATAAATGGTATCGCCTAATGCTGCTTGCGCAATATTGATTGTGTGTTCATAGATTAATTCATTACCTTCGCGATGGAAGTATTTGTGGGGTTTCAAACGGATAATGATATAGAGATTTCCAGGCGGGACGCCATGTGGCCCGGGTTCGCCTTCACCACGGATGATTACTTTTTGCCCGTCATCTATTCCTGCAGGGATATCAACAGTAATTTTCTTTGTTTTCTCTTCTAAGCCTGTTCCCTTACAAAGAGTGCAAGGGTGATCTACCATCTCCCCTGTTCCATTACAGGCGTTGCAAATCGTTTGATTAATCATAATACCAAATGGTGTTCGTTGCCGGATCTCTTCTACGCCCGAGCCACCACAAACACTACATCTTCTCGGGCTAGTACCCGGTTCTGCTCGCGAGCCATTACAACGCGAACATGTTTCATGCTTTTTTACTGTGATCTTCTTTTTTACACCACTGGCTGCTTCTTCAAAAGTTAATTCCAAAGATATACGAATGTGTTTTCCCGTTGCTTCTCTTCGAAAACCTCTTCTTTCGCCAAAGAAATCACTGAAAATGCTTCCAAAAATATCGCCAAAACCAAATCCTGCAAAGGGATCCCCGCCTGTTCCCCCAGCAGTTGCTCCTAAACCCGCCCAACCCAAATTATCGTAGGCAGCTCTTTGGTCGGGGTCACTTAAAATGGAATAAGCTTCTGAAACTTCCTTGAAGCGTTCTGCCGCTTGATTATCGCCGGGATTTGCATCGGGATGATATTTTCGAGCAAGTTTCCGGTAAGCCTTTTTAATTTCATCTGCAGTGGCATTTCTGGACACGCCGAGAACTTCATATGGGTCTCTTTTTTGCTTGCTCATAAAACATCACTTCTTCATATTTTTGAGGGGGAGATAGCAGCCGTTTTATCGCTTTGCCATTCAGTTAAAGTTCGTAAAGCTTTTCTCTATTTAAAGTCGTTATTCTCTCTGAAATTTGCTTCTAGCTTTCCTTTTGCACGAAATTTAATGCTTTTTATTTAAATGAATTTTCATGCTTATCTTAAAAAGGCATTCATTAACACTATTCGATGAAAAGCTTAAATAGTTATTACAAGTAAAAAAAGAGCTAAGCTTTCATGTAAAATCGTTTGAAAGGATGCAAGATAAATGGGACAAACAATTATTGAGAAAATTTTCGCAGCGCACTCAAAAGATGACATTAAACCCGGTAAAATTATCTGGTTAGATTTAGATGTGCGAAGTGCTCGTGACTTTGGAGGAGCAAATGTTATTGCTAACCTTCGGAAGTACTATCCAAATGAGGAGAAACTTGAAAATAAGGCTAAAACAGTTTTCACTTTTGATACTGTTGTACCGGCAAAGAATGTAGGGTATGCAGAAAATCAACAGATTATCCGAGATTTTGCAAGAGAAGAGGGCATTCGTGTCTTCGATTCTGAGTGGGGTATTGGTTCTCATATTCTTATTGAAGAAGGTTACTGCGTTCCAGGTGCAACGGTGGTTGGTACAGACAGCCATTTGAACATTATGGGGTGCATTGGTGCTTTCGGGCAAGGAATGGGAGATCAAGACATTGCTTTTGGAATGAAAGCAGGGAAGACCTGGTTTGAAGTTCCACCAACAATGAAGGTAATTATTGAAGGCGAATTGCAACCGCCTTGTTCAGCAAAGGACCTTACTCTGGCAATCATCCGAAAGTTGACCTCAAAAGGTGCTTTAGGCAAAGCGATTGAATTTGAGGGGAAAGCAATTGAGAAGCTCTCCTTTGCCGGACGAATCACTCTTGCGTCGATGGTGACTGAGATGGGAGGAATTATTGGTTTCATCCCTCCAAACGAAGAAATAATTTCTTATAGCAAGGCAAGGGCAAAAAGTGACTTTACTCCTTATTTTGCTGATGAAGATGCCAAGTATGTGGAAGAAGTGGTGGTTGACATTAGCGACCTACGACCGCTCATTGCAAAACCATATAAACCGGATAATGTTGTTGAGGTGGCTTCATTAGAGAAAGAAAAAATTCATGTTGATTCTGCCTTTCTTGGCAGTTGCACAAATGGTCGATATGAAGACATCAAAGTTGCAGTCGATATGCTGAAAGGCATAGAAGTAGCTAAAGATACGGTCATGAAAATCGTCCCGGCAACACGAAGAGTTCTCGGTGATCTCATTAAAAACGGCGATTTGCAAGTTCTATTTGAGGCAAGGACTGTTGTTAGCAATCCGGGCTGTGCTGGTTGCGCAAGTGGACAAATTGGCATGACAGGCAAAGGCGAGGTCCAAGTCTCGACCGGAAATAGGAATTTCAAAGGAAAGCAAGGGTCGGGGATGACTTATCTCTGCAGCCCTGAAACAGTAACGGCCTCTGCAATTACGGGATATATTACCAGCCCGGAAAACATCTAACACTGGAGGAATGAAAAATGGCAAAACCAATCGAATTGAAAGGACGAGCAGTAGTAATCCGTGATAAAGATGGAAAACCAATTGATGATATAGATACAGATATGATCTTCCACAATAAATATCTCCACATAAAGAAAATCGAAGAAATGGGTCAATACACTTTCGATAATCTCGAAGGATGGAAAGATTTCGCGAAGAAAGCACAGAAAGGCGACATCTTAATCTTAGGTGCAAATTTTGGTGCTGGTTCTTCAAGACAGCAAGCAGTAGATTGTTTTATTTCTCTTGGCATACAACTTTTGATTGCGAAATCTTTTGGTGCTATTTATAAACGAAATGCTATCAATGCTGGATTACCCATCTTACAAGCAGACATCATCGACGAGAAAAAGCTGATAGAAACAGGAGATGAACTTGTCGTTAATTTACAGACAGGTGAAATAAAGAACCTGACAAAGAACCATACTTTCAAAACAGAAGGGATGTCACAGGTCCAAATGGACATTTATCAAGCTGGGAACTTGTTTGAATATGCAAAAACTCTTTAATCCCTTCTCTTCTTTTTAATTTAGAACTTTGTTAAAGTTAGTTTTTATTGAGGTGCAATGTTTTTTGTCGGAACTTGAAAAGAAATTACAAATAATAGAAGAGCGAATGAAAGAACGGCTATCAACACCAGCTGATGCAACACTTTTAAGAACACTCATGGAAACATTAATCGATATTCGAGAAGCGTTTGAAGATTTTAACCGGCTTTTCAAAATAGACATTAATCTTGAAGAGCTTGAAACATTTCAACCTCGAGAACTCGAATATTCTCAAGAATGGAAAATTTCCCTGATAAAAATTTGTGAGATATTGATCGCTCTTTACGAAAAAATAGACAAAAAAGAGCTGGCTGAAAAGTGGAAGAACAAGTTAGCTGACCTTGAAAAATTAGCCACCTAAATATTTCATTAGTCTAATTTTTTATGAGAGGTTGGTTTAGTGATCTCCAACTTAGTCATTCTCATCAAAGGTAAAGGTAATTTGCTCTTGTTCTCCTTGTAATGGTTTGCTACTTTCTTCTTCGCTTTTTTCTTCTGGGATTTCTTTTTTCATCCAACCAAAATAAATTCCCAGCCCCAAGAAAAGTAATGCAAGAATGCCGAGAATTGTCAGTAATAAATCATTAATAATATATTCACTTTCAATGACATTATATGCAAAAGGGGGTATGTAAACTATTGGTGCAAGAATTAAATAGCCTAAAATTGCCACAAAGAGAAACATGAAAAGCATGCCCCATTTGTTGAATCCAATCATCAATTGAGGGTCCTCTTTTTTCCCCTTTGCTTTCTGAGGAATTTGCTTTTCTATTTCGTGATTTTCATTTTTAGCAGGCATCCAACTCAATCCAACAAATTGTTTTGTGAGAAATATTTGCAGATGTTATTAAATATTAT
>Ga0164310_10001491_pt1 | contig 13273 bp, 18 predicted proteins | sample GuaBasSedimGuay1_FD_121795 | JGI IMG/M metagenome (GOLD analysis project Ga0164310, IMG submission 121795) | Subseafloor sediment microbial communities from Guaymas Basin, Gulf of California, Mexico - Guay1, Core 4569-9, 0-3 cm | ecosystem: Environmental > Aquatic > Marine > Hydrothermal vents... | reverse complement strand
GGTGGGGGCCACGTAAGCTCACATTATGGCTGGAATCATAATTTGGAAATGGACGATGTTAGAATTTACAACACAACGCTCTCCCAGGAGGTTGCAGGATCAATTTATAATGAGGGGGCAGGTAGGGAAGATTTTGGGATTACTGAAAAAGTATCTGCAAAAGAATTTGAGAACGCCTTGACACTTGCAGACGTCGGAGCTCTTGAAATAATAAAAGTTTTGGCAAATGCCCTGACACTTTCAGATTCACATGAACGAGAATTCGATAAAACCTTAAATGAATTTATAGCTATTAACGACGGTGATGCAAAGAATATAACTCTGGTTATTTCAGAGGCCTTAAACGTCAATGAGAACACTGCAAGAATTGCAACAAGGATTCTCCTGGATAATTTGGGACTTTCAGACAACCCAGAGAAAACAACAATCCGAGAATATGCGGAGAGTATCGGATTGACTGATGAAAATGTTATTAATTATATTAAGGTCCTGGAAGAAACAATGACTCTCACAGATCAGTTTGAAAGAGAGTGGCTAAAAGAAATTAGCGAAGCCCTATCCCTAACAGATTCACTTAACAAGATTGCAATCAGAAAATTAAGTGATGCCCTAAATCTGATTGACACGGCAGTCTTGCAAACAGAAACCCTGGCGTCATTTATCCCAACTCTCAAAAATACAAATCAAAAACTTGCAGTTTTAAGAAGTGCAATCTCAAGCACACCCACTCTAAGAAATGCAGGAACCAATAGGTAAATTTTTATAGTTAATCGGCTTAAATTCTACATGGGAGTTTTATTATTTTGGGATGAGAAGCCAACAGATTCAGAATTTGATAACACTGAGATTCATCGCGCAGATTCAGAAGGCGGAAGTTACTCACTAATTAAAACAATTACTGATATAACTGATGTAACTTATTATGATGAAGATGGCGACACTACCAAGTGGTATAAAATTAGATTTAAGAATGTAGCCACATCTACATTTTCAGCATTCTCCTCAGAGATGCAGGGAAACGCAGCACACCTTTACACAAATCCTGATGATGTTCTTGAGGCAATTGGGTTAGATAAAACAAGTTTACCGGCACAATTAACTCTTAACACGATCTATAATTATGTCTGGGATGCCAGTCGAAACATCGATGAGCTCATGAAAACAGTTTATGGCCGGACAGAAACTTTCACGCACATGCAGAGCTCACAATATCTAAATGTAGGGAATATAATTTTATTGCCTTACAAAAATGTCTCAGATATAGTCGTTTCATTCAAGGATAGCATAGAATCAGAGACTTTCACGACGATAAATGATGCTTTTGATTATGAGGTTATGAGTGAGCCTGGAAGAATAAAATTATATCGCCGAGCATTACTTTCACCGAGAGTTTATGAGGATATTAAGGTCACAGGTTCTTATGGAGATTCAACAATCCCTGACAAAATAAAACAATACACTAAAATCCTTGCAGGGATCAGGGCGATTGTTCACATAACCGGAGGATCCTTTGACGATATCACAGCTTACACGATTGGAGAATATCAAGTTTCATTGGGTGAGCCGTTTACGAATTTAAGGGAAACAATGAAGATGCTCGAAGCTGAGAAAAAAACTCTTTTAGAAATGACAGGGATGGCCAAACGTCAATCAGGCGTGAGGATGCACTAATGGAAACCCTCGAGTTGATTTTGAAGGAGTTAAAAGATACAAAAAAAATACATGAAGAAACAAAAAAACTTCAAACGTACATCGCACAAAAACAGACCTTAATGCACTTAGAAATGTTAAGGATAAAAAAGGAGATAAATGCCAACAAACAAAGACTTCAACAATGCAGCCCTGAACAACCTGGGCAAGGTAGTAGTAAGGACACCGCAAGTTTCTTCAATAGACAACGACACCGGGCAAGAAACTTTTTCAGATGGCTCGCCAGAAAATGTCATAGTTGTTTTCGAAAACACTGAGCCAACACCAACTCAGGACCCAGAAGGCCGAACCGTTTTTATTGAGGCAAGAATGTTTATTAAATCTGACCAGACGATGATTGTTGATGATAAGATTACCAGGAATGGAATTGATTATAGGGTTTTGGGAGTTCATGTGAGGGACTTCGCAGAAAATACAATGTTTAACAGGGTGGACTTAATGAGAATATGATGCAAGAACAAATTAACAAAATTCTTCCGGCTGTTGCTATTAGACTTGAAGGTGAAATTATGTTGGCCGCGCCAGTTGATACAGCCAGACTAAAAAATTCTATTCGTGTAATTGTAACGCCAACTGGTTTAATGATTTCAATGGTTGATTACGGTGAGCATGTTGAGTTTGGAACTGCACCACATGTTATCCGACCAAAGAATAAGAAGGCTTTGGCATTTGCTAAGTCTGGCGGAAAACGTGTTATGCGAAAAGGCAAGGTCAAAACAAAATTTAAATTTGGAGGGAAGACTGTAATTACTGGAGCTGTTTTTGCTAAGAAAGTCATGCACCCAGGAACCGCACCAAACCCATTCATTCGAGACACACTTAATCGAAAGTTAGGATTAATAATTCAAGAGGAGCTAAGTAAACTATGACATTAATAAACATGAAAGATGCAAAGGATGAGCTTGTGAGATTTTTGAGAAATCAGGATGTGTTAACAATTGAACAGAGGGGCATTATCACGTCGGAAGATACGGGGACCTTTAGTGCAGATAGTAGTTATTTGATTGACAACTCGCAGGTAAAAAATATTAGGAGTATTGTTGTTGATGCGGTGACTTTGACACATGGGACTGATTATACTTACAATACAGAGTACGATGATTCAGGAACTAAGAAATGTAAAATAACTTTTACAAGTGCACAAACCGGAGACTATACAATAAATTTTGATTATGGGCCTGATTCAATATTCCCAGATTATTCGAGGACGGATTTGGATATTTCAAGTTATCCGAGGATAGAAGTTGAACAGATAAGTAAAACTACAAACGCATTCGGGGTCGGAGGTTCTGATGTGATCAGTGATACAGTTTATACAGTTATTGTTGTGGCAGCAACTTCAAAACAAGTTGAGAACATTCTGGCAGATATTGAGGGGAAATTCATCCAAAATCAAACAGGCTTTTATTATCATAATGTGATTCATCCGGTGGGCATGGGTCCAATCAAACCGAAAGATAATGCCAAGGCGCAAGTCTATCAAAGAAATCTGGATGTGCGAAGCAGGTTGAACGTAGAATCATAAAGTTTATATAGAAAGAGCACTTTCAAATAATAGCCAAGTGGCTTAAAAATCCAAGAGGAAAAATGTCAAATATATCAGGTTCTCAAACAAACGTGCAGTACGCTTTTGAAGATTCAGATGCGTATGATCAGGCAATAGGTTCTCATTCAGCTTCAGACGAGGATTTCGTTGCATTTGGTCAGGGCGTGACTTCTGATGTTAGCGAATCAAAAGGTGCAGAAAGAGTTTATGGCCAAGGATCAAGAAATGCTCAGAGTTCTCCTGAGTTAAATTACGAAGGTTCTATCACGATCAACGGTGTTCTAAATAATGTTTATTGGTTGCTCGGAGTATTGGGCGCAAATGCTGATGCAGGTTCAGGGCCCTCGAGTTGGACCCACACTTATACAGAGGCAGATTCACTTCCAAGTGCTACAATCAGAAGACCACATAAATTTACAGTGAACCAGTATGAACAATTTATCGGATGCCGAATGGACTCAGCAACAATTAATCTTGCAGTAAATTCAAATGTTCTTTTTACGATTGAGAATAAATTTAGGAAATCATCAGTGGTTGACGGAGTTTTAAGTTTCTCATTAGATACTCAAGCACCATTCACATTCACCGGAGGGACATTAGAATTCCCAAGCGGTACTCAGATCGCCAAGGTTCAATCTTGCGAGTTAAATGTAGTTAACACATTGCAGAAAGTTCCAGAAGCCGGAACAAAGTTCGCAGCAGATTATGTCGCAACAAAAAGGGAGCACAATATCAACAACCTTGCAATCGCAATAACTGATTTTACTTTGTTTAAGAAAATTATGTATAATACTGACGGCACAGATTCCGCAATGGATGATATTGACACCGGCACTTTTCCAAGTCTGGTTTTAAACTTTACAAATGCAGACGGTCACACAATTGTTGCAACGCTTGCAAATTTCAAAGTCAATGAAAGAACTCTCCCTGGAAACCCAGAAGAGATAACAACCTTGACAACGAGCGGATGGTGCGAAAGTTTGACAAGTGTCGTATATACTAACGCAACAGAAGATGCTCCGACAGAAGCAACTAATGTTTCATAACTAAGAGGTTAAATGGAAATAGAAAAAGTCCCTGAATTAAATCTGAAAGATATATGCGAAGTACATTTAAAGGTAAATGGCGAACTCAAAACCGTAAAACTAAAATGGTTAACAACTGCACAGAGAAATCAGATTCAATCTCTGGCAACAAAGACTGAGGTCGTTGCGAGACAGCCAAAGGTCACAGTCGATTCTTCAATAGTTCAAATTAAGATTTTATTTGCAGCAATTATTGAGGCACCGTTTCCACACAAGAACGAGGCAGAGGTTGGTAAATTAAACCCTCAAGTTGCAGATTATCTTTATAGCAAATATCTGGATGCCTTTGAACCAGACGATAAAAAAAAAGAGAATCCAGACTCTCAATGAGGGGACTTTACATGGACAATCTTGAGTACGCTAAGATGAAACACTATTGGTTCTTTGCACATTTCTTTAATTTCACTCCTGACCAAGTTGATTCGATGCCAAACCATAAATCTATATATCTGCAAGAGTTAGAAGAAGAGTATTGCATAATGCAAAAAGAGGCAAATAAGGATGGCGTTTGAAATTGAGGTCCCGATAAATGTGAAGGATGCGGAAGCAAAATCAATCGGAGATAAGATTGCAGAGAGAATCACAAGGTCACTTAAATCAATAGGGCTTGGGGGCGGAGGAGCGCAACAAAAAACTATGGAAAGTTCGGCAATCACTGGCGGCTCTGGTGGAACAAACATCGGTACATCAAAGGGTGGGGGAAAATCATTGTTGAAGTCATTGGGTGTTTTGGGTGCGATTCTCGGAGTTTTAGACGGGCTTGATTTTGTTATCAAACCAGTTATGGCATTGGTTAAGGCTATGATGGTTTTGTTGTTTATGCCACTCGTACCAATTTTAAAACCTCTACTGAAGAACTGGGGAAATTTTATGAAGAAGATGGCCCCAGTGATGCGAGGGATTTCAAATTGGTTAACTAAATTAATGTCTAATCCACTTGGTGTTTTGAAGGGGTTGTTTGAGGGAATAAGTAATTTTGCGATCGAAGCACTTACTGGGGCCTGGGAGATGATAAAATCTGCGGGGCAGTGGCTTTGGGATAATATTATTTTGAAGGGATTTGAGCTTTTGCATAATGTAGGCAAATGGATATGGGACCAGATTTTATTACCAGCATTCAGTTTCCTGGGAGACGTGGGGGTTCGTATCTGGGATGAGATTCTTCTGCCTGCATTTTTGGTTCTTGGAGATTTAGGCGAAAGAATTTGGACTCAAATAAAAAGCTTATTTGTTAGCACAATTGACGCTGTTGAAAAAGTTTGGGAGTTTATGAAAACTTTATTTAAGGGATCAATCGACGCAGTCTCAAGCGTTTGGAGTTTTATAAAATCATTATTCAGAGGCTCAATTGATGTTGGCGGACAAGTTTGGAATTTCATAAGTGGGTTGTTTTCAGGCTCATCTGATCAAGGGGGCGCCACAGGTATGCAGGACGGAATCATAACACCATCAGGCCAGATTGTTAAAACAGATCCGAGAGATTACATTATTGCAACAAAGAATCCTGGTGCACTTATGGGTGGAGGTATGACGCTAAACATAAATAATCCTGTAGTCCGGTCTGACCAAGACATTAAACAGATAGCAAGGGAAGTTTCAAGGATTTTCAACTCACAATTAAATGGGAGAATTGGCCAATGACAAATCCCACAATCAACTCAATAGAGCTTACAGGTACAACGGAACAACATAGTCGAACGTCTGGGCTTCTTAATTCACCGCTTCCACTTTCAAACTCAGATGAGTCGTTAATCATGGATCTTTTTGGCACAGGCAGAACAATAACAGTCACAGGATTAATGAATGGAACACCATCAGAATTAAGTGCATTCATTGTAAGCATTGAAGCAATCCAAAACGGCGCACAAACAGGAGCGACATTTGTCAGTGGGAAAAATGGTTTGACCTATACTGTGCTAATCGACAATTTTGATTGGACTGATAAGGGCGGAGCACCTGGAATATTAGACTATACCTTAATCCTCATGGAAGGCAGTGTGATTTAATGGTAAAAAAAACCAAGGTTGTGATAAACTCGGTTACAGTTAGGGACGATAGCAGTACAGAAAAAAAACTAATTAATTGGGAACTTGAAGAAGTTAGTGAGCGGGGCGTTGCAACCCTGACGATGATGTTGCCGAGGACAGTCATTGATGATGTTGAAATCACAGTCGGGAAAACTGTTGAGGCCTGGGGTGGAAACATAACATCAACAGATAAAAAATATTTTAGGGGAGAGATTGTAAATGTTAAACCGACAGGCGGACTTCTTGAAGTAACTTGTAGGGATCGATTATATGTTTTGGTTAGAAAGAACGTAAACAAGATTTATTTTTCGTCAGAGGCACAGGCAGGGGAAGGGAGTGCGATCGTAGAGGATTTAATTGAAACGTATGGGGGCCTGACTGCGCAGGTTGTAGCAACTGGCACAGCTGAAGGGAGAAAGATTGATGAGTTCAAATGTCTCGACACAGATATTTATGAGAGAGTAATGGCACTTGCAAAGGCGTTTAATTATCAGGTGTGGTATGATGCAACAATCGACAAAGCCCGTTTTGAGCCGAGAGGCCACAACGACACAGGATATAGTTTGGTTCTAAAAACGGACATTATTGGATTGCCGACTTGGGAGTATGATAAAGATAATCTGATTAATAATATCAAAATTGAGGGTGCAATGATTTCAACAGACATAACCGAAACAGGGCAAATCGGGGTGACTTCAGGATATACAACAACCTCAATAACGATTGACAAAACGCCTGAAAGTGTCGAGCTGATTATTGATTCATCTAATCCTCCAACAACTCAAAGAGAAGGTGGAAGTAAGGACGGCTCTACTGGGAACTATTATTATGTGGATCGTGAAAACAAAAAAGTTATTCCAGCCGATACAACTTTCATAACAAATGATTATGCGATTCTAAATTATACCTGGGCCGCGCCAGCACCAATCAGAATGAAAAATCAGACATCCATAACAGATTATCAGGAACATCAAACAAAGAAATCCTTTAATGATATTACTTCTATTGCGGATGCGGAAGCGCGAGCCATTGAAATCCTGGCAAGATATAGCCTGCCATTTATTTCAGGTGAATTCTTATTCAAGGAGCAAGCATCCAAAACACTCTCAGTCGGAGATTTAATAAATGTAACAGACACACTTTCAAGGCCAAATGTGGATGGGCAGTTTGTGATTACAAAATTAATTACAAAATTTCCATCCCCTTTTCAAGAAGTAACGGCCGGAGACAAACCGTTAAGATTAGACGATAAGCAAGCAGAATCAGAAGAAAGATTAAGGCGTCTTGAGGAGAATCTAATCAGGAACCAGGATTTAGTTGTTGAGTTAGTGAATATAAATAATGAGTCTCAAAACAACGCGAAAAAGTTTGAGCCAAGATATAGAAAAGTCTCAACTCAAGATTACACGACCACAGACAATACCCTAATCTGGGACAATCCAACTCATGGCATTTGGGACACTGATAATTGGGCCACAGATGCAAACCCTGATGGGTTCGATGATGAGGTTTTATTCTTTATGCAACAAAGAGAAAATGTTTACACAGAGGAATTTATCGATGAAGATTTCAAGGCGTCAGCCACAACAGCAACCTGGTCTGGAAGTGTTAATTTTACTTCAGGGCAAGTTGCTCAATCAGAACCGGTAGATTATAATAATGGAACAATCACAACAGCCACCTTAACGGCAACAGAAGTCTCAGGCTCCTTTGATTATGAAATGACTGCAAACGGTTCAGATTGGGAAAGTATTACGAGTAATACTCCTCATACTTTTTCGGATTCAGGAACAGATTTAAGATGGCGTGCAACTGAAAATGCAGCCTCAACTGGAGAAATTAGTGAGGTTGAAATAAGCGAATATCACTAAATCATAAGATTTATTAAGTTAAGGGCGTTAGAGATTGGATGGTCTTTGATAGGAAGAAATGGCGGAAAAAATATTATCTCCAAAACAAGGATAAGGAAAGAAAATCCAATAAGGAATATTATCAAAAAAATAAAGACAAATGGAAAGATTTTCCAAGTCAGAATTTATCTAACCCTGAGATAGGGAGATATCGGAAAAAAAAGTCGTTGAAGTGGAGAGAGGACAATAGGGAAAAACACAATGCCTTAATGAGGGAGCAATATAAAAAAAATAAGAAAAAATGGCATGCGAGGAGTATCGCCCAAAAGATTAAGATTCCAAAAAATCAAATTTGTGGACTTTGCAAAAAAAACAAGGCTCTGGAAAGGCACCATGAAGATTATGATGAGCCCAAAGAGGTAAATTTTGTTTGCAAAAAATGCCATAGGACCCTTCACAAAAAGGTTAAATAGTTAGATGCTTATAAAATAAACATGACCGGTACAATTATCACACAAGAGGGACAGAAAATCATGCTTAATCGGACGTTCAAATCAGTGCCAGATTATACTGCACCAACAGAGTTTAAGGTAGGAACTGGCACAACCAATCCAACAATCACAGACACGGATTTAGAAACTCCAGTTGGCATTGATGGGGATAATTTTAAAGGTGTTGTTGCAGGCTATCCAGTTCTTGACGAATCAAATTTGCAAGCAACAATTAGATGTTTATTATTGAGCACTGAAGCAAACGGAAATGATTTGACAGAGTTTGGTTTGGTAAATACTGATGCTTCCAGGAAACTTTTTAGTAGGGCAGTTCATGGCGCAATAACAAAAAACAATTCAACACAAATCATTTATGTTGAAAAGGATAAATTCATATAATGGCAATTAAACCAGGAGTCGCAGCAAGTTCAAACGAAGTTATGAATGTAGTTGGGTCAAACTTTGTAGATAATTCTCAATTATTATTTAATGCAGATTATATTGGGTTCAATGCAAAATTATCTAACTCGGGAGTTCCAAGTTTAGATAATGTTTTCTATTCGACATTCACATCAGATGACGCAGATACAAATTACCAATTTCTTTATGATGCAACTAACGATTTGTATGCCTTGACTGATTTAACAGGAGCATTAAATTATGTAATTGTGGAGGCCACAAGTTTCAGCGATGCGTGGACCCAGGGAACTAACGACGTCAATGTGATTCAGATAAATTCTGGGGCCTGGCTGGTTTATACAACCACTGGAACATCTGAGGTTCAAAAAGCCAAGGTCCATAAATCTCTTTGGTGGGGAGCTGGCACTGGAAGTCTTGGTGTAATAACTAAGACGGAGACTCCCCTAATAGATATGTTTACATCGGTAACTGCAGTTAAGGTAAGTGATGCCGGAGATGTTGGAAAACAGGCACATATGATCGATGGTAAAACTAACGGCACAGGAACCACCTTAGCTTACAACGGTACTTTTGCAGACACATCCACAAATACAAATACAAACTCGTGGTCATTTTTAGCAGTACGTGCAGATGCACAGACAACTACTTGTACGTGGGAAATGCCCTCAGCCACTATCTTAAATACAGCCTCAGCCTCGGGGTCAAGTTCAGCAATAAGCGACGAATCAGAAATAGATTCAACCGGAGATGATAAAAGCAACCCTGCCACCTGTCAATTAGCTGGTGGTGCCGGCGGCCCTGCAAATAATAATTCTCACGGCATCGCATTTGTTTTATGCAAAGGTGATTTAACGTGGGTCGATAATGGTTCAGGTACAACTGTCACAGTGGTTGACTATTTCGGTGACAATTCAATTCCCTTATTCACATCAGCAGATACACTTGCAAATGAGGGACTTGGAATCGGCACATTAATTTTCAAGGATACTGCATCAGCCAGCACCACAAATGCAATACCCTCAATAAATACGGCAATTGATGCCACGAGCTCACAACAGATAAGCATAAGTGCAGATGGTGGTTCAAATTATAGTGATGTTGAAAATGGGGAAATAGCAAGACCCACAGCAGGGACTGCACTTTGGAGAAAAATAGTCATCACGAGAGCAACCTTGGACAAACTTGATGAGGTGACTGAACAGGCAGTAAAATATAATTTATACTAATGGCAGAAAAAACATACAACCAAGTGAAAAGTGAAGTGGCCAATAAGAAAGTCGAAGCTGAAAAGCCAAAACATCAACCAGGCAGTCTGAATGATTTGCAGAATTTAATTTCGGATTTATATGATCGGATTGATAACCTGAATGAACGAATAAATACCTTGGAGGAAAAGTGAGGCAAGACAAGATTTTAGAAATGATGAAAGAGAACTCACAAGAGCACAAGGAGATTGTAGTTGTTCTTGGGAAGTTGAATGTTGGTGTGGCAAAAATCGAGGAACATCTAAAGGCACTCAATGGGACCGTAGTAAGGCATGAGAAAAGACTTGACAAGGTAGATGAAAAAGTGCTTGGTATTAACAAAAGGGTGGCTTATTTTGGCGGGGCCTTTGCAGTTATTTTTTCATTGATTAATCTTGCGTTTAAAATCTTCTTTTAGGAATATTTATAAAGTCCAAGTCTTTAGAGTTTACATGATAGTTACAATGTCAACCGGGGAATATCTCTCCTGGCTACATCACTTTTTAAAAAGCCTGGAAGGATATAATTTTGGAGCGACTCGAGTTTATTTAATCAATGTTCAGGCATCAAAAAAGCAAATCCTCCAGGAGAAATTCAAGTGGGTAAATTTTGTTGATTACTCTGGGAAGTTCAAACCAAAGGGTAAATATGATGTTAAGGGCACAAGAAAGAGAGTGACTTATTTGAAGGGGAAGTTTATGCGAGAATCAATCGAAGAAACAAAAGAGCCTGCAATCTGGATTGATGCAACGAGTGTCGTGCGTGGAGAGTTAACAGAGGTTTTTGAAATTCTGAAAACAAAAGACTATGCCCTTGTTAAGAGATTAGAAACAGATCCTAAAAAGAAATATGCAGCTGGGTTTTTTGGGATTAGCGATTTGAATTCTGCAAAAGTCTATGAGTTTTATTGTAATAAATCTGACGAGTGGTATTCTGACCAATTGGCCTTAAATCAACTTGAAGGAAAAATATTTAATCTTGATCTTGACACGTATTGCTCTTTTAATTATGGGAAGGATTCTATTATCTGGGCAGATCGTGGCCGACATGGAAAAGGAATGATGGACCTTGAGGATTACGAGTTCACAGAAAACAAATTCATTGAAGATATTTATGCAAGGCATCAAGATTATAAGGAAGAGTTCGCAGAGTTTTCAACTAAGATTTCTAAGCAAAGAATCCTCTTGTTTATTGATGATTGGGATTGGGTTTATTTTACTACTGCAAACGACATCGCCAACAGATTAAAAGACGTGTTTGATTTTACAATTATTACAAAAGCAGATTCCCAGGCAAAAGAGATCAAAGAGTGGCAGGGAGATTTGGTGTGGGCCAGATGCAAATCCAGGCGCGCCCAGGTTCTCCTTAGAATGAGGCCAGACTTAGCAAAGAAAACGTTCAGCACCATAACAACCGGCGGAGAGTTACTTCAGAGTAGAATCGATGAGCAATTTCTTTCAAATAGAGCGGAGGCTGGCTTGTTCGTGCAGAATGATGATGCTCTGACTCGCGCCAAGTGCGAAATAAATAATCGAAAGAGAGAACATGAAGTCTGGAAGTTATCAAACGGGGTTGACATTAAAAAATTCAGGCCATGCGACCAACCGACAGGAAAAAATAAAGAGTTCACATTGGGCTTTGCGGCACGAACAATCGGAAGTGCAGACTATCAAAAAGGTTATACTCATTTGGTGGTAAGGGCCTGTGAGATCCTGGGGATCAAATTAAAAACTTGCTCTAACAGAAAAACAGAAAGTCTCAAACACGATGAGATGCCTGCATTCTATAACTCAATTGATGTTTTGATTCAACCAAGTACAGCTGAAGGTTGCTCGAATACCTTAATGGAAGCGATGGCCTGTGGGGTTCCTTGTATTGCGTGTAATGTAGGTTATCATGGTGAAGAGGCGATTGACATGGACCAGATTGTATTTTGTAAAAGAGATCTAAATGATGTTATTGAAAAGATTAAGTTGCTTCGAGATGATGATAAATTAAGAAAAGAGATTGGAGAAAACGCCAGGAAATTCGCAGAGTCAAGGTCATGGGATTTGGTTGTTGAGAATTATAAAAGAGTTTTCCTGGAGGCGATTAAATATTCTCGGGAAACGTCAGGTCAGGAAAGGGGTGTTGACAATAAAGATTATGTTGTGATTTACAAGGGTCAAAAAAGAGGGATTGCAAATCATTATGGAGAGTTCTTGAGAGGCGTTAAAACCCCAATAACTGCTGACGGGCAAGCCTATCTAAAAAAAAGCTTTGCACATGATTTTGAGTTCTTATAGTAACATTTTTAAAGTCCAATCGTCTTAACTTTATATGATAAAAACATTTTTAAGAAAAGTATTGAATAGGTTATTTAAGACCAACTCAATTACGTTCAAGTGTAAGGTATGCGACAGCTATTCTCTGACGGTAAAAATGCACACTGATTTAACATTCAAATCAAAACGCCCATCGGTTTATTTTAAAACTACTTGTTGGGATTGTGGGGATGTAGATCATGGGAAAATTGTTCATGTTGAAAAGAGATCGTATGAGGCAAATAATGGCAAAGAATAACTGGAAGAAGTACCAGGGCATTATCAAAGAGATTAAGAAAATTGTTAAGAAAGGCAACCCAACAACTAACCAGGTTGCAACAGCACTCCAAGAAAGAGGCCTTGAAATAACTTGGAAAACTGCCAAGAAATATCTTCTTAAATTAGAATCAGAGGGTGAGATTAAATCTGCAAAGGTTGCAGGCAATATCACTATGTGGAATCGAATCGATAAAATTAAAAAGTAAGAGTGTTAATATTTATTGGGGTGTTAAAGTTTTTGTTAATTCAAATCTTTTGTTCAGCACCCCACTTTTTTTAGAAAGATTTAAATAATAAGGCGGTCTATGTTTTTTCATG
>Ga0164310_10001489_pt1 | contig 13276 bp, 10 predicted proteins | sample GuaBasSedimGuay1_FD_121795 | JGI IMG/M metagenome (GOLD analysis project Ga0164310, IMG submission 121795) | Subseafloor sediment microbial communities from Guaymas Basin, Gulf of California, Mexico - Guay1, Core 4569-9, 0-3 cm | ecosystem: Environmental > Aquatic > Marine > Hydrothermal vents... | reverse complement strand
TTTTTCAAAATAAACCTATTCTTATCTTAAAGGAATACTTGGTGGATAATCTTGCCGCGCAAATAAAAAGTTCAAAAAGGAGATCAAATCTGTTTCATTATAGTCTTACTCCTCCAGCTTATGTCGGAGGAAGGTAAAACCTTTAAGAAAAAAGCCCAAAAAGGGCTCTTTATTTTTTTTATATCTCATTTAATCCTGTAAATCCTGAATAATTTTCTGATAAATTTCTATTGCTCTTTTGGCATCTTCTTTGTTTATTTTAACGTCGGGAGAATGAACTATTTTATTTCTGAATCTATGCGCTCTTCTCAAGTCGTTTATATTAGCAATTTGTGACGGGCTTATTTGTTTTAACCTCTCTCCCATATCCTTCCCCTTATATCCTGCTCTTTCAAGAATATTATTTACAATTTCATCTGCTTCTATAATAGCCAATTTCAAATTTGACTCATCTCCTTTTTCTAATCTTTTCTTTATTTTCTCCAATTTCTTAAGAGTAATGCTTTGGGATAAATTAAAATTATTATTCTTTCTTATCCTTTTATCAGATTTTTTGGAGCTTGATTTAAAAATTATCGCCAAAATTCCCATAAAAAAAACAACGCTCAATACGAAAGAAATGCTTTTCAAAATAAACTCTATTTTCCCCCAATTTAATGAATGTACAATCATAATAGTTTTACTTACTAATAAAAGAAATTGATTAACAAAAATTTATTCTATAACTTTTACATCATCGCATAAAATAGATAATCTTCCTCCTCTATCATTTACCTTTCCTCTTACTAATACAATTTTGTCTTCCTGCCAAGAAGTGACTGTTTTTTCCAAGATGTCCGGGAAAACCACCACCTCCGTTTTGTCTGTAAAATCCTCTACTTCCACAAAAAGCATTGGTTTTCCGGTTCTTGTGTTAATCTTGGTAATTTTATTTATAATTCCTCCTATTCTAACTCTTTTTCCAATATATTTCGCAGAAACCTTTTCGCACGGAACAGATAATTTTTTAAAATAGTCATAATATTTATATGTGGGATGTTCTGAAATATAAAGACCCAGCAACTCTTTTTCCCATAGGAGATATTCCTTTTTATCTGCAGGTGGAACTTCTTCTAATTTTATTCCCACATCTTGAGAAGAATCAAATAAAGAGAATTGCCGTTCCATTTTTCTTTTCTGAACATCTTTAGCGTAATTTAGTAATTTCTCTAAATTAAACAAAAGTTTGTTTCTTTCCTCTAAGCAATCCAATGCTCCCGCTTTAATCAATGCTTCCAGTGATTTTTTATTGAGATCTTTAGATTGAATTCTTTCTATAAAATTAGACACGGAAGTAAATTTTCCATAATTTTTTCTTTCTTTTACAATTACCTCAACTATATTATGACCAACGTTCTTAATTGCGTTTAATCCAAATCTAATCTGGTCTCCCACAACTGTAAAATCTCCGTCGCTTTCATTTACGTCAGGAGGAAGAACCTTTATTTTCATCTTTTTACACTCATTTATCAAAAACGCAATTCTTTCTATATCATTCTGTTCGGAGGTCATCAAAGATGCCATAAACTCCGCTGGATAATGCGCTTTCAGAAAAGCAGTCCAGTAAGCAATCATAGCATAACAGCAACTATGGCTTCTATTAAATCCGTACCTTGCAAATGGCTCTATCCATTCCCAGATTTTTTCTGCAGTATCTTTGCTAATCCCATTATTAATCATGCCATTTATCATTTTCTCTCTTTGTTCTTCCAATAACTTTCTAATCTTTTTGCCAACTGCCTTTCTTAAAATATCTGCCTCTGCCAATGAAAATCCCGCTAGTCTCTGAGCAATCTGCATTAATTGTTCCTGATATACACAAATTCCATAAGTATTCTTTAAAATCGGTTCTAACTTTGGATGTAAATATTCTATCTCTTTACGATTATGCTTTCTTGCAATGTATTCCGGTATAAGATCCATTGGCCCGGGTCTGTATAAAGCAACCATAGCAATTATGTCTTCGAACTCAGATGGTTTTAACTCCTTTAAATATCTCTTCATTCCTGCTGACTCTAACTGAAATACTCCTGTAGTATCTCCTTTGCAAATCAAATTGTAAGTCTTTTTATCATCCAACGGAATTTTACGAATATCAATTTCTTTATTGTATCTCTCTTTAATTTTGTAAACTACATTTTCAATAACGGTTAGTGTTTTTAATCCAAGAAAATCAATCTTTAAGAGCCCTAGATCCTCAATAGAATGCATCTCATATTGAGTAACAATCGCATCTTCATTCTGCGTGGGGCGTTGGCGTGGAATTACCTTATTAATATCCTCCCTTGTGATAACCACTCCGGCAGCGTGAGTAGAAGCGTGACGTACTACTCCTTCTAGTTTCATTCCTGTATCAATCAACTTCTTTACGTCCTCGTCAGTATGATACAAATGATGAAGTTCTTGAGATTCATGTAATGCTTTTTCTAAATTCATCCCGAAAGGAATCATTTTTGCAATTTGGTCGCATAAATTATACGAATAATTCATTGCTCTTCCTACATCTCTTACCACTGCTCTGGCAGCCATAGTCCCAAAAGTAATAATCTGTGCTACATGGTTTTCTCCATATTTTTCTGTCACATACTTAATAACTTCATCTCTTCTGTTATCCGCAAAATCTATATCAATATCTGGCATAGAAATTCTTTCGGGGTTCAGAAACCTTTCAAACAAAAGATTGTATTTTAATGGATCTATCTCGGTAATATTTAACAGGTAAGAAACGATAGAACCAGCAGCGCTTCCTCTTCCCGGTCCCACTATAATTCCACTCTTTTTTGCCCAATTTACAAAATCAGCCACAATCAGAAAATAAGAAGCGAAACCAGTTTGTTTAATTACAGATAACTCATATTCTATTCTATCTACCACCTCCTTTTTCAAATTCTTTCCATATTTTATTTTAAAACCATCGTAAACCAATTCCCTCAAATATTCATCTGCGTTTTTCCCATTTGGAAGTTTAAATTTCGGAAGACGTATTTCGCCTAATTCAAATTCAAAATTACATCTCTTTACAATTTCCTGCGTATTAGCTATTGCCTCTGGAACATCTTTAAAATCTTCCACCATCCTTTCAATTGGTCTTAATGAAAAATCATCTTTTTTCATAGTAAGCCGCTCTGGATCATCTGCCTTTCTGTCTGTGTTTATAGCCATTAAAATATCCTGCGCATCCGCATCTTCCGGTCTAAGATAGTGACAATCATTAGTTGCCACTAATGGAATTTTATATTTCCTTGAAATTTCAATTAATCCTTTATTCGCCACAGCCTGTTCCGGTATACCGGGATGATGCTGTAATTCCAGATAAAAATTGCCTTTTCCAAAAATATCCAGATATTCAAGCGCCAGTCTTTCTGCTCTCTTGAAATCATTATTTAAAATTGCCTGAGGGATTTCTCCCTTCAAACAAGCAGATAGAGCAATTAGTCCTTGACTATGCTCTCTTAGTAAGTTTTTATCAATCCTAGGTTTATAATAAAATCCCAAAAGCCATGCCTTTGTGGTTAATTGCACAAGATTTTCGTATCCTTTCTTGTCTTTCACTAATAAAACTAAGTGATATTGCCTGTGGTCTATATTTGGCCTTTTGTCGTTTATAGTTTCATAAGCAATATATGCTTCGCTTCCTATAATTGGTTTAATTTCTCTTTTCTTTGCCTCTTTATAGAATTCTACTACACCATACATATTTCCGTGATCGGTCAAAGCTATTGAGTCCATTCCCTGTTCCTTTGCGTAATCTAAAAGTTCAGGAATTTTTGAAAGCCCGTCTAATAAAGAATAATGACTGTGCACATGCAAATGAGTAAATTTATGATTCATATATTTAAGTATAACAATAAGTGGTAATTTTTCAACGAGTTAATTCTTCTAATTTCTTAAGGATGTTGGTATAATAATCAAAATGAAATTTAGCGCAAAGCGCAAAGTGCAAAGCTTAAAACTAATTTATTCAAATCCTAAATTCAAAATCCTAAATCCTAAACAATTCCAAAATTCAAATGTTCAAAATCCAAAACTTTAATTTCTTAATCTTGTTTTGAATTTTGGATTTTGGTCATTTGAATTTGTTTAGGATTTGGTGCTTTGAATTTTGAATTTAACTACTTTTGCGCTTTACACTGTAGCTTTACTTGCCCCGTAGGAAGCCGCAGGCTTCCTTTGGGGCGCTTTTCACTTTGCGCTTTGAGTTTTCTAAGTATTATGTTCAATAAAAAATTTTATGTAATCTGCGATAATATTCGCTCATTGGAGAATATCGGCTCTATCTTCAGAACCTCTGATGGATTAATGATCGATAAAATTTTTCTATGTGGCATTTGCGGAACTCCGCCTTCTCAAAAAATCTCTAAAACCGCACTGGGAGCGGAGGAAAATATTCCTTGGGAATATCATTTTTGGGCTTGGAAAATAATAGAAAAACTAAAAAAAGAAAAAGTCAAAATAGTAGTTTTGGAGCAAAAAAGAAATGCCACTTGCTTAGAAAAGTTCAAACCGGAATTTCCTTTAGCATTGGTTATAGGAAATGAAATAAAAGGAGTTTCTGAATCTGTATTAAAAAGGGCGGACAAAATTGTGTATATTCCTATGCTTGGAAAAAAAGAATCATTTAATGTAAGTGTGGCATTTGCAATTGCAGCGTATAAAATAAATACCTATAGAATAAATTACAAAAAATATGAATTTTCTAAATAAAATAAGCAACAAAAAAATTATAGTTGGAATAGACGAAGTCGGAAGAGGAGCATTAGCGGGGCCGGTTATGGCAGTAGCAATAGGAATTAAAAAAGAAAATCTGTTAGAAATATGCGATGAATTTTCTATGATTAAATACGGAAAAGAATTCAAAGATTCTAAACTTCTCTCCGAAACACAAAGAGAAAAGATATTTGAAAAAATTTTTCAATGTGATAAGTTGAAAATAGGAATTGGCATGGTTTCTCCTTATATTATTGATAAAATAAATATTTTAAATGCAACTATTCTGTCATGGAAAAAAGCAATTAAAAATCTGAATATCTCTTTTGATTATTTATTCTTAGACGGAAAAATAAAAATACCTGACATAAATGTATCACAATTCCCCTATGTAAAAGCAGATAGAAAAATTTTGGTCTGTGCTTTGGCATCTATTGTGGCGAAAGTTCATAGGGATAATCTAATGAAAAAACTTCACGGCAAATATCCCAATTACTATTTTTCAAAAAATAAAGGCTATGGGACAAAAACTCATATTAAATGTCTTAAAAAATTTGGCCCTTGCGATATTCACAGAAAAAGTTTTTCTCCTGTATTTGAAAGTATGAAATTTAAAGAAAAAGTTTACTTCATTGTATCAAAAATCCCAAAAGGGGAAACCTTAACCTACAGAAAAGTAGCGGAATTAGCAGGATCTCCTTTTGCCTTTAGAGCGGTGGGAAATATATTAAATAAAAACAAAGACAAAAAAATTCCCTGCCACAGAGTAATACGTTCTGATGGAAATCTTGGTGGATATAATAAAGGAGTAAAGGAAAAAATCAGCTTGCTCAGGAAGGAAAATGCTGTTTAATTTAAAGTTCTCAAAATGGGCAGATTTTCTCTGCTCTATTAAAATCTGCTCTATTAAAATATGACCAAAAAAGAAGCAAAACGAAGAATAGAAAAATTAAAAAAGGTAATAAATTACCATCGTTATCTATACCATGTTTTAGATAAACAAGAAATCTCAGACGCTGCCTTAGATTCTTTGAAGCATGAACTTTATCTATTAGAACAAAAATACCCGGAATTTATCACGCCCGACTCTCCTACACAAAGAATAGGAGGAAAGCCATTGGAAAAATTTGAAAAGATAAAGCATAAAATTCCTATGCTTTCTATTGAAGATATTTTTACCGAAGAGGAACTAAAGGATTGGGAAGAGTATATAAAGAAATTAATTCCAGGAGAAAAATTTGATTATTTTGTAGAATTAAAATTGGATGGCTTGGCTATCTCTTTAATTTACAAAGATGGCATTTTAGTATGCGGGTCTACAAGAGGAGATGGAAAAACAGGAGAAGATGTCACTAACAACATAAAAACTATTGAGTCAATTCCATTAAAACTTCATATTCCAAAACCCGGGGAAAAACTACTAAAAGAACTGAAGCCAGAAATCCAGAACAGCATCAAAAAGATTTTAAAAAAAGGAAAATTGGAAGTAAGGGGAGAGGTGTTTATGAATATAAAAGATTTTAATGAGTTTAATAAAAAGCAGAAAAAAATGGGAAAAGAAACTTATGCAAATCCCAGAAATTTAGCTGCGGGAAGTGTAAGGCAACTGAATCCAAAATTAACTGCATCAAGACCATTACGATTTATGGCTTACGACTTGATTACAGATTTACGTCAATCTACCCATAGCGAAGAACATAAAATTATGAAAGTTTTAGGATTTAAAACAGATGACCATGCGAAAGTATGTAAAAATTTGGATGAGGTAATAGCATTTTGGAAATACGCAAGTAAAATCAGAGATAAATTAGAATTCCAAATTGACGGAGTTGTAGTCCAGATAAATCAAAATGATATTTTTAAGAAATTAAAAGTTGCAGGAAAATCTCCGCGTGCAATTAGAGCGTTAAAATTTGCTCCCAAAGAATCTACAACTCGTATATTGGATATTGTATTTCAGGTAGGAAGAACCGGAGTAATAACTCCAGTGGCAGTTTTAAGGCCAGTAAAAATAGGAGGAGTTACTGTTACTAGAGCAACTTTACATAACGAAGATTATATTAAAAAATTGGATATCAGAATCGGGGATACAGTAATTGTAAGAAGAGCAGGAGATGTTATCCCCGAGGTAGCAAAAGTTATCCCCGATTTGCGCGAAGGGAAAGAAACAAAATTTAAAATGCCGTCTGAATGCCCTGCTTGCGGATCTCCGTTGAAAAAAGAAGGAGCATATTGGAAGTGCAGCAATCCAAATTGCGGTGCGGTCCTAAAAAGAAAACTTTATCACTTTGTCTCAAAACCGGGATTTGACATAATTGGATTGGGCCCCAAGGCAATAAACCAATTAATGGATCAAGGTCTTATCTCCGACCCTACAGATCTATTCTATTTAACTAAAGGTGATTTAATCCCATTGGAAAGATTTGCAGAAAAATCTGCAGAAAATTTGGTAAAAGCAATTTCAGAAAGCAAAAAGATTCCATTATCTAAATTCATTTACAGTTTATCTATAGAAGGAGTTGGCGAAGAGACCGCGATTGATCTAGCAAATTATTTTGGGAGTTTAGAGAAAATAAAAAATGCAAAAAAAGAAGAACTTATGAAAATCCCGGATATAGGAGAAGTGGTAGGGAAAAACATTTATAATTGGTTTAGAGACAAAAAAAATTTAGAATTCCTGCGAAAATTAGAAAATGCGGGAGTCCAAATCATTACTCCGAAAATAAAAAAACATCAGCCATTAAAGGGAAAAACATTTGTGCTCACAGGAGAACTTGAAAACTTCACCAGAGAAGAAGCGAAAGAAAAAATAAGAGAATTAGGCGGAAACATATCTTCTTCCGTGTCAAAAAATACTGACTATGTTATAATAGGGAAGAATCCGGGATCAAAGTACAAAAAAGCAAAAAATCTCGGAGTTAAAATTATAAAAGAAAATGAATTTCTCAAAATGATAAAATAATTCACAAGGTCGTAATTATCAAAACAAAAAAGCTATGAGTATTAATATTAAGAAAAATTATAAAAATCCTATTTTAGAAGCAAAAAAAGAAAGAACAGTCGTCATCGTCAAACCGGACGGAGTAAAAAGAGGATTAGTAGGAGAAATTATTCGCAGATTTGAAAAAGCCGGCCTTAAAATTGTTGCATTAAAAATGGTTAAACCAACCAAAGAACATTACAGATTACACTATCCATCTTCCGATAAATGGTTTAAAAAAGTCGGAGAAAAGACGCTTGAGACATATAAAAAATACGGAATAAATGCAAAGAAAGAATTGGGCACTACCAACAAAATTAAAATAGGAAAAATGATAAAGGAATGGACAGTAAAGTTTATGACTTCCGGACCCGTAGTAGCTATGATATTAGAAGGACCTCATGCTATTGATAATGTAAGAATGATAGTTGGTCCCACCCTGCCGGTATTCGCACCACCAGGAACCATTAGAGGAGATTTTTCCGTAGATTCTCCTGCTATTGCAAACACTCTTAAGAGACCGGTTAAGAATATCATTCATGCATCGGGAGATAAAAAAGAAGCGGAGAACGAAATTAAGCTGTGGTTCGCCCCAGAAGAAATTTATAGTTATGAAAGGGCAGAGGAAAAAATTATGTTTTGAGCTGCAAACAGCCGGCACAAAAGTCTACACTTTATACTGCAGCCAATATAAAATTCTATGACGCCAAAAAGTTTTAACGGAGCGATAATAATTTATGGCCCACCGGGCTCTGGAAAAGGAACCCAAGCTAATATAATCGGGAAATACTTTAACCTTACCCATTTGGATACAGGCAGATTAGTAGAAAAATTAGTCCATAATCCCCGTCTAAAAAACGATCCAATCATAAAAAAAGAACGAAAGAAGTTTGACTCTGGAAAATTATGCACCATCTCTTGGGTGGTTAGAATAGTTAAAGAAGAGATTGAAAAAATATACAAAAAAGGAAAAGGGATAATATTCAGTGGTTCTCCTCGCACTTTATATGAGGCAAAACGGTTAATTCCTTATCTTGAAAAATTATACAAAAAGAAAATTTGCGTGATAAGAATTCTAATAAAACCACAAACTTCTATATTTAGAAATAGCCATAGAAAGGTTTGTGAAAAATGCGGATATATATTGGTGTATAGTAAAAAAAATAAAAATCTCAAAAAATGTCCGATATGCAATGGGAAATTGGTAAGAAGAACATTAGATGACCCAAAAATAATAAGAATCCGCATTAAGGAATATAAAAAGAGGACAGAGCCAATTTATAAATATTTAACAAAAAGAGGAATAAAAATTATAGACATAAACGGAGAACCGTCAGTTGAAAAAGTAACTCAAAATATAATTAAAAATCTTAAAAACTGTATGAAATAAATCTTTTTTAGTTAATAAAAATGACTATTATAAAAACAAAAAAAGAGATAGAAATATTAAAAGAGGCAGGAAGAATGCTTGCAGAAATTATGGAAAAGTTAAAAAAAGAAGCTAGAGCAGGAATTACTACTAACTATCTAAATAATTTTGCAGAACAACTTATTTTTGAATACGGATGCACTCCTGCATTTAAAGGGTATCAAGGATATCCTTATACATTATGCACTTCTGTTAATGAGGTTATTGTTCACGGCACTCCTTCTAATTATAAATTAAAAAATGGAGATATTTTAAGTTTAGATTGCGGATTAAAATATAAGGGCTTCTACTCTGATATGGCTATAACTATTGGAGTGGGAAATATATCTGAAGAAGTAAATAGATTAATAAAAACAACAAAAAAAGCGCTTAAAAGGGGAATAAAGAAAGCAAAGCCCGGCAATACTATTGGCGATATAGGTAATACTATTCAAAGATATGTAGAATCTCAAGGATTTAATGTGATAAGAGATCTCTGTGGGCATGGGATTGGAAAAGAACTCCATGAAGATCCACAGATTTTAAATTACGGAAAAAGACATACTGGAGAAAAGATAAAACCGGGAATGGTTTTTTGTATTGAACCAATGGTAAGTGCAGGAAGTTGGAAAATAAAAAGAGCAGAAGATGGATATGGATTTAAAACCAAAGACAACTCTCTATCCGCTCATTTTGAGCATATGATAGCAGTTATTGAAAACGGACCTAAGGTATTAACAAAGTTGTAATTATATGATGCAATTTATCGGTGATGCCAAAGAAATCGAAATGTATTTTCATTTCTTTCTATCTATCTCTTTTTTTGCTCTTTCTATAAATTTCCTTAATTTCATCATTCCTATGTCTTTATTTTTAGTTCTTATTCTGACAGAATTTGACTTCATCTCCTTGTCTCCTACTACTAAAATATAAGGGATTTTTTGAATTTCTCCATCGCGAATTTTTTTAGAGACAGTCTCATTTTCATCTCTGACTTCAACACGAAAATTATTACAAAGCAGCTCCCTGTTTATCTCTGTGGCATATTTTCTGTGGCTCGCACCAACGGGAATAACCCATATCTGCACAGGAGAAAGCCATAAAGGCAAATCGCCTTTATAGTGCTCCAATAAAACTCCGATAAATCTTTCAACAGAACCTAATAGTGCTCTATGAATCATAATCGGTCTTTGTCTATTCCCTTTTTTATCAATATAACTTATGTCAAATTTTTCAGGTAGATTGAAATCTACTTGAATAGTTGTACACTGCCACTCTCTTTCCAAATTATCTCTGATTTTAATATCAATCTTTGGACCATAAAATACTCCTCCTTCTGGATCAATTTCATACTTTATTTTCTTTTTGTTTAAAGCATATTTTAAAGCCCTGGTTGCCTTCTCCCAATATTTAAGAGTACCAATATACTTTTCTGGTCTAGTAGATAAATAAACTTTGTAATTTTTAAATCCAAATGTCTTTAATATTTTTAATCCATGATTTAGAATTTTAACTAATTCATTACTCAATTGTTCTGGGGTGCAAAATATATGAGCATCATCTTGAGTAAATCCTCTCACTCTAGTCAGGCCGTGCAAAACGCCTGACTTTTCGTATCTATAAACTGTACCCAATTCTGCAAACTTCAGTGGCATATCTCTCCAAGAACGAATTTTTGACCTGTATATCTTTAAATGAAAAGGACAATTCATTGGTTTCAATTGGTACTTCTCATCATCAATTTTAATAGGAGAATACATATTCTCTTTATAGAAACTCAGATGACCAGAAATTTCCCATAATTTTATATTAGCAATATGAGGAGTTTTTACCCATTGGTACTTTTCTTTTAAAAGTTCTTCATAAAGATAGTTTTCAATAATGTGATAAAGAATTGCCCCTTTAGGAAGCCATAAAGGTAATCCTGCTCCAATATCTTTGTCAAAAATAAATAATTCTAATTTCTTTCCCAAAATCCGGTGATCTACCTCTTCGGCCTGTTTTTGTTTTTCTATAAAATCATTTAATTGTTTTTTTGTTTCAAATCCTAAACCATAAATTCTAACAAGCATAGGATTTTTTTCATCTCCTTTCCAGTATGCCCCCGCTATCTTATTTAGTTTAAATGCATTACAGTTGATTTCTTCTGTTGATTTAATGTGAGGGCCCTTGCATAGATCTATAAAATCCCCTAATTTATAAATGCTCACATATTTCTCTCCTTTTTTCTTGAGATCTTTTATTAGTTCTACTTTATAATCCTGATTTTGTTCTCGGAAGAATTTTAATGCCTTATCCACATTCCAGTTCTCTTTTTTAAATGGTAAATTACTATTAATAATCTCTCTCATCTTTTCTTCAATTCTTGGTAAATCTTTTTCTTTAGGACTTTCTTTAGATTTCGAAAAATCAAAATCGTAATAAAATCCATTCTCAATAACTGGACCAATTCCAAATTTAACTCCTGGATAAAGTTCTTTTACTGCGCATGCTAAAACATGGGATAGTGAATGTCTTAATGTTTCTAATTTAATTGCCATATTTTTAAAAATTTTATTTCATTTAAAAATAAAAATCAATAAAAATGTTAAATTTGACTTAATTTGCCCAACGAATGTTTTTGCTAATAATTATCATAAATAACTTGATTCATATAATTTTCCCGCTTTGAAAATTAAATCTTCGCTAAAATGCGGTCCGATAATCTGAAATCCGATTGGCAAATCACTATCTGTATCTCTACATGGGATAGAAATCGCTGGAACTCCGGCAAGATTTACAGAAACAGTATAAATATCCGAAAGATACATCTTTACAGGGTCTTTTATTTTTTCTCCTATTTTAAAAGGAACGGTAGGAGAGGTAGGAGTAATAACTAAATCAACCTTCTTAAATGCTTTCTCAAAATCATTCTTAATCAATGTCCTTACTTTCTGCGCTTTCAAATAATAGGCATCATAATATCCAGCAGACAAACAATATGTTCCTAAAATAATCCTTCTCTTTACTTCTTTGCCAAATCCTTTTCTTCTTGTTCTAAAATATCCATCAATCAAATCCTTTCCCTCAAGGGAAAGTCCATATTTAATTCCGTCATACCTGGCTAAATTAGCAGATACTTCTGATGCCATAATAATATAATAACAAGGCAGTGCATATTCAGAATAAGGCAAACTAATTTCATAAATTTTTACTCCTAAATTTTTAAATCTTTCTATAACTTTTTTTATGGCAAAATCAACCTCTTTATCTAACCCTTTAATAAAACATTCTTTTGGTATCCCTATTTTTAGATTTTTGGCTTTTTTTATTTTCGTTTTAATCTTTAATTTTTCAAAATTCACGGATGTCGAATCCATATCATCTTTTCCTTCTATCGCGCTTAATAATATTTCTGCATCTTCAACTGTCTTAGCTAATGGGCCAATCTGATCTAAAGAAGAAGCCATAGCCATTAATCCATATCTTGAAACTCTTCCATAAGTTGGCTTTAATCCCACTATATTGCAAAAACAAGCGGGCTGACGAATAGAACCACCTGTATCAGAACCTAATGCAGCAATACATTGATTTGATGCCACTGCAGCAGCAGACCCACCCGAAGAACCTCCGGGAACCCTTTCTAAGTCATAAGGGTTTTTAGTAGGACCAAAATAAGAAGTTTCTGTAGAAGAGCCCATTGCAAATTCATCCATATTTGTTTTGCCAATGATAATTGCTCCTTTTTGTTTAATTTTTTGGACCACAAAAGCATCATAAGGGGCAATATAATTTTTTAAAATATTTGAACCAGAAGTGCAAGGTATATCTTCAACTAAAATATTATCTTTCACTGCTATAGGAATTCCTTCTAAAATATCAATTTCTTTATTATGCTTTATCTTATCATCAATCTCTTTTGCCTGTTTTAAAGCATATTCTTTTGCCACATATAAATAGGCGTGTATTTTCTTATCCACTTTTTCTATCTGAGTTAAAATTGCCTTAATTAACTCTGTGGCTGAAAACTTTCTTTCTTTTAATCCTTTATGGGCTTTAACAATAGTTAATTTATTAAAAGACATAAAAATTATAGCACTGCCTTCACTCTAAAATATCTCCCTTTTCTTTTTGGTGCTAATTTTAGCAATTTATTACGCTTC
>Ga0164310_10001488_pt1 | contig 13278 bp, 21 predicted proteins | sample GuaBasSedimGuay1_FD_121795 | JGI IMG/M metagenome (GOLD analysis project Ga0164310, IMG submission 121795) | Subseafloor sediment microbial communities from Guaymas Basin, Gulf of California, Mexico - Guay1, Core 4569-9, 0-3 cm | ecosystem: Environmental > Aquatic > Marine > Hydrothermal vents... | reverse complement strand
TGCATCATCTTCAATTTCAAGTTCTATTACTCGAGACGACACCAGATCGGTAATTTTTGAAAACGCCGAAATCAATACTCTCATAAGTCTCCACCTTAGACTACTACTGTCTTTGATTTCAAACTCATTGAAGAACTCCTTTCCATAGTTAAAAACCATTACACGTCTTCTCCTAACGTATTGTACTCTTACCCTCAAATTTATGTACCTCCAAAAAATTATTTTGAAAGTTCGTACGCAATGGCGTACGGTGTCAGCATTGAAATCAACTTTTCTTCATCTATTTCGCCTAGAACATATTTTTTTACAGCTTCAACAACACCCATGTTCTTAGCTGATACCTTGCTTAAAAGTTCAAGTGTTCTGAAACCGATTTCAGAAAATTCTATGTCTATTAGTCCCCCGCTGAAAATACTAATTACTTTAGCATGTCTGTTAAGTATTTTTACTACGGCTTTCTTCATAAAATTGTTGTACACCGATATACACAGCGATTCTTTCTTAAACTCTAAAGGAGTTATGTATAGTAGTTCAACCTTTTTCTTAGAATGAAAATATCTTAAGAAAGGCATATATAACACCTATTTTGCAAGTTCACTTGAAACAACAATAGGCGACAAAATTTCCTTGACTTCTTCCAGAATTTTTCTGAGCTTACTGTTCTTAGATTTAAGCTTCCTTATTTCCTTGTCAAGTTCTTTCACAACTAGTGGTATGTTTTCTATGAAATATTTGAATACGAGTGCACGTTTGACATCATCTAAATGAGACCAATATTCATGTAAGGCGTATTTTTTAGCTTCCTCAGTATCAACTTGACCATGTATACTCACGCTACTTGAATCCAAGTAAAGCGTAACATGGTTGCAGTTTATTTTTATACGGTCAAATTTGACGTTGTACTTTTTGATTATGTCAAGTATGATGTCTTGGAACTTAATTTTCCACTCATCTATCTCTTTAAGTATTTCATCGCTGAACTTAATGACTTTAACCAGTTCTTCAACTTTTCTAAGGAAAAACTCAAGATCCATTGTACTTCACCTCAGCTTTCTCGCTATAATAATGGTTTCAGCTTCATTTTCTTTCCCAGATAGAAGTAAGTTAATTATCTTTTTTCTAAGTGAACCTTTTAGATTAGCTATTATAGGTATCCACTTGTCAAGGTTTATTTCCACATCTTTGAGATGACATATAAGGTTATAATGCTTAGTTGTTCCACCTAGACGTTCACCGTATCCAATCAACTTCACTGCTTCTTCACATCCATATTTTTCCCCGAAAACAATTAACATCCTCTTGTATACTGGCAGTTCATGTGTATACAGAGAAATTACTGCATGGTATTTTTTGCATTTAGGACAATAGTAGCTTTTAGCCACATATGTTCTAGGCTTATAGTTGTAGTTCATGAAGTAGCCAGTAAAATTGAACCCTTTAGGAGGTTTTCTTCTGTGGAACGACGACTCCCAGAACTCTCCAGTTTCCTCATTGAAATATATTTTACCCATTTCAGCCCCCAAAAAATGTTATTTGCGTAACTTTTTTGATACTGCGTACGGTGCAACCACCTTCCTCATTTCTTCAAGTATTTCAATATTCTTCTTTGTTATTTCTTTGAGTCTAGCTTCAAATTCTTCGTATGCAGATACCACAAAATCTATAATGTCTTCTATTGCTGTTAAGTCTGACATATTGGTTACATCGAGTATTGTCCAACCATCGTATTTACCGTCTTCATACAGAAGTATTTTGTTAGCTCTAAATGATAGTTTTTCAGCAGGTATCCTTATCCCGTTTACAGTAGCTTTTCTAAACGTTATCTTGTTATCGTCAAATATTGGTATTTCAATATCTGTAGGTGTGATTTTCTTCTTTACGTGAAATTCCATGTAAGGCACCAGTTTCTTAGCTAGTTTCACCAGTTTCTTGAAATCTTCTCTTATTGTCCTTCTGACATATGTACACATTATATCACCGTATCTCGGAATATAGGAGAAGACATCTCTGTGCCGCATTGTGAAAAAAGTGTTTTTAGTTATAACACATTTTCTTGAGAGAAAAACCTCTGTATCATCATCTTCAGTAAACATTTTAACTGTTTTCGTTGTGTACGGCATCAGTAATGAAAAAACATCGTGAACTTCTTTTTCAAGTGACTTCTGCATATCGTAAAGCGGATACTTAGCTATGATCGGGTATACCTTGTTCAGCTTTTCGGCAATCAACTTAACTCCACTTACGATTATACCCATTTCAACCCCCAAAAAATGTTATTTTGTCAAACTGTCAACTATTAGCTTTAGAATTATTTTGTTTACTATGTCTTCGTCCCATGTACTTATGTATTTACAGAAAAGAACAGTGTTAATTCCTCTTGTAACATGCCATATAAAGTAGCCTAGATTCAAAGCTTTTGCTAAGCCAAGTACAAGGTATCTTGGAATCGGATACTCACATACATCGTAAATTATTTCTCCTTCATTGATGATTAAATCTCTTTCCCGTAACGCAAATACTGGTTTAACAATGTAATAATTGTACGAATGGCTTTCAAAAAACGGTGGTATATTTGTTTCCAGCACATGAGCACCAGAACGACTGTCCCAGCCAAGGACGTGAACCTTCACGATACACCAGCCTCCTTCGTAAATTATACCATAACCTACATCGTGATCAACCTCACATGCACCCTTTAAAAGATAAAAAAATAAATCTTTTTTCACCAATTTTAATACCTCCAAAAAATAAAAGGATGTTAATTGACTTCGATCTTTATGAAACGCCAGCCTGGAAGTTCAACGTCTCTATGAGTTGAAAGACCTATGGCAACGCTGGACTTAGATGCAACACTCAGCAAAAGTTCCTTTGTCTCCTTTTTATCTAAGTCAAATATTTCGAAATCGCTGAAAACAACCACAATATCCCTGAACTTCATGTGTTTAAGAGTCTTCTGTAACGCTGGTGCTATTATTGTTCCACCGCCGCCACGTATCGCCTTGAAAGCCTTATTTACGACTTCCTGCTTGTTTTTAGCAACTATTATATCATAGGCCTGAGCATCCCACGATAAGACTTTAACCTCACACATACCAGCAACATTGTATATTTCCGTCAACGCTTGTTCAAGTTCCTTTTTACTCATCGATCCACTGGCATCAACAAGGAAAAATACTGTAGGTAACGTGAACCTTCTAATACCAGGGAAATCTTGATGTTTTCTCGAGGGTCTCTTATATGTTGATACTATAGTTTTACCGAAACCTATTCTAAACGCCTGACGCAACAGGTTTCTCCAGTCAATTTTACCCTTAAGTAACTCTTCAACAATTCTCCTAAGTGCTAAGGGGACAGTACCTATTGTTTTCTGCACTTGGTATGCTCTGGCAATGTTTTCCTTCCATTTTTCCTCAATCTCTGTTTCATCGTTACTGTTGTAGATTTCTGGATCGCCTTCCTGTAATACTGTGCCCTCTATCTCTTTGATGTCTTCACCTAAGTCTCCTACAACTGCGTCTATTGGAATAGGTATACCCTTACCGCTACCAGCCGAAGGGCTAATTTCAACTTCCTCTTCCCATTCATGACCGCAATCAGAACACTTAAAAACTGCTTTTTTCTCGTTTAGGTCAAGTTTCTTAACCCGAACGTTTTTGCTTCCACACTTTGGACATTTAATTTCTCCACTACCACCCTTTATCTCAGGAAGTATCTTGTACAGCTCTTCTTTTGACATTTTCTGCAAATCTTCCATTTCAAGATTCAATGCCTTGAAAATCTGCAAGAACTGGTTATACAGTTTATCTATGGTTATCATAAAGATGTACAATTTGTAGGGCATTTTCATCAACTGTTTTTGCAATTCATTATTTATAGCATCAGCTGCAACATTCCATTTATCTGAACTTCTATTGCCAACTCTCTTAGCATCCCTGAAAGCTATGTGAAGCGTTTCATGGCCGAGAACCCACGCTTTACCTGCCCAGTCAAGGCTAAGCCAAAACTCTGGATTTATCAACATAATATCGTTCCTTGTGACAGCGGCGGTTTCAACAGACCAAGTTAAAATCACCTTAACTCTTGATAGAAGTGAGTTTATGAAAGGGGCTGCAACTATTAAAGCACCTTTGACTTTGTCGTATTCCTGCTTAATCTTTTTAACATCTATTGGCTTAGTTGGTTTTTTAATCGTTAACCGCATTTTAAAGCCTCCAAAATAAAATAGGATTAAAGTGATATTTGTTCCTTTATCTCCAGTGCAATGTCGCTTAAAACATCCCTGTAAGTACTGTTATACGCAAATAGCACTTTAAGGAACTTAACTGCAATTTTCTTTTTCATAGAAATGACTAACATCACTACAAATTCATGTGAATCACTTGCCATAGCATCTATTAATGGAAAAGCTTTATTGAAATCTTTTTTATGCTGAGAAATCCAGTTTGCCAACATTATTGGAACCATATACTTGGCGTCGAAGTCAAGCTTTGAAAACATCTCTGGGTTATTAATTAAGTCATCAATGTCAACCTTCAATTTCCTAAACGCATCAAACTTTCTGCCAACCTCTTCACCAACAAGCCCTATAATGTCTTCTAACGAGTCAAAACCCTCATATAAATCCAGCGAAAGCCACTCCCAGGTTCTAGGCGACGGGAAATTCTCCAAACCCTCTGGAGTCTTTGGAAGTTTCAATAAGAATCCTTCATCCCTGAATCTCATTAGAAACGCATATACCTTTTTGTCCCATGCATCTCCATGTTTACTGTTCATGTATTCTGCCCATTCCTGAACCGTTGGGGGACTAACCTTAATAATTTTAAATCTGTTGAGTAGCGGGTTGTGGATTAACCTAACTATACTGCTGGCGTCTTCAGGTCGATTTCCAGCTGCCACAACCATCGTATCCCTGTGAAACTTAACAAAACCAGCAATTTTATCTGGGAGAGTGTATAAGGAAGTTAGTTAACCCTTATACACTCTCTATCCAGAACTATCTGTGGAGCTATCGCCCAAGTGTCCTCTCTCTGAACCCATGTTAATTCATCGAGAAAGACAATCCCTGGTGCCGCGGAATGGATTGTTGCCCAGAATAGTGGTTCGTAGAATGTCATCATTTTGTGTGATCTTGGTATTCCGCTTAAGTCTGTGGGTTCGACGTTACTGAGACGAAAATCTGTGAAAACGAAGTAGTTTTCCGCATTGGTAAGTACTTCTTCTATTTCATGTTCTCCTTCTGTGTTGATTACAAATTTGTTTAGCTTTGGATTCCACCGCAAAACTATTTTTAGAAACTCTTTTTTCATTCTCTTAGCTATTTCTCTCGCTGCTTCCTCAACTGATGTTGATTTTCCCACTCCTGGGGCCCCTAAAATTAGTAGACCATATTTTCTTTCAGTTCTTCTTTGACTAAAGTAGTGTTTTATTATGTATTTTTTAAGTTGACCTATCCTCATATTTTTCGCCTCCAAATAAAATAGGTTAGGATAAGTTTTTGGCTATTATCCACGGTTCAGCTATTTTCTTCATTTTATCTATTATTTTTTGGTTGTAGTTCTTTGTTTTTGTTACTTCGTTTTTTGCTTTTAAATACATCTGTATAACGTAGTCGATTACATCCTCAAGTTTACATATGTCAACTTCACTATCGACACGTATACTTTCTTTATCCTTTCCATTATTTGAATTAAGCAATTTGATTTCCCTAGGCCAGGAAGTCGTTAGCGACATCTTATCTACTTCGTAATATTTAAGTTCAAGTTTGTTGTTCCACATCGAGTACGTTGCAACTTTTATCTTAGGTATTGTCATTGAAACTTCTATGTTGTTGTACGCTTTCAACTGTTTGGTTAAATCTACAAGCAAGGAGAAATCTTCTTTAATCGGCCTTCTAACATGAGGCTTTAATCGGTCACCGTACTCCCTGATGATGTCGAAAAACTTACTGTTACTATCAACTATGGAACCATACTTATGATATGATCCGCTTTTAATCCTAAGCCACTCACCCATACAAAGATATTCCGTATACCACTGGTTATCGATCTGACACACTATGGTAAACTTTCTGCTGAGAGGCTTAAGTGCAGTAAAACAATCATAGACAAACTCACACAGCCCTTCTTGAAGCCTCCTAGTATTAATTTCCTCTGTAAGTTTCAGAATATAGTTTACTTTGTCGCTAAGTTCCTCAATTCTACCTATTATAACACCCATTTAAACCCCCAAATAAAAAATAAGTTAATTACTTCTTTGGATAGCTTCTAGGATAGCTTCTAGAGGTACTAGAATTACACCTAAGACTATTGTCAAAACACCCAGCAGCAATGAAACTTCTGGTACTAAAGAAATATACACCCACAGTTCTACTATCCATATCGCCAAAAATATTCTTACTAAGATTAATTTTTTCATTTTTATCCTCCAAAAAATAGGAGATTTATTGTTTCGCTTTCATATCACTATATATCATAAGGATAATGCCGATAATCACTAGTGGTACACCAAGTGGAGGGAAATGTCTATCAATAAGAAGACCTGCAAACGCTATATACCAACCTCTTCTTTCCCACTTTTCCATAGTAATACCCCATAAAAGGAAGTTATTTTATTTTTATTCCCAAACTCTTCAGATATACGCATAGGATAAAGGATTTCTCTGTTTCCGTTAAGTTAGGCTGAGTCATTATAGCTTCTATTGCTTCATCTGGCTTCATCGATTTCAAATAAAGTATTATTTCTCTTAGCTTCAAGATTAACATCTCCTCCAAAAATAGGAAAAGTGAGGTTGCTGTCCTTTCGTCGTTTGCACCCTACCCTTATCGGTCACCGACTTCATTTGGGGTAGAGGGGGAGAGGGGAGGAGGACGGGTGAAGAAGAAACAAACACTAACGGGACAGCAACCTCCAACCTCAAATAAAATAAGAAATATTATTTTATAGGTATTTCGCATATTATTTCAGTTCGCATAAGTGTACCATAGATATCAGCGAACCACTTACCGTTTATCTTGAAAATGTTTATGTTTTTTCCACTCAGTACAATCATTGGAGTTTTCCCTTTATGATAAATGTATTCTGTTCCCTTTGGTATTTTAACTGTTAACACATGGTTTCTAAGTATTAGTTTACTTTTTAGAAATCCAACCCTAATCACAACTACCACCTCGATTAGAAACCTCCAACAATATTATGTTATATTTGTAACATAATCAAAAAGTAAGAGTTACACGAACAAAAAACATATTAACCTCCAAAAAATAAGTTTAACTGTTTTTTACTTCTCCACTTTATGTATGAACCATTTTCCACAGGAATCACATTCGAAAATCAAGATGAATTCTTCTTCTTTAATTTTGATTTCTTCTAGCCATATCCATTTGCTTCCACACTCTGGACACGTCTCTTTCTCACTAAGTTCTACTATTTTTGAGATTAACCTACTAATAACTTTTTTATTCATCTTTTACCACCAGATTTTTAACCTTGCTTAGAAACCTGAGAGACCAATAAATTGTAGCCCAAAATAGAATACTAAGTCCCTTGCAGGAGTATAGCCTTTTGTAAACTTTTACACGTAATGGAATTTTCTCTTTACTTCGTTTAAAAATGAACATTTCAACACCTCCAAAAAAGAAAAAGAATTATCTTTTTATAAGTATGGAAGTTAGTATTTCTAGCTGTTGTTGAACCCAGTCTTCTTCAAAGTCAACCAATACTTTTTTAACCATATTTAGATGTCTTTGTAATTCGGATTTTTTCAAGGATTTCACCTCCAATAACCCCTGCAAAGTCCCCCCTACGAGAGTCGTCCCCACGGCTCCCTTCACCCACCCACTCCCCACTAACGTGGGTGGGCTATCCCTTCCTGGAGGCCACGGTAGGCTAAAGGGACACATCATCTCGTGCCCCGCTGGAGGCACCACTCTCCCGTTCACGGGAGATCGCCTCCGTGATTACCCCTCGCCCTCCACTAGTCGCCTAGTGGGGACTACGGGAACCCCCAGGCAATACCGCAGGGCAGCTCCCCCGTGCGGGGTTGACACGGGGTTCTAGTAGGGCCCACCCCAACCTAAACTAGGTTGAAGTGGGAGACCAATTCCCCTAGCCTAAAATAGGCTAGGAGAGCACCCCTGGAGGCTAGGGTGCCGCCCCCTGGGTACGGGGGGTCATCGGCCTTGTCATCCCCCCGTAGGGGGGTACTGTACGTTAACCTTCACGGTGGGAGAGGAAATAAACAAAATAAGCAATATAAACTATCTCTCCCACTTTCACGTAGAGTAGGGAAGGATACTGCTCCCAGGTGTTTCCAACCCACCCAAGAGTTACCTCTTGGGTTTTGGGTTGAAAATAAAAAATAGGAATTATTGTTTTTTATTTTCCTTTTTTTGTCTTTTGACTAATTCCTTCTTTATCCAATCGCTTAAAGTGTATCTAGGTTCTATTTTTTTACCTACTTCTTGTAGTTTTTGCGGTATTATTTCCTTGTCTAATAGGCTTATTGCTTTTATTAATGGGCGTTTTTTCTCATAGAATGGTGCACTTTTGCTTTTTAGTTGTTTCTTAGCTTCAAAAAGTTGTTTTTGTAACTCCTTGATGGTTTTTCTATGGTCTTTACCATCGTAGACCATTTCATTCACAAGGTTTTGAATGGTTTTTCTTAGGTTCTGTACCTTTTTTCTCTCTTCTTTTGTTTCCCTAAACAATTCACTTTGAATTTTTCTAGTAGCGAAGTAATATCCGTATCTCTCGGCAACAACATTTATAAGGTTGGCTACATTTTTAGGTATAGCCAAAAACACCACGCTCCGACGTTTTGGAAGCTAGGGAGGTTCTCCTTCCCTACTCTATTTCGTGGTTCTTTCCCCCCACCACACCACCTCTACAAATAAATAGATTAGATTTTTGTGTTAAAAGCATCCCAAAACTTAGGACTATGTTTTAACTGTTCTAAGATAAATAACTGTTCATAAGTGATAATCGAAGTAACAAATTTAGCTTTTTTATGTCGTTTCTTATGTTCCTGCATTTTTCGATGGATGAAATCCCTAGATATACCCCAAAAAGCATAGTTACAATTTTTACACACCACAAAATAAGGCATTTTCACCACCAAAAAGCGAGGTTTTGCGGTGGTGTGGTGGTTTAGGGACATCTAAGCCCTTTCGGGACACATGCGGTCGACATGTGGGCGTCCCTTCGGTTCACCCGAAGGACGTCCCCCTATGCACACCCTCATCCTTCAGGTCGTCGGGTGCATCTCACCCGCACCACGCCCGCCCTTCATGCGGGTGAGGATCATCACATAAGCAAAACAAAACGGTACGTTTCGCCTACTCGCACACCCGCACAATTTTAGTCGAGTTTTTAGGTGTGCTTTCGACATCATTACGCCCGTTTTTGTTTTGCTTATGCTCATGTATAAAAAACAAAAAACATATTTAAATTTTTCTATTAATTTTGATTAATAGAAAAAACAAAGAACGTACTTTGTAAAAAGAAAATTTATTTAATTAAAAAATTTTTTAAAAAAAATAAAAATTAGGGGATAGGCGGAAGTCCTAGTCTACCTCTTATTCGATTAATTTCTGGATATTCCCTTACAGCTAACTGTTCTACTGTTAACCCTTTAAGTGTTGCTTCTTTCTTTTTTTCTTCATATCTGCTTTTACCGTAGATTGTTGCTGGATACAGGATAACTTGTGGTCTTGCCCAAGCCTCAATTATATTTGCATTTTCTGGTACAAGTTCAAAATATCTTCTTTTTTCAAGCCATGGATACTTTGAGTCTTCCTCGTCAACAAATCTAATTAAGTTGAGTTTAACAAGATAGTGAAAATATTTTCTAAACGAATTATAACTGGCCTTTCTCCCTAAAACCTGTCTTTTATATTCACGGTAAACTTCATAGATGTAAGCTCTACCATTCTTAGACAAATAGTTACGTATAAACAAACCAACCATGGCAGGCAAGCACACCACCACTCGGCCTAAAACTTAATATTTGACATTAGTTATTTATTGTTTTGGTGGTTTTAATGAATGTTGATAATTTTCTTAGGGTTGTTAGTTTTGATGAGGTTGCCAGGAAATATAGTTTTGATGATCGGATGCTGGAAATTGTCAAGAAGCTTAGCCCTGCAAGGTTTCCTCAACCTGGCCCTCACTACGATTATGCTGATCTACTTGAACATATAAGGTATGCGATATGGAAAATCGGTATGTGTAGTGCTGAGAGACTGTTGGAATACGATCTGCCAGAAATATACAAGAGGTTCAGCAGGTTATCATCTGCACTATCTGAAGGTGTTAGAGCTGGAATAATAACTGATGAAGAATACATGTACGCAACAAGATATCTAGACAACCTTAGAGAAAAATTCTTCAAAGAATGGAAAGAACTATTTGAAAAATGTGTTAAAAAATAGTTTCAACTACCTCTCTTTAAGTTATTTTTAAATTATCTTTAAATTATTGTAAGTTTGACTTTATATAATATTATGTTGGTGATTCAATATGCCAGTTGAAATAGTTGAAACACTTGATGACCTAAAAGAATACATCGATACCTGTAGAGTAATTAGATATAGGGTTCTGTCAAACGAGATACGTATCAGAGCTGGCGGTGTAGGTGCAATAATAAAATTCGATAACCCTCAAGAAAAGGAAAAAATAATTTCATGGCTAAATTCACTCAAAGAAACAAAGAGAGTGATAAAAGTAATCGACGTAGTGCCAGATGATGAATTCTTCACGTAGATTTTTTCTCCATTTCTTCTAATTTCTTTACAATTCCATCTATTGATAACGGTTCATCGTAATCTCTCTTATAGAAACTGCCCTTCTCTGTTATTAGAACACACCTGCTTAGTCCATCATCAACATATGTGCATATAATACGTCCATCATCCAATTCTATTATATAATCTGTGATATTTACCACCTCTACAATATTGGTACATACTTATCTTTAATCAAATCATAGTAATATATATTCTCTATGTATTCAAAACGTGAAACAATAGCATCGATCATTGGGGACATTTCAAGTTCATCTATTTCTGGGAATTCTCTTTCTAATTCACTTAGAATATCCCTCGTTACTATTTTTTCTCTGCTAAGTCTAAGCCAAATTTTTCTTATTAAGTCAATTCTTTTACTGACAAATTTCATGTAGTAGTCTTCGACAGGTATCCCAGTTATGTATCTATGAATATGGAAGAAACCATATATTCGTCTATCTTCGTCAATTGGTATTATAAATATGGTGGGGTCAAACATGAAATCTTGATAATTTCCGTAATATTCCGCATAGAACCCAAAAAACTCTGATGGATCTTTACGTGTTGCATAAAGCCCGCCAGCATATATTCTCGATATCACTCTTCCATATGCTGTACTCATTGTTATATCCCATATATTTGCTGCAACCCTCTCAAGTGCTCTTTCGAAATTTTCACTAACATCTGGTGCACTTCTATACGTTTTTAAACCGTATGCATGAGACAGTTCATGTATGAATTTACGTTTCTCATGCACTTCATCTATTGCAATGAAAATAATGTCTTTAGCCTCGTCATAATAGCTTCTTTTACCATCGTAAAAAACCACTTTTGTTCCAGCTATTTTATCTGCCATGAAACGATATACTGCAAGAAAAATCCGTTTCCCTAAACCTAGATACTTTTCATCAATTACGTTACCTTTTGTGCTGTCTAATATACTTTTTATGACGTACGATTCTGCTTTAGGAACTTTTTCGAATAGTGGCTTCATGTTAGATGGAATAAGTAGACATATTCCGCCTTCATGTCCTGTAGCAATAACTGCTTCTAAATCAGATTCAACAGCCCATCCAGTTATACCCCTTAAATCACAAAACTCTTTTACTTTATCAAATAATACGTCAGCCTCATAATCGGTAAGTCTATCTATACCATCATAGAATGGCAGTTCAGCCTCAAAATAATTATGTTTTATTTCAAAGTATCTTGTACCGCCATGTTCACCCTCCTCTATACATCGCTCAAGAAGATCAATAAGTAAGTCTGGAGAAGATACAATCAAATATGACATTTCAGTCAACATATCACTCGATGATTGCACATTCTTTCTATTCGGCTCAAGTTCAACCCACCACAAATTGTAACTGTATAATGCCCTAGGTCTCCATCCACCAAAAAGATTTCTAAAATAGTTCACAAAAATATCTCTGACATATAGTGCTGGCTCTTCTCCTTCTGGAGTTTCCAATATCATATTTGGCATTACATACCTACATTTTTCATCTGGGTAATCTTTTCTAAATACAACCTTGTAATATGGTGATGTTTCCACATATATTTTATAAATGGATTTTTCGCTTGGAGGATACCAGTCATACATTAATACATGAGTACCATTAACGAAAACATTACCCCTGCCAAAAACAACTACAAGAGCATCCGCAAGATTGGAATAATAACATCTATAGACAATGTCCTTAGTGAAGAAGTAGACATCACCTATATTTGATGTAAACCATAGCGCTGCAACCTTCAAGCCTTCACCGAAATACCCTCTTGTCCAGCATGGTTTTTCATGTGCACCAAGCATAAAAGCTCTATATTTTAGTCCACGACCTCTATCTTTAACCCATGTACCAAGGTTATCGGTTTCCACTCTTATTGCAATATTATCATAGCCATAAACTTCATGTTCCTCATCCAAGGCATTTTGTATGATTTCTCTTAACGATATGAATTCATCCCATCTTCTCTGCTCCGCGTAACTTTGCTCTATTGTTAATGTCCATACCAAATCATATCCTTCGATCAAATCATCTAAATCTGGAGGTATATATCTTGCTTCATTTGCAAAATCAGGATCTTCAACCTCAACATATTCTAATGGACGTATACCTAGTCTTGCAGCTTCTCTATGATCTAACCCATACCTGCGATACATAAAAGTCACCAGTAAAATTACTTATAAAAGACGCATATAATTATTTCTTCAGTTGTTTTATTCGAGAAAAGTAGATACTGTAGTGTTGTTGCCGCTGGGGATACAATGGGGTTCTCCCATCGCCCAGCTGGGCGATGTGTAGATAAGTCCCCAGCGGCATATAAATATATATCAGAACTGATATTTAATTTTTTCTGAAAGATAACTTGGTGTTAGATATGACTCGTATTTTGCGTATATTTCTCTCCATCCATCCCGTGTCCTGCTGTGGTAAACTCTTATATGTTCAGGTAATTTGTGGCCCATAAAAAACTCAATTATGTCATATGGTGC
>Ga0164310_10001487_pt1 | contig 13284 bp, 13 predicted proteins | sample GuaBasSedimGuay1_FD_121795 | JGI IMG/M metagenome (GOLD analysis project Ga0164310, IMG submission 121795) | Subseafloor sediment microbial communities from Guaymas Basin, Gulf of California, Mexico - Guay1, Core 4569-9, 0-3 cm | ecosystem: Environmental > Aquatic > Marine > Hydrothermal vents... | reverse complement strand
GGGATGCCGAACCATATGGGAATTGCATAATAGTAATTCATAGCCATCATCAGAGGGGCTCTTATCGAGATTGCAATAATCAAGGTTAGGGCGATAAAAAACGTGGTTCTCTTTGAATCCAGATTCCTCAGCTCAATGCGTGTTAACTTTCTTGCTATTTCAAGCCCTATGAGAACACTGAATGTTGCTAAAAATTTCATGCTAGCTCCAAGCCATGAGGTTTGTGCCACCAAGCTCAGCCCCAAGAAGAGAAGGAGTAGACCAAGGAAAGTCTCCTTAAAGCCGTAGAGGAAGAATATAATCATTATGGGCACGGCAACAAAATCTATATCCATTCCCCAGGGGGTCTTGATTTTAAAGGGGGAGGCCTGAAGCATTAAAGCCAGAGCCAGCATCACCCCTATTAGAGCAACTTCCTTCGCGTTCATGTTCCTCACCGAGAACAATTTTGTTCCAAAATTTATAAATGTTTGTTCCAAAAATAGAACAAAAGAGCTGCAGAGCCATGGCGTAATTATTGAAAAATGAAGAAGGGATACTCAAAGGAAGGCACTTCTGTGTTTGTAAAACATGTATGTTGCATATCCTAGGAACACCACATCGATCAATCCCAGCAACAGGAAGAGGAATATTATTACCTGGGCTACGCCGGGGGATGTTCCAAAGGCCTGTGCAACCGCGTTTATTTCTTCGGGGTTTCCTACAGCGTGAATACCATAGTTTATGGCATAAGCTCCTGTGATTATTGGGATTGGTGTTACCGCAAATGCCAGCATTAGTCCGGTATAGCCCCTCTTCTTCAGGCTTAGAAGGGAAAGTAAAACAGGTATGAGGAGGAGCAGTGAAGTGAACTTAAATCCCAGCGGGAACAGACCGGATATAATGAAAAACGATATTAAACCCCACAAATACGCTTTATATGCTCTATTAACGTACTTCATATAGCCGGCAAAGTCATATGGAGCAGCTTTTGAGTACCTCAAAATTGCCCTGACGTCCTTTACATATTCCTTTTCACCTAATCTTTCAACTGTTTTATTGTTTGTGGCATTCTTTAATTTTGTTGCCCTCTTTAAGAAGAAGCTCGCGAGCTTCTCGTTATCTATAACCACCTCCTCCTTAAGGGCAGAGAAGTTTTCTGCAGCTTCTCTAATCATTTTCAGCACTTTTTCCTTGTTCTTTGATGAGAGTGAGCTTAAATCTTCAACTTTCTTTTCCGTCTCTTTTAAAACTTGAACTATTTGGTCAAGAAGTTCTATGCTTTTCACAAGAATTCACCCCCAAAAAGATAAAAGAATAGGAAGGCTTTAAGCCTTTTGCCCAGCTTTCATTAATTTGCTAACTGCCAAGTACATCCAAATTAGGATTATTCCCCATGCAAATGCCATAAATGCGAGAGCACTGCCTTTCATTTTCATCACCTCACATTTTAATTATTACCTCGTTCTTCTCAAGCTCTTCGCCGTACTTCTTCTTGATAGCTATGTATGCTTCAATGGCACCTATGATAAGGATGAGGAACATCATGCCTCTAGCGAGCCATACCCAGCTGGCGTACTCTGGTTTAGCGACATAACTCGGTACTGCTTTGAAGTATCCCCCAGTGATGTAATCTTTTGTTGTGAAGATAAGGAGTATTAGGGTGTAGATCGGGGCTACATAAGTTATAAGTGGCTTAATCCACCCTGGAACCTTAATGTATGCACCTTTGTGTAACTCCTCCCAGAAGTTCTCTGGCTTGAAGAGCCAGACTGCAACTATGATGTCAAAGAGTCCAAGAACTACTAAAAGATAGCTTCCTACCCAGTTATCAAGCTCCGTTAGGTAGTAGAGGTCCAATGTAGCTTTTGTTGGATCCAGAGCCACTGGAAGTCCCAATATCAAATAAAGTATAAACACAAATATTGCACCGGTCTTTCTGCTTATCTTCAAGTCCTCTTCTAATAGAGCGGTTAAATAGTTGTACATAGCTATAGCTGATGTAAAACCTGCGAACCAGAGTAACAGGAACCATACAGCACCGAAGAATTGACCAGCTGGCATGTTCATAAAGACATTTGGCAAGGCAATGTAAGCTAAACCTACACCTGCACTGATTCCTTTCTCACCCAAATAAGCGAATGCGATGGGTATAGCAATTGAACCACCCAATATGACTTCAGCAAATTCGTTGAGTGAAACTGTTGCTAAACCTGAGAGTGCAACGTCATCTTCTGGACCCAAGTATGAGGCATAGTTCTGTATGATACCCATACCTAAACTCAGCGTGAAGAATATTTGTCCAGCAGCGGCTAAAGCAGATTGCCAAGTTACTTCACTAAGTCTTGGTTCCCATAGGAACTCAAATCCTTTCATAGAGCTCCATTCTGGTTTAACTGGAGAGCCCAAAGTCAAAGATCTAATAACCAAGAGAATAGCTGCCACATAAAGCAAAGGCATCATGACTTTGACCCATCTTTCTATACCTTTACTAACACCTTGACCAACTGCAACTCCCAAGAGTGCCACTGATATCCCCCAGAACAGGAGCACCTGTCCAGTGTTGCCTAAGTAGTTAATTAAGAATTGAACGGAGTCCTTCCCAAAGTATGCTCCGGTTGCGCTGAAGTATGTATATGCTGCTGACCATCCTATGATGTGCAGATAATAGCTGTTGAGAAGTGTTGTAACTGAAAATGCCAGCATGCCACCAATAATACCAAATATCAATGCAGTTCTTGGCTTTAAACTCTCTCTTGACATTAAGTAGAATGTTGGTCCCAATGTACCGTGGCCGTACTTACCTCCGTATCTACCTTCGACCCACTCTACCCACATGATGGGTATACCCAAGAGGAACAGCGCCACAAAGTAGGGTATCATGAAAGCTCCGCCACCATTCTTAGCAGCTTGGTATGGGAATCTCCAGAAGTTTCCGAGACCTATTGCATTTCCTGCCATGGCTAAGATCAAACCAATCTTACTTGCCCATTTATCTCTTTGTTCAGCCATTTCCTTTCACCTCTATACGAAGTTCAACCAAATTTAACATCGATAGACAAATACATGCATTATATATAAACACGCAAACCATATAAAAAGCTTTCTCCTCCTCGATTTCGGCAAAAGACGATTTACTACAGAGTAAAATTATCAAAATTAAAAATTAGCATTCTGACAGATGATTTAAAAATACCTTAAGGCATTTTGACACATAACCAGTCTAGAAAGAGGAGACTTTATAAATGGGCTCAATAATTGCTCACAATTCCCATTAAAAATCGGCAGATGTGGAGTAGGAATATTAAAAGGAAGAAGGAAGAAAAGATATCACTTCTTAACCCATCCTCTGTCAAGCATTGCCTGGTAGACTCTCTGGACTGCAACTACATAAGCGGCATCTCTCATGTGGATGTTCTTCTCCTTGTGTGTGTTATAGACATCCCAGAATGCCTTTGTCATCTTCTTGTCGAGCTTCTCATAGACTTCCTCGAGTGTCCAGTAGTAGCCGTTTATGTTCTGCACCCACTCGAAGTAGCTGACTGTAACACCACCTGCATTGCACAGGAAGTCTGGGATCTGGAGTATGCCCTTCTCCTTGAGGATGTCGTCGGCTTCTGGGGTAACTGGACCGTTAGCAACCTCGGCAACAATCTTGGCCTTTATCTTGTCGGCATTTTCCTTTGTGATGACTTCTTCGATGGCGGCCGGAGCGACGACGTCAACCTCAAGCTCTAAGAGCTCCTCGTTGGTTATGTTGGTTGCACCTGGGAAGTCCTTAACTGAGCCGTGCTCTCTCTTCCACTTGAGAACTTCGTCGGCGTTTAATCCATCTGGGTTGTAGATACCACCCTTGCTGTCACTCACAGCCACAACCTTCATGCCGTGCTCCTCGCTCATGATCTTAGCCATGTAGTATCCAGCGTTACCATAACCCTGGACAGCTATGGTCTTGCCCTTCAAGTCCATTCCGAGAGCCTTAGCGGCTTCCCTAACTGTGTAGGAAGCACCTTTAGCTGTGGCATCTCCCCTACCGAGTGAACCGCCTATGCTCAATGGCTTGCCCGTGATAACACCAAAAGCAGGAGCCTTGCGTCTCACAATTGCTTCATACTCATCCATCATCCAGCCCATTATCTGTGGGTTTGTGTAAACGTCAGGAGCTGGAACGTCTGTGTATGGACCGATGACATCGTAAATAGCTCTTATGTATGATCTGGCCAGTCTCTCCTTCTCCCTCGTGCTCAATTCCTTGGGGTTAACTATGATACCACCTTTGCCTCCACCGTAGGGTATGTCGACAACGGAGCATTTCCATGTCATCCAGGTGGCCAAGGCTTTAACGGTGCTAAGAGTTTCCTCTGGGTGCCATCTAATACCACCCTTTGTTGGACCCCTGGCCCAGTTGTGCTGAACTCTAAAACCTGTGAAAACTTTTACAGAACCGTCGTCCATTTCGAGTGGAACTGAAACCTCAACAATTCTCATGGGCTTCTTCATCCACTCCAAAGCCTCGTCGCTTATCTCCATAAACTGAGCAGCCCTTTCCAACTGCTTAACAGCCATTTCAAATGGGTCTATGTGTACCATATCTATTACCTCCCGCCAAATAAGTTAATCGGCGATAGAACTTTAGGCGATTACCTATATAAACCTTTCGCTAAAAAGCTTGGAAAACCCTTATTTCTAAACGAAAGGTTATGTATGAATATGATAAAGGAAACAAAAAATTTTAGGGCATTTTTTATTTTAACAGAGCCGTGATACACCTTATTTTACATGCAACAATGTTCATTAAAGTATATCAATGCTCCAAAATTTTAGACATGTGAAATATTTTTACCCAGAAAATCGTGCCGTTGGAGATAAATGATTAGCTTTTTGATGCCCTAATCCGTACATTAATCCAACCTCTGTTGTCCCGAGTGCCTCAGAAAACATGAAGAATTTTGTACCAAAAGCACATTAAATATAAACCATCACTCTTCTAATTGATATCATGGGTTCCACTAGAGAGCAGATACTTCAGTATATCAGCATAAATCCGGGCATAACCTTCCGCAGGTTAGTGGATGAGCTTGGGATGGGCATAGGGAATGTCCAGTATCATCTCCATGTGCTTGAGAAAAGGGGATTGATCGTTTCAAAGAAGATGGGCGGAAAGAGATATCTATTCCCGAAGAACTTTGAAGGAAAATATGAACCGCTCCTAAGAGCGATATCCACAGAAACGCAGAGAAAGATACTCCTCCTGCTCTCCGAAGGAGAGAAAAACCAGAGTGAAATATCCTCCACCTTGAAGCTTTCCCCTGCAACCATAAATTATCATACGAAGCAGATGGAAAAGCTCGGACTGATAAAAAGAAATCGAAGAGGAAGAGAGGTGATATATCAACCCAATTTCGATATTGAAACATTAGTTAGGGTCATTAGTGAATACCGCCCCAAACTGTGGGATAAACTTGCGGATAAACTGATTGATATGATGGTGGAAATCAAAGGTGAAGGGGAATGATAGAAAACATCGGTCTAATCCTCGACATTGTTGTAATTGCAATCGCTTTAGTACTATCCCTAATTTCATGGAAGGCTTATAAGAAGAGCCATTTAAAGAGTATATTTTTCCTTCTGCTCGCATTTTTGTTTTTTGTGATAAAGAAGGTCCTTGAAAATGCCAACAAAATACTGCCAAATATTCAAAAGGAATCCTTAGATTTCACCGCCACAGTGATTGAGGTTTGTATACTGGGGCTGTTTTTCCTTGCAATAACCAAGAGAGGTGAGTGAAATGCCGCTGGGAATCTATGTCATGAAAGTGAAACCGGGAAGGGAAAAGGAAATTAAGAGGATCCTGCTGGAAGAATTTGGTTTTGATGAAGTACACATAGTAACGGGAACTTTCGACGTCATTGGGAAGATATTTCTACCCCTGTCCCGGAGGGGCTTTGAGGAGCTCAAAGACAACATACAAAAACTTGATGGGATAACAGAAGTGAAATACCTGGAAGCCCTGGATTAACGCACTATTAACATAGGGGGTTCTATCAGACCCGCGAGCTCCTCGAGCAGGCTTCCTATTCTCGTCTTTCCACTCTTTCCATAGGCTCCAAGCACCACGAGAGAGTATTTCCCGCTATTTGCTTCCTTCAATACCTCGTCCTTCGCTATGCCCTCCACTATTTTTATTGAACAGTTGATGCCTTCTCCCCTGCAGAATTCAAGCAGATTGGTTAGAATATCGTGTATATCCCTCTTCATGTTCTTCCATATCTCCCCCTCAAACCGCTCCAAATCATTGATATCGCCGCTTCTTGTGCTCAGGTTAAAAGCCATTGCCCTGGCTTCCCTTCTATCGAGCACAGAAAACAAAAAAATCTTTGCCTTTTTGCTCTTTGCAATTTTTATGGCATGGAGCGCCGCTTTCTGGCTCCACTTTGAACCATCAACAAGCACAAGTATCCTCACCCTCACCACCACACATACCTTATCCAGAGGAGACCCACTCCAATGGCAACAGTAGCCATCATTATGAACATCCCCACCTTTAAAAAGTCTCCAAAGGTTATTTTAACCCCTTCCCTCTCGGCGATTCCAATTACCACGACGTTGGCAGATGCTCCAATGGCGGTTCCATTCCCTCCAAGGCAGGCACCCAAGCTCAAAGCCCACCACAGGGGGTAGATGTTTAAAGAGCCGCCCATGGCTTTTATTAATGGTATCATTGTTGCTGTAAAGGGAATGTTATCGATTATAGCCGATGCAAATGCCGAGAACCATGCTATAGCTATCAAAGCCTCACCCTCTCCAACGATATGGGACGTTATCCAGTTAGCCAGCTGCCCTATGAAACCTGTTTCAACCAATCCTCCAACGATTATGAAAAGCCCTCCAAAGAAAAAGAGTGTTGCCCATTCCACCTTCTCCAGAACCTCCTCCGGCTTTTCCCTGCTCCAAAGCAAGATGAATGATGCTCCAAATAATGCCACGACCGCCGGTTCTACCCCAAGCCTATCATGGAGGAAAAACAGCACGACAACGAGGCCTATTGTGGCAATTGACTTCCGAAAGAGTGCTAAATCTTTGATAGCGGCTTTTTCATCAAGACGTTCTAGAGTTCTGTTTATCTTCTCCCTGTCCCTCTCATCCACTTTTAAGGCGCCTCTATATATAAAGTAAATCAGCACAATACTCACCAAAAGGTCAATAAATGCAATAGGACTCATATTTAGTATAAAGTCCATAAAACTCAGCTTTGCCGCGGAACCTATCATTATGTTCGGGGGATCTCCAATCAGTGTTGCCGCTCCTCCTATATTTGAAGCAAATATCTCCGATAGAAGAAAGGGCATGGGGTTAATCTCCATGAGCCTTGAAATGTAAAGGAGCATTGGGGTCAAAAGGAGGACCGTAGTTACGTTATCAAGAAAAGAGCTTACAAGGGCGGTAACAACAGAGAAGAGAAGTAAAACACGTATGGGGCTTCCTTTTGCAAGCTTTGCAGTTTTTATGGCAAGATATTCAAAGAGTCCGCTGTTTCTTGCAGTGTTGACTATTATCATCATACCAGCCAGCAGAAATATGGTATCCAAATCCAGATACTCAGGAAGCTTCTCCCATGGTACGACCTTTAACATCATCACAACAGCAGCCCCAAACATTGCTGCAACTGTTCTGTGTATCCTTTCACTCATTATCAGCCCGTAGGTAAATAGGAAAACGGCTAGTGCTACCGCTTCCATTGTTATCATGCTATCACCTCAGTACACTATCGTAGGAATCTCAAGATGCTGGATTATTTTGAGAACAACAGGACTCAAGGGGGATGACTTGGTGATTTCCGACCCGTAAGCCTTTGATATTGCGAGCATCTCATAATTATTGGCAATTTTAATCACATCTTCACTCTTATTCCCGAAAAATAACCTTCTCTGTGTTCTCAATCCCAGATTTTCAAGCTCTTTAGCAATCTTCCCAAGCATTTTCTCGCCATTAAGCTCTTCTTTACGTTTAAATTCCTCACTGGCTTCTTTGCTAAGTGTTTGTCTTATAATGGAGAAAACCTGGGAATCTATGATATATACGAGAAGAATGGTGGCATCGTAAGCGCTTAAGGTGTCGTAGAGGTCTTTAGGTATTTCCCTGACGTATCTATCTATGGGCATCAGGATCGATCCAATCTCCGGGAGCACCATCTCCTCCTCTGTGAGCAAAAATTCTCGATATTCCTTTAAAATTCGTTCATATCTTTTCCCCGCTATGTGCTTGAACTTCCTCTGTATAAGCGAAGAATAAATGCTCATCTTCCTCCCCGTCCATACTAATGCACTGAATATTTAAAACTATTGGTTCAAATCAGTATTGGTTCATCTTTCTAAAATTTTGAGGGCTGCACCACAAGAGATATTATAAGAAAAGGGAAGTATAGAATTGGAGGTGAAAGCATGCGCAGGAGTACGAGCATAATATTCATCCTATTTGTGTTCACTTCCCTGGTATCTCCATTGGTTCTTGCAGAGTGCCCGGGTGAGGGGAACACAGTGCAGATAAAAGCACCCGCGGTTTCCAAAACTTCCAGCGGGGAACTCATTGGTGTTGCCACCACATTTTCAATCACCGTGGCTCCGGGAAGCGGACATGTTTATGTGGAAACATGGCCTCTGACGGAAGTTGATATGCAGGCTTCAGCAAGACTTGCCGCTCAGATAGCGGGGGAAGTCCTCGGAGTGGACATGAGCAAATACGATGTTTATATCCAGGTTAGGGCGGATGCTCCAACAATAGGTGGACCGTCAGCAGGAGGAACAATGACCGTTGGAATAATAGCGGCATTGGAAGGATGGAAGCTTCGCGATGATGTCATGATGACGGGGATGATAAATCCCGATGGAAGCATAGGACCTGTAGGTGGTATTCTGGAAAAGGCAAGCGCGGCACATAACGTCGGAGCAAAGCTCTTTTTAATTCCAGAGGGCCAGAGAATTCAGATGATTGAGCAAACGGAGAAAAAACAAATAGGCCCCCTCGTTCAAATAACGAGCAAATCAGAGCCCGTTGATGTTGCAAAATACGCGAAAGAGAGATGGGGACTGGAAGTAATTGAGATTAAGGACATATATGATGCTGTGTTCTACTTCACGGGACATAAGATAGAAAAGCCCCAAGCCCCTGAAAATGTTAACATTGACACTAGCTTTGTTAAAGATGATGCTCTCAAGGATTATGACAACACGACGGCATATTTCAATGAAGTGAAGAAAGAGCTCAAAGAAAGTGATGTAGATTACAGCACCTATAACCTGCTAAACAATGCTTTAGAGGATGCAGACCAGAATATAAAGAGTGCAAAAGATGCCATGGATAGGGGAATGTACTACACGGCATTGAGCCTCGACTTTCAAGCCAGGATCACGATAAGAACCGTGGAATGGAGTTTAAAAGCCCAGGATGAGAGGGATATCGAAAATCTCCTAAAAAATGTGGACAGTGAAATAAAGAGCATTGAGAGTGAAGTTTTAAACAGAACTATACGAGGCATAACCATGCTCCAGGCTGAGGCGGCAAGCGAGCAGAGAATCGAGGAGGCAAAGGACTATATGAAGGATGCATGGGGATCCTATTACAGGGGGGATTACTTGAATGCAATAGGAAGTGCGGCATTTGCCTATGAAAGAGCTCAAACCGCGAGATTCTGGGCAAATCTTGGAGAAAGATATGCTGCTGGAGAAGAGATAAACAGAGAATCTGTTAAAGGTGTTGCCAGAGACTATCTCGATAACGCAAGGCTCATCATCACGTACATATCTTCAATGTTCGGTGAATCATACATGCAGGATCTCATCAGTGAGCTCGATAAGGGGGAGAGCTATTATGAGGAAGGGAAATACTCTGCGGCTCTCTTTTCGGGAATTGAGGCTCAGGTAAGAGCCAACATAATCCTGGATACTATTGGAATAAACAATGAGACCGTCCTCAAGGACAAGCTAAACCAGATGAAGAACGATGCAAAAACCGCCATAGCCATAGCCCAGAGCCAAGGGATTTACCCGATCCTCGGGATAGCCTACTACGAGTTCGCCCAGAACTATGAAAATCAAACCGGAACGGACAGCTTGATCAACGCCATGATATTCTACCAGTATGCAAAGGAAACATCAATAATATTCGTTAAGAGCAAGGGCACTCCAAAGATAGAGACGCCCACGACCCCCGCTATTCCTCTGGTAAACACGACGAGCACGCAAACATCAATAGAAAATGAAACAAACACCCAAACCGATGATTCAAAGAGAAACGGGGTAATAATCTATACATCGGGAGCCCTCCTGATCGGTCTGCTCCTCGGAATCGGGCTTGGAAGGAGGCTTTAACTTCTTTATATCTCCCTCAACACTTTTTTAACGACAGGATCAATAATCTCGTATCTCTTTTTCCCTAGCTTCTCTTATCCATCCCATTTTTTCAGGCTTCTAAGATGGATCGAAAAGCAACTTACGCCACCATAAGTTACTTACGGTGCCAGAAGTTATAAAAGGTTTTATTTAAGGTTCCACTTCTTCTTGCTCAAAAAGAGGTAAGCTTCCCTCTTCAGGCTCGGTGGGACAAAATCCACCAGAATATCCGCCTCTTTAATGGCATCCCTTAGGTTCCTGCCCAAAGACACCTGGTTCTTCTTCAAAAGATCGAGTATAACGTCAACGATGTGGGACTTTTGATGTTTTTCGCTGAACAGATTTCTCCCCCTAACCCCGACCATGTCGTGCTTTTTGTAGAAGTTTAAGCCCCTAGAGGCTTAAAACTCCGGGCCTGGGTGGACTTTTATCTTTGGACGCTCAAGCCCCTCAACCTCAAGCATTATGAAAGCCTTCTCCCCATAGCCCCAGTTTGCGTCGTAAACGTTAAAGCCCGCCTTTTCAACGGCATTCCAAAGTCCCCTAGCACTCTTCTCAAGCTGCGGCAGAAGGACGTCGTCAATAAATGGGGGCTTCTCAAAGAGGAGAACTATTAGGTGGGTGCCCTTTCTTTGGATAAGCTCCCTGTAGTCAGCAGCTTGAGGTTCCTTCGGAAAGAAGAACTCCATACTAGGCTTTTCAAGGAAGCCCCTAGCCTTAAAGTAAAAGCGCGCAAACTTCTCCCAGCTTAACGCAGAAGCAACATTTCTCCTTGGATCAACAGGGTCTAAAACGATTAGAGGTGCCTCTTTTTCACGCTCTATCGTTTTCAAAGCCATTTCCCTCTCCTTCTTAAGCCACCCCTCAGGATCTATGATTTTCTTCCTGTGCATAAAATCAGCGCTCTTTAAAACATCCAAGAAGGAGCCAAAATGTATTATCAAAAGCTCCGTTAGATAGCCGGAAAACCCCTTAACATAAATCTCGCTGCCGTAAACGTTAATACCCTTGAAGAAGCGCTTTAAGAGCCTAACCTCATCGTTTCTCCCGTTCAGATGCTTGAGCACCCAGCGGTTGTGCAGTATGGAGCGGTCAACGGCCGTCCTCACTTCCCTCCACGAGTTAACATCGTAACAGGGGACTAAATCAACGTCAAAGCCCCTGTACCTGCCGCTTATGTAAGGGTGCTCAGCGTAGGCCTTTTCATATGAGTCCAAGCGCTTCCCTATTGCTTCAGCCAGGTTAAATCCTTGTTCCTTGAGATCATTTAGCGGAACATCAAGAGGAAAAGCAAGGAACAGGTCTATGTCGTGGTCTCCCGCTAAATAAGTATCCTTAGCGAGGGAGCCTACAAAGTAGGGCTTGACCTCTAAGCCAGCTCTCTCTATCTCCTCTCCAACCAAGCCTAGGAGCTCGCCCTTTATCCTCTCAACAAGCTCGCGCTCCTCTTTGCTTGGCTTTATCTTTTGAAGGACTTCCTGGAGAACCTGCATGGTACACATCCCACTACTCTCTTGGAGTATACCCTTAAAAATAGTTCCTCACCAGTTGATGCCATACTGTCCATATATTTATATATAATTCGATAGTTTATTAGCGAAGTATTTATATAGTTCTCGCTACAATATCGTCAATTGGTGGGAGTATGGAGGAGCTCATCTCACTTCAAAATCCCTGGTGGAAAAACAAGGAAGAGATATACAACGATGACAAGATTAAAATTGCCCTATCAAAGGAAAATCCACTCAAATACTGTTTTGAAAAGAAAAACAAGATAATAATCGGGCCGAGACAGGTTGGAAAGACCACCTACCTAAAGCTCGCTATTCTGGAGCTGATAGAAAAAGGCATAAACCCGAGGAATATAATGTACTTCTCCTGCGACCTTTTAAAAGACTACAGGGAGATAATAGACGTTCTTAAGGCGTTTGAACAGCTTTCAAGAGGGGAGAGGTTCATATTTCTGGATGAGGTAACTTTTGTCGATAGATGGGAAAGGGCGATAAAGTTCTTTTTAGACTCTCCAATGAGCCGTGGAGCCACAATTTACATAACAGGATCAACATCAGCCGGATTGAAGAGGGAAAGCTTCCCCGGCAGGCCAATCAAAGTAGAACCCTTCCTCCCACTCAGCTTCAAAAAAGTGGCCATCCTAACAACCCCCAGTCTCGAGTCGATACTGGACTCCCTCAAAACACCATCAACACCCCTGGAAGCATATGAAAACGCTTTAAAGCTCTATCCCTACTTTGACGAGATTATGAGCGCGTTCTATTTCTACCTCTCCTCTGGAGGCTATCCTCGGGCAGTGTATGAGCTTCTTGAAGGGGAGATTGGCACAGATACGTATGAAATGATATACAACGCTACCATATTTGATGTCACAAAGCTGAGGAGAAGCGAGAGAATAGCACTGTCAATAATCCTTGGGATATTAAAGCGCTACGGTGATAGAATTTCCCTGACCTCTCTTGCAAAAGAGCTGGAGATAGGTTCTCACACGACAGTTAGAGACTACCTCGAACTTTTCGAAGAGCTTTTTATCGGAAGAAGCTATTTTCAAGCTGAGCTAAACTCCTTCATCCCGCTCCTTAGAAAGGAGAGAAAGTTTTACTTTACAGACCCTCTCATAGTGGAGACCTTTTCGAGGAGGTTTGGCTTCAGCGTTGACACTCCAAAAAAAGTCGAAGGAGTCGTGGGTGAACACCTAAAGAGAAGCTTTGAGACGTATTTCTTCTATGGAAGCAGGGAAGTTGACTTTATAACCCCCCAGTTTGGTGTTGAAGTAAAGTGGCAGAATAGAGTTAGGGGAAGCGACTTTCCGAGAGTTGGAGTCAAAAATAAGCTCCTGCTCTCAAAGAAAGATATAGAGTTCATAGAGAACCGAAATTTAGCAGTAATTCCTGCCCCTCTATTC
>Ga0164310_10001484_pt1 | contig 13288 bp, 12 predicted proteins | sample GuaBasSedimGuay1_FD_121795 | JGI IMG/M metagenome (GOLD analysis project Ga0164310, IMG submission 121795) | Subseafloor sediment microbial communities from Guaymas Basin, Gulf of California, Mexico - Guay1, Core 4569-9, 0-3 cm | ecosystem: Environmental > Aquatic > Marine > Hydrothermal vents... | reverse complement strand
CTGATCTGAATCCATCAATATTCTAAATGTTTTAACATACATTTCAGTAGTAGCTGATCCCGTTAGGTCGACAGGGTTTCCAATACTTGCAAATAGCGGAATAACGCCATCTTCTACAAGTTCCTTTAATTTATTCTTTGTTTTGCCAGTAAACTCTGGAACTTGCATGCCAAGAATTTCAAGAGCATCTGTAGTCATAACTCCAGCTCCTCCTCCATCCGTTATAATGCCTACTCTTTTATTTCGAGCGGGAGGTTGGAAAGCTAAGGCTTTAGCTGCGTCAAAAAATTCCTCTGTAGAGTAAGTTCTTATTATTCCAGCTTTTTTAAAAGCAGCTTCATAAATTTCATCTACCCCAGTTATCGCTGCAGTATGCGAAGCCGCAGCTCTGGAACCAGCAGCTGTTCTCCCCGCCTTCAAAGCGATGATTGGCTTGCGAAGTGAAACTTTAGATGCTACGTCTATAAATTTCCTCCCTCTGTCGATGCTTTCTGCGTAAATCATTATAGCTCGAGTATTTTCATCTTCAGCAAAGTATTCTAGTAGATCAGCTTCATCAATATCCGCCTTATTACCATAGCTTACGAAAGAGCTAATACCTATGTTTTCGCCCGACATGTAATCTAGCGCGGCTGTTCCAAAAGCTCCACTTTGGCTCATCAAGGAAATATAGCCTTTTCCAGGTCTAGGGGTTGATACGATCTTTTTTCCATCTTTCATGGTTTTATGCATAGGCAAAAAGAAGGTGTCAATGCCCCCATAAGCATCATATATGCCAATACAGTTAGGACCTATTATTCTAACACTGTAATGTTTAGCGATTTCTTTAACTCTTTTCTCTAATTCCACGTTTCCTATCTCGCTAAATCCTGCCGAGATTATTATAACGCCTTTCACTTTTTTCCTGCCACAATCTTCCATAACTTTAGGAACTACTTTAGCTGGGACGACTATAACGCCTAAATCTATTTGAACAGGTATGTCTAGCACAGAAGGATAAGTCTTTAAACCTAAAACTTCATCGACGAAAGGGTTTACAGCATATATTTCTCCTTTAAACAATCCTTTTCTTTTATTTTCAATAAAATTGGCTAATATAACGTGTCCAGGTTTTTCTTCTTCCCTAGAAGCGCCTATTATCGCAACTGCAGCAGGTCTAAAGAAGAATTTCAAATTGCTGTCGCCCATGCTCTTCACATAACATTAAATATTTAATGCATTATTAAAGCATGATTGTAAATATAAAAAGAAATTTAATTCAATTTCCCAAATATGTTCAGTAATAAGTGATATTATTAAAAAGCTAGTTAAAATGTTAAAGAAAAAATCAAATATTTATAATCTCTCCCGTATCTTTATCAGCCTTGAATCCCGACAACTTTTTCTCTAACATATTTTTAAAATCTTTACTAGACAAAACGTCAAGGAACGCTTTAACTGACGATTGTCTAAGGCTTGCTTTCCGAATGAGGAAATCATATTCCTCCCATGTTATAGGAATAAAGTCTAGACCGTACATTTCGGCAGCGGCTCTAGCTCCAACGCCAACATCTACACGGCCATAATAAACCGCAGCTGCAACTGCTGTATGAGTTTTTGCCTCAATACTGTAGCCTCTTATCTTTTGGATTAAATCGCTAAAGCTTATTCCCATTTCTACCGCAATATTTTTAAGATTTATATCTATGAGTGTTCGCGTTCCAGAACCTTTACTTCTATTAATGAATACAATATCCTTATTGAGAAGATCTTTAAAACTATAAATGTTTTTCGGATTGTTCTTTTTAACAATAAACCCTTGTTCTCTATAGTAACCTTTGACTAGCACGGCGTCTCGTGAAAGATTAAGCTTTACAAAAAACGGGATATTGTAAATTCCCGTTTCTTCATCCAGTAAATGTATTCCGGCAATGTCTGCTTCTCCTCTTTTTATGGCTAGTAAACCACCCATCGAGCCTACATTTATAACTCTATATTCAAATTTGTTTTTCTGGCGCATAAGAGACAAGAGTAATTCAAGTCCTAAGCAATGACTACCTATAATGTAAAGGTCTGGAATTTTCACGTTTTTAGAAAACAATCTTACCTCGCATAATGATCCCTGCTCTAGATAAGTTATGTTCTCTGGAATTTCGATAAACCCATCCGCTAGAAGCAAAGAGGAAATAGCTCCAGAACCTTTAAGTATCGGAAAGGCTAAGAGGTCTCCTTTTCGTTTAGCTAGAGATACAGGAACTATGTTTCTCCTACCTTTTTCAGGCTTAAAACTAAACGCTATCCTAGCTTTTAATCTTAGGTGTTCTTCAAAGGGGTATAGCGAAATTTTCCGCAATACGGGGTCGACTACTTTAATATAAGCGATTAAAGCCGAGAGAGGATAACCGGGTAAACCGAAAACGGGCTTATTCCTTATTACAGAGATTATTGTAGGTTTCCCAGGTTTAAGTTTTAAACCATGAACGATAACTCCTGGGTCCTCTTCATCGGCTATTTCTTCCAAAATTTTATAAATAACATCGCCAGCTCCAGCGGAAGAACTACCAGATGTTATAACCATATCTGAGGTTTTCAAAGCGGCGAGAATGGCGTTCTTTATTTCCTCATAGTCATCTCTAACTATATTATGTAAGAGTGGTATTCCGCCGCCTTCGCATACTGCCGCCGCCAGAGTATACGAATTAACATCATAAACTTTTCCATAGTCTAGCTTGTAACCCGGTTTTACAAGCTCATTTCCAGTCGATATAATCGCCACTTTAGGCTTTACATAGACTTTTACTTTTTCATAACCTAAAGAGGCTAAAACTCCAATTTCTCTATAACCTAGCACAATACCCTTTTTTAAAATTACTTCTCCAAAGCTTATATCAGAACCAGCTTTGTAAACGTTATCGCCGGGGGCTACAGACGTATATATTTCTACGAAGCCATTCGTTTCGCGAGTATGTTCAACGATAACTACGGCATCTGCGCCTTTCGGCATGACAGCGCCTGTAGCAATTTCTACAGCTTTACCATTAATAACTTCAATATCAGGAACCGTTCCCGCTTCTATTCTTCCGATCAATTTGAGCCTAACCGGGTTCCACTCATCAGCACCTAAAGTGTCAGCTGCTATAACAGCGTAACCATCCATAGAAGCTCTATCAAAGTGAGGTACGTCAATCAAGGCTTGAGCATCCTCAGCTAGTACTCTACCAAGCGCATGTTCTATACTTACCTCTTCCACGCCTAAAGGTTTAGGCTTGTAGTACCTGTATAGTTTCTCTAAAGCTTCTTCTACTGAAATAAGAAATCTAAACTCTTTTCTTCTCATAACCTATCACCCATCGATAAAACACCAATCCAAGGTCTAGTATGCAAGTAAACCTTTACTAGCGTGCCTTCCTTTAAACCTTCGGAATCTTCAGGTATAGCAACAACACCATCCGAGTGTACTATGCTCGACAATATGCTAGATCCTTTTCTTCTAACTAATCGAGCTTCCACCTCTTTTTCTCTAAAAAGCTTTACCCTAGCAAATTCCATATAGCCTACTGTTGATGGTATCTTATTCTCAAGCTTAGCAGTAATGGGAAAAGAGCGAATATTAGATTTGAACAAGAATAGGAGAGCATTTTCTACGAAAAGCTTATAGTTTATGTAAGCAGCAACTGGGTTTCCAGGCAACATAAAAACTAGCGACTCTCCAATTTTTCCAAACGCGACAGGCATCCCAGGGCGGATTGCTACGCCGTGAAAAACTACTTCGCCGAGCGACTCTACAACTTTAGCTGTATAATCTCTGAGGCCTACAGATACTCCTCCCGTTGTAATAATAAGCTGGTTTCTACTAGCAGCCTTGCTCAAAGCTTCTTCAATATATTCTTTTAAGTCTTTTACAATCCCAAAATCTTCAACATTTACAGGGTATTGCCTAAGGAGATTTAGTAGATGAGTTTTATTCGTATCGATAATTCCTCCTTTTTCTAAAATTGAAATATCATCTCCTAACTCATTACCTATCGAAATTAAAGCAACACCGACGGGTGAGAAGACGCTAACAGCATCAACACCGAGTCCCTTAAGTAAAGCTATATCCCAAGGATGTAAACGAGAACCTTTCTTAAGCACTACTTCGCCCTTTTTAACATCTTCACCTTTTCTAACGACATTCGCGTATGGCGTAACGCGCTTGGTAGCCTCGACATATTCACCAAGTAAGTTACAGTCCTCGATTCCAATAACGGCATCAGCTCCAACGGGAAGGGGTGCCCCGGTGTCTATTCTCGCAGCCTCGCCAGACTTTAAAACTATCTCAGGCTTACTTCCTATCTTAACTTCGCCTATGATACGAAGGAGCGCAGGATTATAAAGAGAGGCGCTCGTTAAATCTTCAGATCTCACAGCAAAGCCATCAACAGCTGATTTGTCAAACGGGGGTAGATCGATTTCTGCAGTTACGTCATCAGCTATAAAATACCCGAGAGCTTTATCTATCTCTACGTTTTGCTTCGAGATTTTTATAATAGATAAATTCTTTTCTATCAGCTTCCACGCTTCGCACGCTCTTATCAAGCTCTTAAAAATTTTTCCTGACAATAACCTCACCTAATATCGCGTCTAGCTATGTATATTAAATGTCCAACTTCCGGCAGTATCAACTTCTCCAATGCCATAACTACAGCGTTAGGCGAGCCGGGCAAGCAGTAAATAACTTTTCCAGCAATAACTCCAGCGGTAGCCCTGGATAAATAACTTGAAGATTTTATTTCCTTAAAGCTTAAATATCTGAAAACATCACCAAATCCTTCGATTTCCTTGTCAAAAATGGGTCGAAGAGTTTCTACGGTCATATCAGTGGTAGATAATCCAGTGCCGCCGATAGTAACAAGGACATCTACGTCGTTTTTTGTTAAGGCTTCTATTACGGCGCGGAGAATCTCTAATTTAACATCAGGAACTATTTTATAGAAATTCACTTTATAACCATTTTTCTCTATTAAATAGATAGCTTTTCTGCCGGATATGTCTTCTACTTTTTTACCAGATTTTAGTTCTTTGGATTTCGACGTGCTGACTACTACAACTGCAAAACCTAGCTCTTTAGGAGCTAGCTCCTTATGTTTTAATGGAATATCGCTCATATTTTCCGAATTTTAAAAGTGTCTTAAATAATTGTTTATAATTACGTTGAAGAAATATTATAAAATTTTTAAATGTTATACTAAAAATCAGTAATGGCAAAATACGAACGTCTTAGTTAATGCATAAATTTTATGAGAATATTTAATACGGCGCGTTATGTATAATAATACAATATCGATCAACGTGGTTCCATGCCCGTAGATCCTTATGGTCGTATAATAGATTATCTTCGAATTTCTGTAACGCAAGAATGTAATTTTAAGTGCGTATACTGTCACAAGGAGGGAGAATTCTACGATCATAAAAAGTATGAAATGAAGCCTTCTGACATCGAAAAAATAGTTAGGGTAGCTGCAAAACTCGGTTTTAATAAAGTTAAATTAACGGGCGGGGAACCATTAGTCAGAGAAGACATCGTAGAAATTGTAGAACGAATTTACAAAATCAAGGGTATAACAGATATATCTTTAACTACAAATGGTTACCTACTGTCCGAGTATGCTGCAGAATTAAAAATGGCAGGGCTGTCGAGGATTAACGTAAGTCTCTTAACGCTCGACTCTTCTAAATTTAAGCGCATAACTGGTGTGGATGGTTTAGCAAAAGTTTTGGAAGGTATTGATAAAGCTATCGAAGTAGGTCTGAAGCCTGTCAAGTTAAACATATTAGTGCTAAAGGATTTAAACGAGAGCGATGTATGGGATATTATAAATTATGCAGGTAGAAAAGGATTATATGTCCAGTTGATAGAATATCACGACCTTAACCCCCAATCCGATAACTTTAAAAGATTCTATGTGAACCTTAGAGATGTAGCTAAAAAACTAGAGGATATGGCCGTTTTTAGAGAGAAAAGAGATCTTCAAGCTAGACCTGTCTATTTGTTGAACAGCGGCATTAAAGTTGAAATAGTGAAACCTATGTTTAACCCAGACTTCTGCATGAGCTGTAAAAAGCTTAGAGTGACCTCTGATGGTAAGTTTAAACCATGCTTTTTCAGAAATGATAATCTAATAGATATTTCATATGTGCTGGATGGTACTTATGGTAGGGATTCGGAAAAAGAAATTGAAAAATTATTGCTGAAAGCTATCATGTTGAAAAAACCGTTTTTTGAATAGGTGTTTAGATGGAAGTTAAAATGGTAGAAATATCGAATAAACCTGATGTAGTTAGAATAGCTACAGCTGAGGGATTTATAAAACTGAAAAGGGAGACCGTAAAGAGAATACTGGAAGGTAAAATAGAAAAGGGAAATGTTATCGCTGTAGCCAAGATTGCAGCTATTCAAGCTGTAAAACATACTTGGGAAATAATACCTCTATGTCATCCTATACCTATAACGGGGGTTGATGTAACATTTGAAATTAAGGAGGAAAAGGTAAAGGTTGTAGTCACTGTCAAGTCTATAGCTAAAACTGGCGTCGAAATGGAAGCTTTAACAGGAGTATCGGCTGCCCTGCTTGCAATATGGGATATGGTTAAAGCTTATGAGAAGAATAGAAGAGGACAATATCCCAGTACGGTTATAGAAGGAATTAAGGTTACTAAAAAGGTGAAACATGATGGGCAAGGGTGTTAAAGTATCCTTTAAGGTCTGGCTAGAGTATGAAGGACGTCCAATTATAGGAGTTGGTGGTGTAAAATTGCTTAAACTGGTAGATAACACTGGGTCCATAAGCAAAGCAGCAGAGGAAATGGGCGTTTCTTATAAATTTGCGTGGAGTTATATAAAATCGATAGAGGAAAGTCTAGGAGTTCGGATTGTAAAAACTTATCGCGGAGGGAAAGGCGGAGGATTCACGAAATTGACTGAAAGAGGAAAGAAGCTAGTAAATTTCTACGATGAACTATTAAACAATTTTCATCAAATAGCAAAAATTTTTGAAGATAAAAGTGGGAAGATATTAGATAAATAGCGTAAAATCACGCCTTGAAAAATATTTTCCTCTTATAGGTATTTTGAAATTGCAATACATGCACTTCCCATCTGGCGTTATCTTATAATCTCTAATGGCATATCCATACCTTTTTATTATAGGTTTTCCGCAATTAGGACAATACGTGTTTTCGTATGGGTGGCCTGGCACATTGCCTAAGTATGGGAATAATACGCCTTCCTTTTTAGCCAACTTATAAGCGTATTCAAGCTTTCCAATACGCGTAGGCGGTTTCCTATACTTATATGCTGGATAATATCTTGTAAAGTGTAGCGGTATATTTTCTCCAAGTCTGCGAAGGTGTTCCTCGACAACATACCGTATTGAAGCTTCATCATCGTTTAAATCTGTTATAAGCAAGCAAACAATTTCTACGTGTACTCCGTTATCTAACGCGTATTTTGCGTTTCTCCAACAAACATCGATATCAGCATTCAATAAGTGTCTGTAAGTATCAGGATTTCCCTTAATATCGATTTTTAAACCATCAAGCCCAGCATCTATTAGACATTTTAAAGCATCAAGCGTCATATATCCGTTCGAAACGTAGGTATTGTATAATCCCTTACTCCTGGCGTGATTAAATAGGTCTATACTATACTCGAATAGCATTAGGGGTTCGTTAAAACTCACGCAGGTACCCTGGTCGCCTTTCTCTAAGGCCATATTAACGACTTTTTCGGGGGCAATGAATTTGGCTTCTAAAGGATTTGGCTCAATTTTTGAAATATACCAATTTTGACACCAGGGACAGGGAAAATTGCATGACCAAGTCGAGATTGTAATAGCTGTAGAACCAGGCCAGAAATGGAAAAATGGTTTTATCTCAATCGGTCTACTTTCTATAGCGCTTAAATCTCCATACGTTAAAGTATACAATTTGCCATCTATGTTTAATCTTGTTTTACAAAAGCCTTTATCATTCTCGGGTATTACGCATTTTCTTTCACAAACAAGACACTTAACACTACTTCTACCAAGCTTAACGTATAACTTAGCTTCTTTAACTGTTGACTTTTCGATCATAACTATTCAACAAGTGGAAAGCTCGTAAAGGCCAGGTTTCCTCATTACTCGGTCGGTAGCCAAAATCTTCATCGCTATCCAATATTAACTTCGGCGAATTCGAATTTAAATCTTATTTTAGGCTTACAGATTCTAGAGTTTTAGTTTTGCTACTTTATGTAACAAAGCATAAGGATCATCGAAATTTTCAAAGTCATACCATAAAAGCAAGGAAAGATAATACCTGTAATTTTCATGGCTAGCTTTAGAAAGTTTTTTGATCATATTCTTCAATCTTTCAAGAGATGTCAAACACTCGTCAGCCGTCTCAAATTCATTCTGCCAATCTGTAAGGGCATAAAGTATTCTACCCAATACTCTGCCATAGTCGTAGTATCTATAAGTTGGAAATTCGTTTTTTATTTGAGAAACAACATCTAGAACATTCTCTACGAATTTCCTGCCTTCCGAAGTTAATCTCAACTTGTTATTCTCTATGACTAGAAGACCGAGTCTTTCAAAAATAGCGAGCATACGGTAAGCAGTTTCTTGGCTAAAGCCTATGTTCTGCACAATAAAGCCTTTTTTGACAGTATAGTTTCTCGCATCAGCAATAGCTTTTACCTCATTTAAAAAGTCTAATAATTTGTTATAGCTGTATACTATCACCAAGTTGTTACAGCCTCCTCATCGCTTTCTAAAGCTCTTGTTGCCTGTAGTATGTAATCTTCTATAGCCCATCCATACTCTTCTTCTAAAATTAATATGGCTGCTTGAGGCGGTATTATTCCTCGCTCTGTAATTATCACGTCTATGTATTCTGGAGGAGTAACATCAAAAGCGGGATTTCTAATATTAACACTTGGATATTTTCTAATGTAACTCTCTGGTACTACTTCTTTAGGATCTCTTTCCTCGATGACTACTAATTCGCCAATAACCGTTGTGGGGCTAAACTTGTAAGTTTCTGCAGCAACGAAAAAATTCACATTTGCCTCCTTTGCCGCTAATGCTATAACCGAAGTACCGATTTTATTTATCACAGCACCATTAGCGGCAACTGTATCAGCGCCTACTAACACCTTATCAACCTCTCTCATTACAAGTCTAACAGCAGTATCAGGGATCAAGGTAACTTCTATTCCCGCTCTAGCCAAAGCCCTTGCCGTTATATGTCCTTGAAATTTAGGTCGAGTTTCGGTTGCATAAACTTTTATATTTTTGCCTTGCGAATGAGCCTTTTGCATTATTGCGATAGCTGCAGAGCTATTGCAGTGAGTGAGCAAAACATCGCCATTTGTGATTCTCTTAGAACCTATCTCCCCTATTATTTCAACCGCGTTAAGGGAATATTCTATGAACATGTTAGCGGCACGAACCACTATTAGCTTCGCCTCGTCTACGCTTTTTATGTAGTTTTTCGATTTTTCTAGTCTAGAAAGAACATAAGATATTGCGTTAAATAAGGAAACCGCAGTCGGCCTGGTATTTTTTAAAATATCAGCAACATGATTCATATAACTTAAAAAATTCTCCAACATGCCGTTTTTGTACTCATTTGCCGCAATTAAGAGACCTTTAGCAGCTGCTCTAGCAATTTTACCTGCTCCTCGTATTTTCATATTCTTTATATCATTTGCTATTGCGGTTACTTCGTCGGGTATACTTACTTTTGCCATGTTTTAAGTACCTCTATGACTTCTTCCAGCGTTATAAACTTGAAAGGCCAGCCATATATTTCTCTTAATATAACTATCACGGCTTGCGGCGCTACAAGGCCTTTCTCCGTGAAAATTCCATCTATGTATTCTGGAGGAGTAACGTCAAAAAGTGGAACTCTGACTTTAACCTTACCCATCGATTTCGATCTTAACTTTTCTGGAAGTATGCTGGTTGGTTCTCCCTCGGCAAGAACAACTAGCTCACCTAGAAGAGTTTCGGGGCTGAATTTGATTGTGGGAGCTAAAGCAAAAGTCCTTACCCTAGCTTCGTTAGCCGCTAATGCTATTAGAGAAGTTCCTACCTTGTTAACTAAAGCACCGTTCGCGGCAATTGCTTCGCTGCTTAAAAAAACGTTATCCACTTCTTTAATCATATACCTTACCGCAGAATCAACAAAGATCGTAACGTCTAGACCCATTTCAGCCAATCTTGCTGCAAGATCGAATCCCTCTGAACCCGGTCGTGATTCTGTTACGTAAACCTTGAAATCTTTTCCTTCTCGTAATGCTATACTGAACGCTTTCAGCACAATCGTACTATAAGAATTTGTCAATATTATATCTCCATCGTTAATCCTGTGGGAAGCCATTTTCGCTGTGATCTCGCCCAACGTAACTATTTTCTTTTCAAGTTCCTTCTCTTTTTCAAAAGCTTTTTCTTTTATATTTTCTAGTTTTCCATCTTTGCCTGCTTCGACTATTTCAGATACGAGATCTTTGACGCAATTCCACAACATGGCAGAAGTCGGTCTAGCTTTAAGCAAAAGCGGCACTATTGAAGTTAGATCTGCAGATAAATCTTCCAGACTTTTTGAGTTTCTCACTATTTCATATATTAATCTTAAACCTGACAATACAGTTTCAGTTGAACTATATATTCTCCCATGCTTAATATCATCTATAATTTTAAAATAATCCGCTCTTAATACCATGGTTAAATATCATTATGTTCGGAGGAGGTTTTTATACATGTCGGCTACATTATACCCATAAATTTCAACAATAGAGGTGTTAGCAAAGCTTCTATAAGCGCGGAAATAAGGAAAAAGGGCGCTAAGCCTATCAAAACATAAATTACTTCTCTAGATACAACGCCAGCCTTCTCTTTATCTAATAATATATAAACGCCTAGCTTAACCCCTAGCGATGTTGCGATAATAAAACTTGGTATTTCTATAAAGCCATGCGGCAATACGGCAACGGCAAACTCGAATGGAGAAACTAAACCAAATACTGTACCGACGAGAACGCCATTAAATAGACAGTTTGCCAATGGAAGCGGAAAATACAGGATACCTGAAAAAGCTGTTAGAAAAGACACGAGCCAGTTATGAGCAAAAATTCCAGAAAACGCGTAAAAGCAGGGGAAATTTTGAATATTGAAACCTGCTTCTCTTGGTCTCAAAAGTATGCTAAGTAGTTCGCCTAAAGGTCCTTTGCTATATTCTAAACCTAGGAAAAATCCTAGAAAATAAACTGCTATAGTCGATATAATAAATTTCAAATTAGGAAACCTTAAGTAATTCTTTAGGTATGATAAGCCTTGATTAAGTTTTTTAAGGAATACTTCTATGAGACTATATTCTCTCCTGGGCTCGTAGCGTATCGGAATTCCAGTAGCTTGCAGATATATTCCAAGCAAAACAATACTAAATATTGGGGATAGAATAGTTAATAGCACAAATTGTAAAATTTCACTAATTTCCATATGTAAAAGTTGGAAAATAGAGGACACTAGTAAGATTATAATAAGTAAGGTAATTTCTAAAAATCCGTAAATTATCAAATTTACAAAATTTTTTAATGCTAAAATCAAGCTTTTAGCTAATGCGCTTAGCAGGTCTAATTTCTCGACTATAATTATTTGATAGACAAAAATGAAAATAAAATGCGCTACTACAGTAAAAATAGCGACTACTATCAAAAGCGCTAAAATTGCCGTTATAAGAATTAGTACTTCTTCATTTTTCAGTCCAGCTTCAAAATTTGAGATTAAGCCTATTCTGGCAAGTTCTAAAAACTTGTCAATAATCAGCGATGCAACTATTATTGGGATTCCAGTGCTAATACCTTCAACTACTAAAACCGCTGGAACTAATTTTCTTATAAAAATCATTGATTCATTCCAGCATTTGAAAAAGCTAATTTTTTCACCTTTTAGAAGTCTGTAAGCATAAGGATATAGGAAAGCCGAATAAAACAAGTTTCTTAACACGGTAGTTATAAAAACACCGATAAAAAAGAATTTAATAATTACAGCCAGTAAACGAAGCGCTTCTGGTATTAAAAGACTACCAGTAATATTACCTGTTAAGATATCTTCAAATGCAGTTAAATCGGGATATGTCTCAACAATGTATAAAAGAGCGAATACAACGATCAAGCTCTGAAGCGCTTGTGTTCCTGACGATATAAGCGATGGGAGACTTAAAGATAGGTTTTCTTTAAAAATGTTAAATGCCAAGCCGAATAGTTCAAACACGCCAAATTTTCTGCTTTCCTCCAGGCTTATGTACGGATACTCCATTACATACTACCCCCTAAAGCGCTACAAAGTAATTTGAATCGGAACTGTTATTGGTTTTTCTAGGTTAGCCGAGCCTACTTCAACCTTAGTTCTAATTCCAAATTCTATGTTTTTATACTTGGTGGTGAAAGTTAAAGGATAAAAAATTAAATATTCATCTTTACATATCAAAGGAGGGAAGTCAAAAATTAGCATAGTTTTATCTCGAAAATTTTTAAATTCTACGTCAACATCTAAAGTGTAAGCTTCAACAATACCTTTTTCGGGGCCTTTATACCATTCTTCGATTATAACTTCAGCATAGGGATCATTAAGCTCTCTATTTACAACTATAGTAAACTTCTTTCCCGGCTCGGCATAATCGTTTCGAAAATCAATACCTTCTATGCTTTCTCTTGGATATAGAGGGGGAACGGCTACCAATCTGATCTCGTTCCTCGGGTATAGTATTCTACCACCAAATCTCGGAACTCCCGCAACCAAACTCCATCCAATTAAAAAGTTTCTAGTTGAAACAGTTGGGGGAGCGTGCTCTGGTGGATGAAATTCAAATTCTCGGCTTTTATTTATCCGTAGCTCATCTACATAGTTCACTATCACGTTATAATATGGGCCTCTCCCCCTAGCTTTAGAGGGTAGAAGCGAGGCTGCGGTGATTATGAGCTTTAAAATAAGCGGGCTATCAGTTTTAACGTAACCCCTTATCGGATAACCAAGTCTTATCTTTGAGCGCTCTAATATCAATTCCGTTCTCATACTCTCTCCTTAACAAGATTATATAGAATACGATACATTATGAAGTTTATTATGTTTTCAAAGCTGAATTTCGCATAGATAATAATCGCGTAGAAGCCCGGGCTTTTTCAGCACTTTAATATAATCGTAGTCAGTGTTGAACAAGTGCAGTTTATACTTTGAAGTTTTAAAGTTTTCTTTTGCAATAATCTTTCTCATGTATTCTATTAAGT
>Ga0164310_10001483_pt1 | contig 13291 bp, 12 predicted proteins | sample GuaBasSedimGuay1_FD_121795 | JGI IMG/M metagenome (GOLD analysis project Ga0164310, IMG submission 121795) | Subseafloor sediment microbial communities from Guaymas Basin, Gulf of California, Mexico - Guay1, Core 4569-9, 0-3 cm | ecosystem: Environmental > Aquatic > Marine > Hydrothermal vents... | reverse complement strand
TATATTTGCTTTAGACATGATTTAGGTTTAATTATTATGATATTAGAAAAGGGTGAATTCTTAATAAGGATAGTGTTTTAAATATTGCTAATAAATGCGTTTCAAAGCAAAAATACAAAATTAAAGTTATTGTAATAAATAAATAATAAAAAAATGGTTCTTAAAGTAATTGACAATTTGGTTCAATTTCTGCTTTAGAACTATCAGGAGGAATATATGCTAAAACGAATTTTACTTTTTATTTCAATATTAATAGTTGTAGGATGTTCAATACCGGATTTTCAGAATATGGGAATTCCAACCTGGAATACGACATTTAATTTATACATTTTGAATGATACGTACCAGGCTGCAGATTTTGCTGAAGAAGATTCCTCATTGGTTGCTTATGGTGATACCCTGGGTTTGTACGAAACAGCAACAGATACTGGAGATATTGAGTTTTCTTCGGATCCATCCAGCAACAATGAATTTATGGAGATTGGAGAAATCTATATTGATAATCCAGATCCGACTACTACAAACATTCCATTATCGCAAGTTGATCCAAATTTAGTTAACGGTCCGATTCCAGCTCCCGGAATTGCTCCCTTTATCATGCCGGAAATTGTGAAAGATGATGTGGAACCGTTTGGAGAATTTCAGGAAATCAGTTTCATCTCCGGTCAGGTTATTATTTCACTTACCAATAATACAGCCATCTGGTTTGGAGATGTGAATGCCGGACATCCTCTGGTTGTACATATCTTAGATATGAATGATGTCGAAATTCTGGCGCAATCGTTTTCAGAAGATATTCCTCCAGACAATACACAAACAATATCTGAAAGTATTGATATGGCCGGTCAGACAATGGTTAATGAAATAAAAATATCAATTACTGGGGGAAGCAGAGGTACGGATGGCCAGGCAGCTACTATTGATGTTGATGCAACTTTAGATATTGAAGTTGAAGTAATCGACTTAGTGGCAGATCATGCTATTGCCCAATTACCCGTCCAAACAGTTGTTGACTCAGTAATAGTGGTATTAGATGAAGCTATTACAATATTCAGAGGTGATATAGCTGAGGGAAATTATACAATTACTCTCGATATTGAAAATTCAATAGATATGGATATTGAAGCAACTTTACATATAAGCAGATTAATATTAGGAGGGGAAACAGAATATTTCTCCGAAATAATCAGCATTCCACGTAGTGGAGGACCAGGCCAGGTAACAGTCCAGACAGAGGTTTTTGACATATCCAATTCAGTCCTTGGAGAAGCACCTGATTACGATTCTCCCTTGGAAACAATTAAACTTTTAGTAGATGCAACAATGGTTGATTCTGGAGATGAATATAGGGAAATTGATTTTGATGATGCTTTTAATGTTGATATTGAAGTAAGCTCGTTGGAATTCGGTTATGTGAAAGGGATTTTAGATCCCAAAGTTCAAGATCCAATAAGCGGCAGTACAACTTTGGGAATTGAATACCCCCATATAATCGGTACATTTAATATTGTAAGTTTTAGTACAATAACTTTTGACTTCTTCACTCCCATACCAACTGAGATGGAATTAGAATTCACTTCTTTCAATGCTGATGATGAATCAGTCCAACTTATTGATATTAACAACAATAGCAACCCAATTCTCGATATACCATCAGGCTCTTCTGAAATAGTTCTAACTTCAGACGAATATAATATAAATGAACTGATCTCGATTTTACCTGACAGTATTTATTACACGATATATCCTATAGTAGGAGATTCTACTGAGATCTTCTATTATGAGGAAGGCGACCAGATAGAAACCGAGATTGCAATTGAATCTCTTTTAGATTTTGAAGCTGATTGCTGGATAATTCCCAAGGCTCAAGATGGATCTCCTGATGTTCAAAAAGTAAATACACAACAGTTTGAAGAGAAGTTTATCGATGCTTTTGTAGATGGTAATATTATTCTTCATTATAATAATGAACTGGGAATACAAGCTGGTATCAACATTCTTATTTCTCAAACAAGTCCGGAAGGATTTGAAGAGTTGGTAAATCCCGATTCAACGATTTATACAATTATTACAGTAGATGATTTAATGTATCCAACCAGTAATGAACAAGATAGTATTATAGTAAATGTTTCCCGTGAGGATTTAGATTTCTTTGTAGAAGATTCAGTGTTTATAATTCCTAAATTAAAACTTTTCAGTGAACCTGGATCACCAGTTTCGGGCTCTATATCAATGCAAGGGGAATTATCCCTGGAAATTGAAGTCAGCAATGATCTGGCAGAATAGGGAGACATCATGAAAAAATCAATAATCATCGTAACATTTGTTTTAATCTCGATATCTTTATTTGCAGATTTTAGTTTCTTTCCCGAAAATCCTGCCGACCTGGCTCAGAGAGACTATTCTCAAATTACAATTCCAGGTGTTAGTTATGAACTAAGCTTGAATAACACTTTCCTGAGATTTGATGATCTAAATTTATTCCAAAAAGGCAGAAGACTTAGTGAAAGTGAGAAGAATCTGCTTACCAACGAAGATATAACTGTATTTGGAAATTTTAATACTTCTCTTGTAAATTTCGGGCATAAAAACTGGAATTTCTCTATTAAAACTTTAGCCTCATGCGATATAGAAGTTCTAGAAAAAATGTACACCAGATTTGTATTTAACGGAAACGAATCTGATGTTCACTATACGGGAGATAACGGAGAAGGAAGTGAAGCCTTAGTTTTCTTGAAAACAAGTTTTGATTATGCCTATCCAAAACCTTTGAATCTGGGAATGATCCCTGGTGTATTTCCTTCGGAATCAAATAATGGATTCCTCTCAGGTTTGCGGGATCTTCCAATTTATGTTGGAGCAAACATAAATTTGAATTATTCTTTAGAATACGCTGGGATTGTAGAAAGTGAACAACATTTTGGTACTTTAATGGATAGTACGTACTACGACATATATACGCGTTTTATGAACACTGATGCTGAATCATCGGGTAAACTTAGTCCAAGTTTGGGATTTGGACTGAAGATTCCATTCTACTCTGGGAATTTTCACTTCAACATTGATGACATTTTCCTGCAACTGCAATATAAAGATCTGGAAGGCTGGATATATGCTAAGAGTGCGACAGATTCTCTACATTGGCTGCAGCCATATAATGAAACCATTGAACATGTTAATATTGAAAATGATACAATCCGAACAAAGAGCAGAACAGTAAAGATCAACCCTTCATTCACGATAGGTGCTGAATATCAATTCTTCAACAAATTAGACTTAATGATGCGATATACAAACGATCAATTTTCGTATAACAATGGATTCTATACAGCAGCTGGAATTAAACTGGGTGGATTTCCTTTTCAGTTTGGTTTAGGTTATCGTGAAAATGTATTCTTTCAAATTAAGACAGGATTGAATTTTAAGAAATTTGAATGGATGATAGGTACGACTTCTTACTATGGATTCTTCCGATATGCTCGTGGATTTGGAATTCAATCGGCAATACGGATAAAGTATTAGATCATTATTTATAAAGAAAATATTAAGCCCCTGAATTCCAGGGGCTTAAATTTTTTATAGTAATCCCCAGCGTTTACGAAGATATAATTCCAGGCAAAAACAAATTAAGAATAGAGCAATTACATACCATTTTTTATAAATGGGAATCTCATTTGTTTTGGTGATAATGTGCGATATAGATTTATTAATCACGTTTTTTTCAATATCGGAAAAATCCATATATTTTCCATTAGTTTGTTCTGCAATATAAGCAAGCAGGCTATAATTGAAACCAATATCCCGACTTTCAATATTATCTTCCAATACTACAAAACTACCTCTAGATTCACCACCAGAAACTTCATCAGATACAAGATATGAATATTCACCAGGTTCCAATTGTTCAAATTCTGCATAGAATTGCGAATTTGAAGATAGAAGATATTTTTCCTGAACTGGTCTATCTGAATTATCACTTTTATAAAGTTTGATTTTAGCTTTTACATCATTACGAGGATTCATGGTCTCATCATAAGCTGATAGATTGATGGATATAGTCTCTGAACTATAATAGGAATTGTTGTCGGTGTAGGCGTAAAATAGATCACTACGAGTTGTACCTAACCAGCAAATTAGATCAGAAAAGAATTTATTATAAGATCCATCTGCCGAACGTAACTGCCATTTCCATAAACCAAAAAAAGGAAATTGCATTATTTTGCCTTTATTAAAATCCATAAATAGAATTGCTGCACTAATTTGATCATTATCGATTTCAGCAAGAATCTCGGCCTGCAATTTCGGTTTCACATAATAATAATCGACTGGTGGAATTTCTTTAATTAAGTTACTGTCGATTGAGCGAAATGTCTGATATTTATAGCTCTGTTCTGTAAATTTGATCGAGCCGCTGAAGGTCTGTTTAAGGTTTAATTCAGTAGAAGGGAAGAGGTTGCTTAAAGAAGAAATTTCTTTTCCCAAAAGCAGCAGACCGCCGCCATTGGAAATGAAATTTGTGATGATTTCTCTTTCTGTTTTGGAAAATTTCAAATTCCTGTTATTTACCAGGATCAATGTATTAACATCTTTAATCTCGTTTTTAAGATGAACAGCTAAGTTTGCTTTCTTCAAGCTGTTTTTTTTCGAAAGATATTCGATTTCCCATTGTGGATGTGATTTAATTGCATTGTTTAAGAACCTGATTTCCCAAACCAGTTTATCTGAAATGATCAGGCATTTTTGTCGAGTTTCTAAAACCTGGATTGCAGAAGAAATATTATTATTAGCCAGATTTAATTCTACCAGTGAATCTGCTGAAATTGTTACTTTCAACTTATTCAATCCTATTTTATTAAAGGAATATTCAAAATTAATATTCTGAATTGAATTATTCGAAAAATCGATCTTTCTGGTTTGAAGAATCTTATTTCCAGACTTTAATTTGATAACAGCATCTTCTTTAAAATTACGAGCTGCAATATTAACAAAAAGAGGTGTAATATCATCCTTATAAGTTGTTTTTGGAAAATTAATGCTACTGATCTCGAGATCACTTTGAACAGCTTTATATGCTGGTGCGAAAGTATTTATCGGTATATCCAGTTTATCAATAAAATTCAGATCATCATCCTGAAACCAGCCATCGGAAAACAAATAAATTTCTTCAGTATTTTCTATGTCAATTGTCCTAATAAGCTCATTAAAACTTTTGCCAAGATAAGTTGCTTTTCTGCTGCCATTCAAACCATCAGAAAAGTCAAAATACTCAACTTCATACCCTTTTTCTGTAAGCTTAGATTGTAATATTTCATTAAATTTCTGCAAAGTATTAGATTTACTGATATGCTCACCAGTTTGATCCATACTTTCCGAATTGTCATTTAAAAATAACACTTTCTGCTGAATTTTATGCTTGCTGAAAAAAGATAGAATAGGATTAAAAAGTAACATTACTATTACTATCAAAGAGCAGCTTCGCAGTAGCCAGAGAAGGTTTTTTTGCCAGGCATTTAGTTCCGGTATGGTTTTTCTATAAAACCAGCCTGCTACCAGTATCGAGATTATAATTGGAATCAGAATCATAACTACCAATAATAATCTGGTTGAGAATCTGTGAACAAAAAAGTTCCTTTTTTTGTGCCAGGATCAATACAGATCCCAATTTTATCTAGCCCTACACTATTTTTAAGTTTTAATAACATTTTGCCGCCAAATCCTTTAAATAGAGATATGTCTGTCGGAGAGATAGTCAGGGTTTTGTTGGAATAATCATTTATAATATTATGCAAAAGGATCTCTGCTTGTACAAGTTCACCAAATGATTCGTGATATGGTCCGGCAACAATATTATTGAAATCAATATCAGAATGAAGACCTATTTTGATAACCTTTATGTTATTTTGTTCAAATGCTTCTTTCATTTCAGCTGAGATTTCTATTGCTTCATCTATAGTCAAAGGTGTATATGAGCCATCTTTATACATTTGATGTAAGGATGTATCCTTTAATATCACAGTAGGATAAATTCTTACAAAATCAGGTTTTAATTCAATGGTTTTATTAATTGAAGTGTTTAATGAAATTCTGCTAAATCCAAGTAAACCCGGCATTAACTGAATACCGAGTTGAAATGAACTTGATTTGATCATTTGGCAGGATTCAATTGCCTTTTCTGATGTATAACCTCTGCCGGAAGCTATTAAAACTTCATCCAAAAAGCTTTGCACACCAAGTTCAATTGTTGTAACACTATTTTCAGCACAGAATTGAAGTACGTTCTGAGATATAAAATCCGGACGTGTGGAAATGCGGATGCCTGAAATCATAGAAAGATAAGGAAATACAAGATCAAAATATGTCTGCTGATCTTTGCGGCTAAGAGCTGTAAAAGTTCCACCGAAAAAGGCTATTTCTCCTGTTGCATCCGGTAAATTGCAGAATTCAGAGATTTGCTGTTCTATTAATTCTAAATCCGGCTGCATTGTTTTAGTGATCAATTTCTGATTGCAGTAGATGCAATTAAAGGGACAGCCCAGATGAGGAATAAAAATGGGCAGGATTCTCATTTTAGAGTTCTAGGTTATTGCAGGCAGCTTTTGCTGCACTTTGCTGAGCTTCTTTTTTATTGCTGCCTTTACCGGTTCCTGTCAGCTTCTTGTTTATCCAAACTTCAGAAGTGAAGGTTTTTTCGTGTTCAGGACCTTCTTCGGAAACAATTTTATAAACTGGAGTAATTTGAAATTTCCCCTGAGTGTATTCCTGAAGTGTGCTTTTGTAATCTTTCATGTCAGCCTTTACAAGCTTCTTCTCGACATTTTTCAAAATGAAGTTCAAAATAAATGAGCGAACATCTTCCAAGTCTCCATCCAGATAGATTGCACAAATAATTGCTTCCATCGCATCTCCCAAGATGGAAACAGAATTCTTCCCTCCACTTTGAATGGCTTCATCACTTAGTTTGATATAATTATTGAAACCATATTCTTTAGCTCTCATTGCCAGGAATTTACGAGAAACGATCTTAGATTTTAATTTGGAAAGTTTACCTTCGGAATAGTAAGGATATTTAAGAAACAACTCTTCGGCAACAATAAGTCCTAAAACAGAATCTCCTAAGAACTCCATCCTTTCAAAAGGTGCTACATCTGTATTAACAAGTGAAGTATGCATTAAAGCAGCGTTTAAAAGAGAGATATTTGAGAATGTGTATTTGATAACATCCTGAAATACAAAAACAGATGAATCAGGTTTTTTCTTATTGGAAAATTGAGCTAATAAATTAAGTAGGATTTTATTCAAAATATTGATTAAAAGGTCAACTCCGACTCAAGGCCGGAGTTACGTTACTTTTCAAATTTTTTATAGATCACAACACCGTTATGACCACCAAATCCGAGAGAATTACTGAGCGCAGTTTTCACCTCATGATCAATGGCAGCTTTGGGAACGTAATCAAGATCACAAACCGGATCAGGATTTTCTAAATTAATCGTAGGATGGATCTTGCCAGTTTCGATAGTTTTACAGCAAACAATGGCTTCAATGCCAGCTGCAGCTCCAAGTGAATGTCCAACCATAGATTTTGTCGAATTCACTTTTAATTTATAGGCGTGATCTCCAAATACAGTTTTTATTGCTATCGATTCGTTGGGATCGTTTAAAGGGGTTGATGTGCCGTGAGCATTTATGTAATCGAGTTGTTCGGGTTTAAGCTTTGCATCATCCAATGCCATTTTCATAGCACGAGCTCCACCTTCGCCATTTTCAGCAGGAGCAGTAATATGATAAGCATCACATGTAGCACCATAACCCACTATTTCAGCATAGATCTTTGCTCCACGGGCTAAAGCATGCTCCATTTCTTCTAATATTATAATCCCGGCTCCTTCTGCCATGATAAAACCATCTCTGTCGCTATCAAAGGGACGACATGCTTTTTGCGGTTCTTCATTACGAGTAGAGAGAGCTTTCATTGAACAAAAGCCTGCAACTGCCAGAGGGGTGACAGAAGCTTCTGTACCACCGGAAACCATGATATCTGCATCTCCGTATTGAATAGTTCGGAAAGCAGTTCCTAAACCGTGATTAGCCGAAGCACAAGCGGAAGATATATTGAAATTCATAGAACGTAAATTAAATTCTATTGCTACTTCTGCAGAAGCAATATTAGCAATCATTTTGGGAATAAAAAACGGACTGATCCTTTTGGGTCCTTTTAGAGCAAGCTTTTTAGCTTCTTCCTCAAAAGTTAACATTCCACCAATTCCAGTAGCTACAATGCAGCCAGCTCTATCATGGTCAAATTCTGTATCATTCAAACCGGAATCCTGCATTGCCTGTCGTGCAGCAATAATTGCTAAGCAAGTATATTTATCCATTTTCTTAATTCTTTTACGATCAAAGTGTTCCATTAAGTCCAGGTTTTTTATTTCGCCTGCGATTTTGCTGGTAAAATCATCAGTTATTTCAAAATTCTTTATAATATCGATACCGGAATTTCCTGCAAGTAAGTTTTCCCAAGTTTCTTCTACACTGTTTCCTACTGCATTAAGAGTACCCAAACCCGTAATTACGACTCTTCTTTTACTCATAAAATCCTCAAATATATTTTGATAATATGATGGTGGAGCAATTAAACCCCACCATTAAATATAACTTCTTATTTTACTATTGTTTGAAGATATTCGACAGCTTTTCCAACAGTAGTAAGTTTTTCTGCATCTTCGTCTGCGATATCAATATCAAATTCTTCTTCGAATTTCATTATCAATTCAACTGTATCCAATGAATCTGCACCAAGATCTTCAATAAAACTAGCTTCCATTGTAACTTCACTTTCTTCCACACCAAGTTCTTCCACGATAATCTCTTTTACTTTTGCAACAATGTCCATTATTTCCTCCTAATTTTTTTTCACAAATTTATAACGCATCCATTTGTATAGAGCGGCTACATTATCAATCCGCCATCTACATTAATGGTTTGCCCTGTTATGTAATCAGCTTCATCAGAAGCTAAGAATACGCATAAGTCCGCCACATCTTTTGGCAATCCCATGCGACGAAGAGGGATTGCTTCAGAATATTTGTCAACTACTTCTTGTGAGAGATTTTCTGTCATCTCTGTTTTTATAAATCCAGGAGCTACTGCATTCACTCTGATACCGCGTGAAGCAAACTCTTTTGCTGTTGATTTTGTAAGTGCAATGATGCCACCTTTGGAAGCTGCATAATTTGCCTGTCCGGCATTTCCCATTATTCCAATAACAGAGGCAATATTTATAATTGAACCTGATCTTTGCTTGAGCATATAGCGACATACTTTTTGTGAACAAACAAATGTACCCTTTAAATTTACAGCTATTACAGCATCCCAATCGGATTCTTTCATTTTCATTATAAGACCATCTTTAGTAATACCGGCATTATTAATGAGTACGTCGATTCTTCCTAATTGACCAACTATTTCTTTGAAAACAGCTGCGATTGCATCTGGATCAGTAACATTCGCCGCAAAACCAAGAGCTCTAAAACCCAGATCATCTATTTTTTGAACAGCTTTGTCTATATCTTCCTGATTTAGATCCAGGATAACGCTTATTGCACCGTTTCTGGCAAAAGCTTCTGCAATTGAGAAACCGATACCTCTGGCTGATCCAGTAATGATAACTACTTTATCTTTCAATCTTTCCATTATAACTCATCCTTTATTGCATTAAATGTTTCCAACGTATCGATACTAATAACTTTTACATTTCTATCTATTTTTTTCAGCATTCCAGCTAAAACCTTTTTAGGTCCAAATTCGTAAAATGTATCTACACCATCAGCAATCATGTTTCTTACTGAATCCACCCAGAGTACAGATGATGTAACTTGTTTTGCCAGATTACTTCGAATAACTTCCGTGTCTGTGGTTGGCTTAGCATTAACATTTGCAACTACAGGTATCTCAGATACAGAGAATTCAATATTTTCCATTTCTTCTGCCAGCCAGGTTTCTGCTCGCTTTATTAATGGTGAATGAAAAGCTCCACCAACAACTAGTGGAACAATTCTTTTTGTACCAGCTGCTTTCAAGATCTCACAAGCTTTGTCCACTCCTGCCTTTGAACCAGAAATAACAGTTTGCACTGGCGTATTGAAATTCGCTGCTATTACAACTCCTTCAGAAGAAGCCTGCTTACATACATCTTTTACAACTTCAGCATCAGGTCCAATGATGGCAGCCATGGCAAATTCCTGACCTTCATTTGCTTCGATCATGAATATTCCACGTTTATGAACCAGATACATTGCATCTTCCAAAGTTAGAACTCCATTGGCAACAAGAGCAGAAAATTCACCTAATGAATGACCAGCCACAAAATCGGGTTTCAGATCAAATTCTTTTTGAAATGTTTGAAGAGCGGCAATGCTGTGAAAAAGAATTGCTGGTTGAGTGAATCTCGTTTCTTTAAGAATTTCTTCAGGACCTTCCTGCATTATCTTAAGCAGCTTAGTTCCATTTTTCTCATCAAATTTATTTATAACCTGTAAAAGGTTTGGATCATTTTCGATAAAATCCATGGCCATGCCCACATATTGAGCACCTTGACCAGGGAAAATAAAAGCAATTTTACCCATCTTCACCTCTATAACCTCATTAATAAACTACCAGAGGTTAATCCAGCTCCAAACGAAGCCATTAGCACAATATCACCATGCCTTATTTTAGAATTTCTTATACATTCATCTAAAGCTATTGGTATAGTTGCAGAAGATGTATTGGCATATTTTTCTATGTTTACAATAACTTTCTCTTGATCTATTTTAAGTTTTTTACCTAAAGCTTCAATAATTCTCAAATTAGCCTGGTGTGTGATCAACCAATCAATAGATTTTACATCAAGGTGATTTCGTTTTAATACTAAATCACAAACATGATACATAGATTTAACAGCATGTTTAAAAATTTTGTTTCCTTCCATGTAAACTGTATGAAGATTTTTTTCAACAGATTCTTTGGAAGCCGGTGTTCGAGATCCGCCTGCAGGCTGCATCAGCAGATCATAATGTGAACCATCGGCAGAAAGTTCTGAATCGATAAATCGGGAAATATCTTTAGGTTCTGATCGGGAAATAACTGTGGCACCGGCACCATCTCCAAAGAGAACATTTGTGCTCCGATCATCCCAGTTAATAAGCTTGCTAAGAAGCTCTACACCAACTACAAGGATATGTTCAGCAATATCATTTTCTATGTATTGTTTGGCAATATTAGCAGCATAGATCCAACCTGTACAGCCAGCTGATACATCAAAAGCAGGGAAGCCTTTTACACCAAAACGTTTTTGCAGAATACAAGCTGTTGATGGAAATGGATGATCTCCGGAAACAGTTGCTACGATGATCATGCCAAGATCTTTTGCTCTTATACCGGCAGCATCCAGAGCTTTAGCAGCAGCTTCGTAAGCCATGTCAGATGATGCTTGATCACTGGAGGCATGATGACGCTCAAACATGCCGGTTCTGGTTCGAATCCATTCATCAGTTGTATCAACAATTTTTTCCAGATCAAAATTATTAACTATTTTATCCGGAACATAATGGCCCGTTCCAGAAATTTTAGCATTATATTTGGCGATCATAATCTATAATCCCCCCATTTCTTATTTTCGAAAACTATAAATTTTCATAATATTCTTTTGTATGTTCAATGAATCCAGAAGAGGCAATTTTTGCTGCAACTTTTACAGCATTCTTTATAGCTTTAGCATCAGATCTGCCATGAGAAACAACAGAAATGCCATTCAATCCAATCAATAAAGCTCCACCATATTCTGTATGATCGAGTTTCTTTTTTAGATAAGCATAAACAGGGAAGGAAAGCAACGCACCAAGTTTAGCGATCCAGTCTTTTTTGATCTGTTCCTTCATAATCGAAAATATTGAATATGCTGCACCTTCAACAGTTTTCAGCATCACGTTACCAACAAATCCGTCACAGACTACAACATCCACGATACCTTTAAGAAGATCTTTTCCTTCGATATTACCAACAAAATTGATGTCTTTGAAATTCTTCATTAGTTTATGAGCATTTTTGTAAATTTCAGTTCCTTTAGAACTTTCTTCACCAATATTCAAAAGAGCAACACTTGGATTATCTTTTCCAAAAATAAAGCGTGAATACAAACTTCCAAGTTTGGCAAATTGAAGCAATATTTCAGCGGAGCATTCAGTGTTTGCACCGACATCTAAGATGATTTCCGGGTGTGTTTGAGTGGGGAAGGCTGTAGCAATAGCAGGACGCAATATATTTTTAATTCGTCCGTAACCGAACAGTGAAGCTGTCATCACCGCACCTGTGTTGCCAGCACTTACTACTCCATCTACCTTACCCTCTTTTTGCAGGTAAACAGCTTTGACCAGAGAAGAATCTTTTTTCTTTTTTACAATACTGGCCGGTGCATCGTGCATGGTGATCACTTCAGTTGCATTTACAATTTCTATACGGTCTTTATCATAAAAGAATTTTCCTAATTCTTTTTTTAGTATGTCTTCCTTTCCAACCAGAACAACCTTTTCACAAAGATCCTCCTTAATTGCAAGAATTGCACCTTCCACTTCTGGGAAAGGTGCATTATCACTACCAAATGCATCTATGGCAATTCGCATAAAATATCCGATTTTAAGAGATTATTCTTTGATCTCTAAAACCTTCTTTCCGTTGTAATGACCACATTTTGCACAAATGTTATGTGGCTTTACAGATTCACCGCAATTAGAGCATATTGCTACTGCAGGTATAGTTGCTTTGTAATGAGTTCTTCTTTTGTCTCTACGAGATTTAGAAGTTTTTCGCTTTGGTACTGCCATTATTATCTCCTGTATATTACTAATTTATTTATATATAACTTATTAAATATCAACCAATTAAATCACCTTACTTTAGTAAGGATAAACCAAACTATTTTCAGGGGTCTATGTGTCAAGAATTTTGGAAGTTAGGTATTGCACAACACTAGATATGCTGAATAAAGTTCAGGAAAAACTAAAACAAATTTGACACATTGAACATCGAAACAATATTTTCAACCCGATAGTATAAAAACAGAAAAAGAAACAAAAATAATATGAAGGAGCCCACGATGATGAAAATAGCATATCTATTTGTACTTGCAGTAATAATGTTAAGCTTTAACACAATACTGGCAGAAGAAAAAATCGATGATCTGGATGATTATGAGATTCAGTTAGAAAATGAATTTGTTTCAAGTTTAAATAAACCTGTATTGAGGATAATAAAC
>Ga0164310_10001482_pt1 | contig 13294 bp, 29 predicted proteins | sample GuaBasSedimGuay1_FD_121795 | JGI IMG/M metagenome (GOLD analysis project Ga0164310, IMG submission 121795) | Subseafloor sediment microbial communities from Guaymas Basin, Gulf of California, Mexico - Guay1, Core 4569-9, 0-3 cm | ecosystem: Environmental > Aquatic > Marine > Hydrothermal vents... | reverse complement strand
GGCATGTATTTTGATTAAATTGTACCACAGCCGTGCAGGGGGAGGGGAGCCCCCCTAAGGCATGTCAACCGATCCATAGCTATCCTTGGTATCCTGACTGATCCATACTATTCCTAAACCGATAAAAATAGTTTTAAATATTGTAGCTATGCCCGCGCAGGCAAATGTGTATGCTATATGCTTATCCTAATATCTCCTAATTCTCCTATATGATCCTAGACCAATCCATACAGGGGCTGAATAGGATTGGTATATCCTAAATCTTCCTATCTGATCCTATTGAGTCCTAGATAGGACCGCTTAGGATAGGTCTGTCCTAAGTCATCCTAAGTCATCCTAAACGGGCGGGTTTAGGATTCATATAGGATTGAATTCTCCTAAACCACCCTAAACTCATAGCTGTATCTGGTCAGAGTACGCGAGTCCAGGCGGGTATTCGCCTAGACCTCTTTAGGCATGCCTGTATAGGATCCTATCTGATCCTAGATCATCCTATTGAGTCCTAGATAGGACCGCTTAGGATAGGTCTGTCCTAAGTCATCCTAAGTCATCCTAGATTCTGGCTGTACTCCTTAGGAATTCATAGGATCTCCTAAGGGTTGACATGGGATACCAGAGGAGGTATAATTATCATTCTTTAAATATTTGAGGGCTGGGTTTGATGAATACTAGTGTATATAATGAGGTAGTCAGGACGCTGAAAATCATATCCAAGGCTGACCCACGGAAAACAGCTAATTACCGAGCAGCTCTGAGCCTATCCACAGAGCTCCAGGACGCTTATGGTTGGTCCCGTAAATCGGCTAGTCAGATCAGTCAAGATGTGGAGATGCTGCTGCCTGACCGTTTGAGCAATGATGAGATTGATGCCTTGACCCATCCTCTGGCTAAGATCATTAATAATCTCCAGAATGCGTTCATAGAGGACGGCTTCACCTATGATAGCCTGATAGGATTAGGACGGGATATGGAGCTCAAGTTTGAGTAATTAATTTCATTTAGGGGTTGTATTCTCTGGCTACCTGGTGTATAATAGGCTCATACACACAATCAAAGGACACAGAATATGAATGCTCACTACGCTGAAGGAATCCTTAAGGATATGGGCTTTGATGCAGTTCGAACAGGCAACCTAGATGATCCTGGAATTGTTCGACTCTTCCCTAATGATCAACTTAAATTTCCGGCTGGTGTAACGGGGATACGGATTCAGTTCAGTCACGTAGGTCGAATCTTTATGGAAACTGGTGGTCGGCTAATAGCCCTTCGAGATCGCTGTACTGTGCAGATGTTAGCTGAAGACCTAATGGGTCTTAATCCGGCCTGAAATTAATTTCATCTAGGGGGTTGTATTCTCTGGCAACCTAGTGTATAATAGACACATACACACAATCAAAGGACACAGAATATGAATGCTATGTATGATCAACTTATCGAAAATCTAGATCGTATGCTGAGCCTGGATATGAAGGAGACTTCCAATTTCAAAGCTATCTGTCGGTTCCGAGGTCTGATGGTAGACAAGGGCATGCCGGAAGATGTGGCCGGGCAATATGCTATGACCGCTGAGGTTTCCATTACCATTGATTTAACCGATGAGGAAATCACTGGGCTGATGGACCCAATGGCTCAAATGGCCCGAGACCTCTATTTCAATTTCCTGAATGCTGGTTTCGCCAAGGATCAATTGATGGACCTGGGTAAGCAGCTAAGCCTAACCCTGGAAGACTAATGGGTATGCGTTTAGGTAAATTCTTGGACATAATTGCTGAGCAATCTCCCCTACCCTACGGCGAAAGCAGCAACTATATTGCTGTCCGCAGCTGCTGGAAACGGTTAGTTGAGATAGGTATCTCTAAGAGAGGGGCCACTGAGATTGTGCAGATCTTCAAGTATGACCTTCCGGACAGCCTATTCCCAGCTCAGATCAGTGACTGGGTAGAATCTCAGATCGCTCCATATATGGAATTCTGGGCAGCTCTACAGAATGAGTCCACCGATGATGATGAGGTTCTGGACAATTTCTTGGAGAGTCTGTAACCATTACTGATATAGACCAACCCCGAAATAATTTAAATAGAGGTTTAACAATGCTTTATAAGATCGTAGAATGGTCCCATGATGACGGCGCCAATAAGGTTGTCCAATCAGGTATCCACGAGCTACAATTGACAGCAGTTCTGGGAGGCATTCGCGCCAAGGCCGAGGTACCCGGAGAACCTATTCGTCAATTCATGGCTGTTCGGGATATTGAATCTGAAGCCTTGATATATTCAATTCTGGTCAGGTCCTCCGATCAGGATCATGATGAGTCCGCAGACTCGTTGGTTCTGGAAGAAAATGTTCCCGCTCTAGATCTCTTTCGAGCCATCGATAGTTGGTCAGATCTGTATCCAATGGTCGATGGATGGACAGTCTTCGGCCGGATTAAAACTGAGGACACAGGACACAAAATGACGAATCATACTATATTTGCCGAACCTGCAAATGGCAGCGAGGCCAAAGTACTGGAACAAGGTGTTCCGGATGCCGAGGTAAAAGACGCCGTGCAGTCCTGGATTGATGTTTATCCAACTGGGGCATGGCATATCTATAGCATGCCTGAAGAATAACCAAATCATAGGAGAATCCTTATGAACGGGAAAATAATTAATGTCGCCGAGCTCTTCGCCTGGGTTCCCACCTTCTTTGCTGGGCCAGTGATTCTGGCAGCATACGGCGTCTTTGGTGGGCCCATTGAATCGATAACTATACAGATCGCTAGCATTATCCTATTCTTTCTCTGTATTCTAGTCGGCCTGACAGCTAGCATGCTCGCCGGTGCTTTGAGGGCCGTAGATTCGTTCCTAGAGGACGCTGAGAGCGTCATGGCTGAATCTACCTCCGAGAACGTCACAATACCCAATCCACCAAAAGAAAGTCAGGGTTGCGCCGACTGTACCTGTGATTAAAGGATCGGAAATTAATTTCATTTATTTTCATTTAGGGGGTTGTATTCTCTGGCTACCTAGTGTATAATAGGCTCATACACACAATCAAAGGACATAAACAAATGACCCCTACTAAGAACCAGAAACGTGCTGAAGCCGGTGACATCTATATCAGTGGCTATAATCGAAGGAATCTAATCCTGGTTGTTGAGGTGTCAGACCTGGCCCGATTTGGAAAGGTCGACCAGATGGCGGTAATCAAACGATATACTATTTCTCGTGATCTCCAATCAATCAAATTCCAGGAAGATGGTAAGTCTTGGATGGGGTCGGCTGAAATCGGTAAACATATCGGCAAAGCGAAAGATCTTCATCAGGGATTAGTATACTCTGATCTCGTAGAATAATTTAATTTCATTTAGGGGGTTGTATTCTCTGGCTACCTAGTGTATAATAGGCTCATACACACAATCAAAGGACATAAACAAATGACCGCACCTACCGAACAGACCGTTAACGCCATCAACGCCTTTGCTGAAGCCCTCCAAGAGAGAGTCCAGACTTTCGACGCAGAGCATTTCCCTGAGATGGTCAAATTCATGACCAGCGAATTTACGGTTTCAATCGGTAAGAAATATGCTAAGATTTGGAAAATGCGGAATCATACTGTTGATGGGGTTGCCAAAGAATCCATCCACTCATTTGTTAACCTGGAAAATGGTGACATTCTAATGGCTGCAAGTTTGAACAAACCAGCTCGCCACCGTCGCGGAAACGTATATTCAGACGACCTGGGTATGGAAGCTGTAACCGACGAAGGTTATATCGTCCGTCTAGGATAAGGAGATTCACTATGTTCTATCTAACCCAGACTGCTAAGTTCAGAGAGTTCCCCATCCCCGATTTACCTTCGTTCGATGACACCTTTAAAATGGACTATATGGGCTCAGCTGAATTCGAGTTCGGTGCACTACCTAAAAGTCTGCACCGGATATGTGACAGGTTGGACGACTATATTATCTATGCCTTTGTCAGGCATGCCAATTATAAGGTCGATTACGTCTACGCCATTTGTCGGGGCGACCAGCTCAAGGAGATCGATGACGGGATCGAGATCCTTAAGCGTGAGTCCTGGCCTCGTGAAATCCAGTTTAAGGAGAATATTCATTTCCACGACACCTTCAATGATCGGGCGGAAGATCGGCACGTTGATCTCTGGTGGGAGATTGAAAACGATTTCTTCTTTTGTATCGGCCCAGAGTCAGCCGAAGCCTTGATGGAAGCCCTCCGGAACACCCGCACCAAGTTCCAGAATTCGGAAGATTAATTTCATTTATTTTCATTTAGGGGGTTGTATTCTCTGGCTACCTGGTGTATAATGGTCTCATACACACAATCATCAAAGGACATAAACAAATGACTTCATTACCTTTAACTGCTCAAGCCCAAACCATCTCTGAAAAACTCGGCCTTGACGAATTCATGGCAGAACTGGCAGAATTCAAAGCTGCTGAAGATTTGAAAGCTGAGCAATATCGCAAATATTGTGAACAGCTTGTTGCTGCCGCTACCCCTGAACAGGTACCTTCAATTGCTAAGGTAACCAAATGGGGTTGGACCTTGATCGGATTTCTAGGCAATGACGGCACTATCGTTATCGCCCGCGAGGCTCGTAACGAAACTGGATCAATATTCGCCGACGGCGAATGTGTTATCGACTAATCTATTCTAGATCCTTTTCAAAATCTAAGGAAATCCAGATGAAGATGGTATATCGAAGTTTGATACCCGAGCCCTTATACAAACAGGTCAAAATACGAAATAACAAATTTGGTGATTGTTATATCATTCGGCGGAAATGGATTGAGGCAGCCGAGGAATGGTTGTATACTGTCACCACTGTGAGGTCTAGTGCACTAGACCTCAGAGAATCTGAAATCACTCAAGGTCTACTATGAGAATGGACGATTTAATTTACGAGATTGATGGTTACAAATTTCACGAGGAAATTGATCAGGATGAGGACTCTCGGAAGAGGATGGTCTTTGTGATGACCCCTGATGAATTCTGGCATTCTCTTGATCGTTCTCCTTATGAACCCCTGGACGAAGATACCGCAAAACTCTATGTCAAGTTCCACCAGTACTATGACCGATTTCCAGGACGCCAACGGCCATTCACCTTTTCAAATCAGAAGACCTTTTGAAGCTAACCGAGAATCTTAAATGACTAAAATGAAGAAAGCTGCATCCTTCCGAACTGGCATACGTCAGATTGTGAAACAGGGTAATCAAGATGAGATCTCAGAGCTTTTTAAGGAGATTATCGAGGCTGCTAAGGATGAGTTCACAGAGGATAATTATCAAACCATGATCGCTTATCTTATGTCGGCATTCATGGATGGGGTCGACCAGACCCGAGATCCTTTGGTAACCCATAACCTGATCCGCATGGCACTAATCCGGGAGATTTCTTTTAAATAAATACACATATGAAAAAACTCAATCCGATTAGCATCGTCGCCAAGGTAACCACACTACCTCATCTAGCATTCGCTATGTTGCCCGTTCTGGGCTTTTTGTTGGGCGGCGGAATATTCCACTGGATAACGCTCTTTGTATATCTCACCCTAGCCCTTGTTGATCCTTGGGTCGGCGAAGACAGCACCAACCATGATCCGGCAGATGAACAGTACTTAGAGGGTAGGTTCTTCTACCGAGCAATGCTCTGGGTCATCGTTCCGGTATGCCTAGGCCTTACTATATTCGCTCACTGGGTGCTCACACAGACGCCTCTGAGCGCCTCTGAGACAATAGGGTTCTTATTGTCTATCATGCTTTCTGGGGCCTTCCTATCAACGGTTGCGCACGAGCTGTGCCACCATAGTCAAAGGTTTGATAGGTTCTTAGGAGATCTGATCTTCATGCCGTTGTTTATGTGCGACTTCCATGTCTATCACAACTTCGTACATCACACCCATGCCGCTACCCCTAATGATCCAGGGACGGCAAAATACGGGGAGAGTGTATATTCTTTCATGTGGAACAGTACGATCCAGAAATCAAAGGCTGCTTGGGACGTTGAATCCTTAAGGATGAAAAGGAAAGGCCTAGTGGTATGGCACCCATCCAACCTGATGGTACGTTTCATCGTCCTACAGAGCGCGTGGCTGATCTTTCTAGTCTCCCTCTTTGGATTATGGTCTATCCCAATTTGTGCCGCTCAGTACTTCATGTCCAGGTTGTCACTAGCAGTCTCTGACTACCTCGAGCATTATGGCCTGGGCCGCAAGCAATCTGCTAACGGAATGTATGAGCAGACGGCGCCTCAGCACGCCTGGGACGACTGTGCAGCAGTGAGCAGCATGTTGTACTGTCAAATAGACAGACACTCTGATCATCATACAAATGTCGGACGTCCTTATCAGATCCTTAGGGTTATGGAAGATGCGCCTCGATTGCCATACGGTTACCTCACTATGGTTCCTATGGCCCTTACGCCGCCTCTATGGCGCCGCAGAATGCATCCGATTGTTGAAGCCTTCTATGATAAAGGTACAGTCGTCCCGTACGCTGTGCGTGGGACGTTGCCTGACAAATACCAAGCGATGGTTCCAGTAGGATGGGGACGTCCTATCCAAAACAAAGGCCCGGATGACCTTAGTCTTGATGCGGCAAATAATGAAATAAATCCCATGTAGGGGTTGTATTCTCTGGCTACCTGGTGTATAATGGTCTCATACACACAACCAGAGACACAAACAAATGTTTAAAATTCTATCCGATACCGAACTGACCGCACTCATTGAATCCGAATTCAAACTTGAAAGTCCCAGCGGCACTGATTTGCTTATGCGAATAAATGACGCCATCGGCGAAACTGAACACGGCCATGCTGGATACTGGTACGCCGAATGGTTCGGCGACGAGGTTGATCGGCTCATGGCGGATCGTGACCTCCCTGCTGCCAACAAACTTTTCAGAAAATATCTGGAATTCGCAATCGAGGTCAACTGATCTTCCAACCTTCTTTCTAGCTTTCCTAGAGTTTCAAATGACTGACCAAACAGAATTCAATCGCGACGCGAATCTGCCAGTGGTACCTTTCGAAATTGCGGTGCCGCGGGTAGGTACGCGATATGGCGAGGTTCTTGTTGATGGTGACGGTGAGATTCGTTTCATCGAAGAACATCCGGCAGAAGAAATGGATTATTCATTATCTGATTTTCGGAAGATCCTGGAGTTAGCTGAAAGGCATGCCGCGGCATATTCTGCATATCGGGAAAAAGAATATTGCCCGACCGCTTATTGGGAAATCTTCGACCCGGCCCAATTGGCTCGCACCCGGACAGAAGCTGGGCCAAAATTAATTTCATTTATTTTCATTTAGGGGGTTGTATTCTCTGGCTACCTGGTGTATAATGGTCTCATACACACAATCATCAAAGGACATAAACAAATGACTACAACCTCTCCAGAATTCTCAGAATATCAAATCGATTTCCTTGATCGGGTTGCAGTACGTCTCCGGGCTAAAGGTATGACCCAAGAGAATTTCGATAATGAAATTGTGAAACAGACCGTAATCGAAACCTTCGAGGCCGACATCAATTTAACCGAAACCCTGTTAGATAATTCTGAGTCGACCCGCGAATTTCGGGAACAGTTTAAACTGACCGTCCTTAACCTAATAAATGTCTCGCGTCCCGAGGTGGCTTAATAATGACTACCTATAAAATACTTGCTGCTCACGAAGGTGTTGAATGTCCAAAAGAAGCTCAGCGCCTCGTGGACGAACATGCCGCGGCCTTCGGTAAAGGTTGGTCCATATGGATGGTTGCAGAATAATGAGTGATCCACGAGCAGACCTGATAGATTTCTCAGAATATGATAAGGATTTCCTAAGACAGGTAGCCGCACGGTTGACCCATCAAGGAGTTTCTTCCCATCATCTAGGTCGACAAGAGGTTAGCGACACCATCGCTGATGTTTTAGAAGACAATGCTAACCTCGGTCAGATTCTTAGGGACGCTGACAAGCGTCTACAGGAGCAGTGCCTGACCACAGTTCAATCCTTCCTACCAGACAAAGTTGAGAATTTTCAGGAATCGCTTAGTTTAAGCTATAGTCAAGATTACCCACCACTAAAACCAAAGGAAATTTGAGATGAAAAGAAAACAGAAAGTAGCTCGTAAGGCCACCAAGTTCTCGATCGCTGTGGACATCATCGGCCAGAATCCAGGGGCTGACCGGGCCGTCGTGGTTGAGCTTATTCGGTCTCACTTCGACACCAACCGTAAGAATGCGAATATGTACTACGGCCGGTGGCTCCATGGCGAACGGGTGCCTGAGGTTGCCCAGAGCTAGTCCAAAATAAATGTTCTTAGGGGGTTGTATTCTCTGGCTGTCTGGTGTATAATAGACCCATACACCAACAAACGAGAACAAGATTAAATGAGAATATCAGAATATAAGCTAGCCAGAATCATCCAGGCCGAATTCAAAAAGCCTAAACCGAATGGTCACAAAGTCCTTATCCAGCTTAACAAGGTTCTTGGAGTGACTAGCCAGGACCACGCCGATCAGTGGTATTCTAAATTACATTCTGTTAAGGTTGATAAAATAATGGCCGACCGCGATGTGGAAGCTGCCGTTGTCATTTTTCGAAAATATCTCCAGGCCTATTCGAAATAAGCCTAAATTAGTCTCAGTCTAGTAATTCTCTGACTACCCAATCCCTAAAGGACATAAACGAATGGTTTCTATTAATAAGCATGTGATCAGCCTCGACACTTTTCAGATCGATTTCCTTAAGGCTGTAGCAGCTCAGGTTAAAGAAGCTGGAATGACCACTGCTAATTTCGACAAGGACGCAGTCAAAACGGCGATGCAGGATATTCTAAATAAACGGGTGATATTCACTAGACGTCTTTTGGAAAATAGTGACTCTGGTGACCAGCTTCGCCACGACGTATATTCCGATGTGGAGGACCTTCTGCGTAACGGTTTCAGCGTATAAGATCAGCGATTTATTTTCACTTAGGGGTTGTATTCTCTGGCTACCCAGTGTATAATACACTCATACACAGAAACAAGGAAGAACAATATCAGATCAAAATAAATCAAAAATAAATCAAAAAAGGGGTTGACCAGATACCCCAGATCGGATATAATAGACACATACACCAACATCATCAGACACACACAACAGGACACAAAAATGACTAAGACCGAAATCGCTCTTCAGGTATATTCCGACAACCGTTCAATGGCCCGTGCCGAGGTTGTTCGTCTGATTGCTGATTCCCTGGAAACCAATATTGCAAATGCCTCTACCTACTTTGCAAAAGTTTCCTCAATGGTCCCTGCTGTGCCTGCCGAGGCTGCTATCGTTGAAAGCGATGACGAAATTCTGCACCGCATTTCCACCCGTTTCAATATGTTGGACAAAATGGCCCACGGCGCATTGGCCGGAACCATCCGTTCCATGATTTGTTTCGGCGCACCTGGTGTTGGCAAGACCTTTGGCATTGAGAAAATGCTGCGAGACCAGTCTGAAGTCGAATATGATATTATTAAAGGTAGCTGCACCGCGGCTGGTCTGTACCACGCTCTATTCCACGCTCGCAAAGGCGGTATCGTTATTTTAGACGATTGTGATTCCATTTTTGACGACGAACAGACCCTTAACCTGATGAAGGCTGCTCTAGATAGCACCGACACCCGCAATATTAGCTGGCGCAAAATGGCCACCTGGGTTGATGACATCGACGAAGGTGATTGGGTTGAAGGTGACAAGATTCCTAAGACCTTTGAATTCAAAGGTTCCATGATTTTGCTGACCAATATTGATATGCAGGCCCGCGTTGCCAAGGCTAGCAAAATGTCAGCTCACTTTCAGGCCCTGATGAGTCGGTCACTGTACCTTGACCTGACTATGAAAACCAACCGGGAAATCCTGATCCGGATCAAAGACGTTTTCATGAACCATATGGCCCCTTCAATGGGCGTCAATCAGTACGACGCGGCCGAAATCCTGGCCTTTGTAAATGCAAACGCTGACCGAATGACTGATTTAAGCCTGCGCCTGATGGTCCACGTTGTTGATATTTTCAAACTTGGTGGCGACTGGAAGGAAATGGTTTCAATCACCAAAATGAAATTGTCCTAACAAGGACAGACCACTAACACTTGTGTCCAAGTGTGTGTAGGGGAGTGATGATCCCCGCCGAGGGAGGTATCCCTCAACGGAAAAGGAGAGCTTCGGCTCTCCTTTTTTTATGTGTGTCGGAATCATTCTGGGCGTTCACCCAAATCGACCTCCTGAGACGCCCCGTACTGAACGCAAGCATATTCACCCCGCCTAATATATCAATGAAATACGTGGACCCTGTACGGAGCGGCTCAGGAGCTCGATTTATTTTCACTTAGGGGGTTACATTCTCTGGCTACCTGGTGTATAATGGTCACATACACACAAACATCCAAGGACACAAACAATGAATATCACTCAAGCCAAAGTATCCAAAATCGTAACCAAGAACTTTGATAGTATCCTCGACAGTACTGTGACCACTGCAGGGTTTCTAAACCAGGTCTTCGGCGATATTCAAAATGCGATTGGTCAGCTTGAAGGTGATATTGCTGGTATCTGGTTTGATATGGATCGCGAGGCAGAAATGGCCGGCCTAACCGAAGCGCAGGATTTACAAACTCTGATCCTCTCCTTCTGGGAATATGCCAAATTGGAAGATGTTATGGGATCCTATTAACCAGAAATTAATTTCATTTATTTCCGCCTAGGGGGTTGTATTCTCTGGCTACCTGGTGTATAATGGTCACATACAATCATCAAAGGACACAAAATATGAAAGCATCAGCCGCCCAGATCAAAAGACTCCATCTCCGAATTGAAGAATGTTTGGACCGTGCCTGTTCGTTTTCTGAAGATTTCAAGGCCATCCGGCCCAAATTAGTAATCCAAATTAAAACCAGCCTCCGCGGTAAGACTGCAGGTATGTTTTCCTGGAAACTCAGCGTCGAGAATATCTGTACTCTGAAATTTCATCAGGTATTTCTGGCTGAGAATGAGGAACATTACCTAACTAATACTGTGGCCCATGAGGTTGCTCATTTAGTTCAGTGGGCCATTCATGACAATGGCCGTCAGCGCTTCCTCACTAAGCCTCACGGTTCAGAATGGAAGAATATCATGCAGGCTTTTGGACTTAAGCCGAATATGCGACACGAATATGCCATCGACAGCATTAAAAGTGTACAAAACCAGACTGCCTATACCTGTGGTTGTGCTGGCAAGGTCATTATGCTGAGCAAAATCCGCCACGGCAAAATCCAAAAAGGTACCAAGTATCGCTGTCGGGATTGTAAGAGCGTTATTGCAATTTCTCAGGACGTTGTTGCTGCTAAGCCAGCTCTGCCTAAGGTCCAACCTAAAGCAAAGTCTGCCCACCAGAAACATACTAGCAAATTTACGGTTGCTCTGTACCATTATAAAACTGGTATTAGTAACGGTCATGACCGCAAGACCATTGTGGCCGATATTGCCAGCAAGATGGAAACCAACCTTAAGAATGCCAGCACCTGGTACAGCCGCTGCAAGGCCGCTTAGGCCGCGCTGTTAGCCACTAGGCCATCGGGAGATAACTTATGATTGATAAAGCAAAAGCCTGGGCTACGATCGTGGCCCTGGCGACTCGCTACGGCCTCCTCAGGCCCAAGTTCAACCCAGAGGATTACAGCCCCAGTACTGAGGTGCAACGCCTCACGGAACAGGCTCTATATAATGCCAGTCGACTCAGCGTTTACCGGGACAAATTCCTGGGCGACAGGCAGTACTGGTCAGATAAATAAGATTTTAAATCCTAGGAGCTTCCAATGCATAATGAAATCATAACCCTAGTCCCAATCATGTACGTATTCGTGTCCCTAGGCCTGTCCATAACGACGTGCCTACTGTTAATCTTTGCATACATCAGAGGTGAGGTACAAGGTCGCTTATCGGGCGTCTCAGGAGCTCTATTTGGCGGCCTGGCAGCAGTAATCACTGGAGTGATAGGCATTCTAGCCACATTCAACCTATCCCAAGAGATAGTGATCATCATGTTGCTATCAGCCTTCTGGGTCATTGCCGGGACATACTTCACCTTAAACTGTCTAGTGGCTGGTATCCGAGTCATTAAGAATGCCCAGGATACTCCTGCCAAGGTATTAGGAGGCCTGGTCTATTTCACTCTAGGATCTTTAGCCGTCATGTGTACTGGCGCCGGGTCACTAGCCATCATCAACCATATTCTATCTCTATAGGTACCTCCATGATAGCTCTCATATTCTACATTTGCCTCGTCCTCACAGCCGCATACCTGATCTTTACCAGAACAGAGGATATTATCATGGGCCAGAGGATTATAACCTACTGGCACCGTCGCTACGCACAGTACCTCATTAGTGCGTCCGCAATCCTAGCCTCCTTATGCATACTTACATTCGGCATGATAATGCTATCCCGGCAATTCGTTATCGAATTCTTCTGATCCATATATAATCCATAAGCACTCCTTAAGATCCATACACAGAACGAGGTATTACCATGGCATCACCTGATCTCCTATTCTTCCTAACCGGACTAGCCATGATCTTCGCAGGGGCAATCGTTATGGGTGTGCCATTACAACATTCAGCAGCAGTAAATATCGCTGAGTCAGGACCATTTAGGAAGCAATTCGTCCTGTTGGGTCATATCCTGATGTTCCTGTTAGGATTATACATCCTATTCATGGGAGTTAGCATCTCTATAGTGACTGCTAAGCTCTTATTGGGCGTTTAAGTGCACTCCTATGGGGGCTAGCATACAACTTTCCTATAGCAAGAGGTAATACTAATGCATTTAGACCCTGAAATTCTATTCTTCTGTGCCGTACTAGCCATGGTTATAGGCGCCGCAATCGTTATTGGCATGCCATTGCGATGGCCTGGAGCCCAGTCAGGACCATTTAGGAAGCAATTCGTCCTATTTGCCTACATTCTGATGTTTTTATTAGGATTATACATCCTATTCATAGGGATTAGCATCTCTATAGGCACTATTATGCTCTTATTGGGCGTTTAAGTGCGACCCTGTGGGGGGTTTTATACAAAAAAAAAATATTTTCTCTCAGTCGATGCCTAGTCATTTCCCGAGAACTCAGTGCCGCTAAAAGGTACTGCCTGAGAACTCAGTGCCGCTAAAAGGTACTGCCTGAGAACTCAGTGCCGCTAAAAGGTACTGCCTGAGAGCCCTGAGCTTGGTCCCGAGAACTCTGAAAACCTTAAAATGATTCCCATTTGTCGCCATTTTGACCCACAATC
>Ga0164310_10001481_pt1 | contig 13298 bp, 26 predicted proteins | sample GuaBasSedimGuay1_FD_121795 | JGI IMG/M metagenome (GOLD analysis project Ga0164310, IMG submission 121795) | Subseafloor sediment microbial communities from Guaymas Basin, Gulf of California, Mexico - Guay1, Core 4569-9, 0-3 cm | ecosystem: Environmental > Aquatic > Marine > Hydrothermal vents... | reverse complement strand
CGAATGATAGTGAACTTGCGTGTAAGTATTGGTGATCCCAGTGCTTACAACCTCAATATCACTTTAAGGAGACACAAAATGTCGTATTGGCACAAAGTACAAGGGTGGTTTTTTGAACATTCGCATAAACATGTTGACGTTGTTGCGTATTGGTCGGATAATGCTCATTTCTTGGCTTTATAACTTGAGATTGACGAATTTAATTAAATGCATTTGATTAAAGGAAAAACATAACTGGTAGTCAAACACTCCCCCTTTACAATAAGAGCCCAAAGGTTCACCGTAAAGCCAGAGCTCCTAGAAATATAGGTGTGGGAAAATAAGGATCACTAGCTCACGGTAGGCAGAGCACTCGACTTTTAATTGAGGTGTACTGGGTTCAACCCCCAGGTGATCCACCAAATTCTTTTAACTACTAACGGATATAAAAATGATATATTTTACTATTATCGTGCTCGTTTGGATAGCGACTTGGTTTTTGAATCAACGATATGACGATGATCCATTTAAAGACTTTCTTCGATATATCGGTGCTACAGCATTTACCGGGCTCGTCCTGTTCTTTTGGCATTGGATATAGACTGTATCTATTGTCATCCAGGTGACGACAACAAAAAGCGGTGGATACTAATATTTGATGATGTTGATGTTGGTTATCAAATTTATTATGATGAAGATGCAGCCTATAATGCATTCGATACTGCTAACATAAATTGGAACTGTCATTTATTTGTATCGGTTCCACGTAAACCACAATAGTCCCGAGGCCGAAGTGGTGAGGCATCTCCTTTACACGGAGACCGTATACGGTTCGACTCCGTACGGGACTACCAACACAAAATACCAACACTTTTTTTGCGCTTATCATAAATATCAGCAATTGATAATAAGGAATTTATGATATGAGAGTAGTTGGACACTTAGATTTAGATCACAACGAAATTCAAAACGTACTAGTAGATGTACGCCCCACCGAAACCGATATAAACAACATACCAGGACAAGAAGGCCAAATTGTATATTTGGTGTCTACGAAGAAATTGTATCTGTGTATACAATCTAGTCCATCGGTGTTATGGATTGTTGTTAGCTCTGGTTTGAGTTCAGTTTTTACCCAAGCTGTAGCTTCTTCATCGTGGTCTATTAATCACATATTAGGGACATCTAATGTTGTAGTCGAAATATATGATAATAGTAACAATGTTATTATTCCAGATGATATTGACGTTGTTGATGCTGATAATATTACTGTTAGTTTCGGGACAGCCGTTACTGGGAAAGCTGTAATTATCGGATTGGATGGTGGTACTACATTACAAATATCAGCAGAACGGGATAAAGTAATGACAATTCCAGCAACATTGTTTGTTGATACCGGTACTGCAAGATGGTACCCAAGTTGGAATGTTGAAATTGTTAGCGTTTATGCTTCGGTGGATGAAGAACCAACAGGATCCAATATTGAATTCGATATAAACAAAAATGGAACATCAATATTAAACTCAGCACTGACAATCCCAGATGGTACAAACACCAGTACCGTAATGACCTCATTTGCAGACAATTTGGTAAACAATGGTGACTATGTTACTATCGATGTTGATCAAATTGGATCAAATGCTGCGGGCGCATATGCACAAATACGAATAATATACAAAGCATTAAGCTTTTAATCACAAGGAAAGGAAAAATAAAACATGACAATTGAAGAATTTGACGAACTGTTGATAGATTCAGAATTCGATAGCGATAATGGTGATAAAAAATATGAAGTAGATATTCCTCAGAACCATACAACGAATATGAAATTGGCTTCTGATTATGTTATATCAGGAGCTTCGGATACCATAGCTATGCGAATAATTGGTAATAAAGGATATGTAATAACAAAAGGAAGTACAACATATTCACTTCCTACAGCAGTGGAGGTAATATAATATGTATGCAAGATTAGTCTCACCACCAACTTGGACGGTTGCAGAAAAAATATCAGATATTGTAGCAGTATTATCTGGTGAAACAGTAGTAGCAAATTTGACCGCTGACGCATCATCAATAATTGACGCATCATCATTAACATCAGGATGGTCAGTACATGATGCTGTAACATCCACTAACGTAGTTATTAAAGCTCCAGTAGCAGATGATCCAACTCAATTTAAGTTTAGTCGCTTGTATGCATCAGGTGAAACTGTTATTTCTATTCAGAGTTACGAGTTTTGGAACGAAACAACACATGTTGGATCCAATCCAATAGGTGCAATTCACAGCCTAAATACAAGTGAAACTACTGCATCCGTTATATATATTAGTGGATCTGATCGACATTTTTTATTAAATGGAACGTATAATAACAATGCTAGTGGATTAACAACGTTACCTGGTTTATTTGAACATACTAGAAAAGATGTGTGGAATACAATACCCCATGGATATTTAAATGTGGTAGTACCTGCTAATGGGTTATCTGATACTGTACTGAGTAAAGGAACAGCTAGTTCCTTTCGTTGGGGTAGAACTCTGGCAGTAAACGGACTTGGTGACGTGACCGGAACTGCTGCTAGTGGGTTTGTTGCTGTTCCACTGGGTAATAATTTTGCAGATGGTACTGGTGATGGAGTAAACATATATGAACTTCTAAACGACAATAATGGATATAGAGTATTAGATGAAACAAAAACTGGTGGTAATCATCCATTGTGGCCTTTTGGTGTCATTGCTCCACAGTTAGGACATTTTGGTGGTGACATTAGTAGTTTGTGTGACATTTACCTCAGTACTCGCAACTTTGGAAATAACTTTGATGAATTATCATATAATGGTAATACTTATGTGATATGGAAACTTAGTACATATCGTATGGCTGTAAGAAAAGGATAATAATATGGCTACATGGACGGATCCAGTAATTGCCATATCCACACATCCAATTGTGCATGTCCCCATTAACACGTATGAGGACAATAATGGACGGATAACCTGGACGGATAACGACACTGCTAGCAACGCTATATCTGTTGATACCGAACATCCAGTTATGCATGTCTCCATTAACACATATGAGGATAACAATGGACGGATAACTTGGACGGATAATGACGCTTCTGGTGGTGTTGTTCAAGTTTCCTGGGCAGGTGCAGCAGATACTCCAACCGGTTCTACTAGGTTACCCCAATATTGGGCATAACACAACCAACAAAAATAGCTCCTAACATTAGGAGCTATTTTTTTGTCATCTGTATTATTCAGGAAGTGTAAATGTTATAGTTCTATCTGTAATTTCATCGTTACCATCTTCAAATAATATTACTACATGATTTTCACTATCGTGTGTTATGCTTATCAGTTTGGTTTCACAAGAGTCTAATCCACCATCGGATATTATTGCAGCTCTGTTAGTTTTAGTAAATGCATCTGTGAGAAATTCAGCAGTCATCGTAAATCTAATCATATTATATTGTCCCCATTTTAGTATAACTTTAAATGGTACAAAGTTCCCCAATAGGTTGTGTAACTAAATACAACATAATCACCCACCAGAGGAATATCAAATGCAACATAATTCTACTCCAGTCGAATCAACAATAATCTTAAACGAGGAAGTTGTAAATCTAGAAAAGCATCAATTGGCTAATCCGTCATATTTTCCTTGTTATGTTCAAAAAAATGATGATAGTAAAGTCCCAGCATTGTTCACTCAACGAGAAATTGAAGTTGCTGTTGACAGAGCTCGTAAAAACATGGAAGATTTAGGCGAATCGAGTGAAGAAGAAATATCATGGTTTGAACGCATTTTCGGATAACCAAAATATGAAAGTATTTTGCTTTATATATCCATTAACATATAAATACTATTGATAATCTAAATTAGGAGATTCTTATACATGAACACACTAAAAAGAAAACGCGCTGAACGTATTGCTAAATTAGCAAAACAAGAAGTTGTTAACGCTACAATAGCAGTAAAACCACCTGTAGTAGAACCACCTGTTGATTCCGGTCCGACTCCAGCGGAAATCAAGAGACAAAAAAAGATTGAAGCTGCGGCTGCGGAAAAAGCTATGCAAGCTGCTGCTAAGGCTGAGGCTGAAAGAATTACAGCTGAAGCAAATGCTACAGCCGCTGCGGTTTCAGCCGAAGTACCGTCTGAAGTATCTTTTACTACAGATTAACAAACATTAATCCTGTGGGTGGATAATGTTTACACATAGATACCCATAGGATTAATTGATGTTAGATAAAGCCATTTCAATTGTTGCTCAGGCCTTCGAAGGGAAATTTGATAAGGGAGGGCAACCATATATATTACATTGTTTGGATGTTATGTATCAAATGCCAGATGATGATGTTGATGCTAGAATTATTGCAGTAGGTCATGATCTGTTTGAAGATTGTCCTGAGTGGACACCAAAAAGATTCTTGAACGAGGGTTTTACAAATGATCAAACTGCAGGGATTGTTGTGGTTACTCATTTGCCGAATGAACCATACGAAGATTATATAAAACGTGTATATTTGTCACCTGTATGTAATTATGCTCCTCGTAGAGTGAAAAAGGCTGATTTGAAACACAACTCCAACATTACTAGAATGAAAGGATTACGAGCAAAAGACTTCGCTCGATTAGAAAAATATCATAAAGCATACATATACCTAAGCGAATGACACAAGAACTTAATTTATTTTCCAATGAATACCCGAGCATCGATAAAGATGTTGTGGTTCCCTCTACTCCAGTTCCAACAAAACCAAAACAAAAAGAACCCGACCACGTACTTCCAGTTACAACACCAACTCCGGTTAAAGAACATCCACCCCTAGAAATAGTGAATGTGGAAATACCCATTGAGAACCCAACAATTAATGTGGCAGAACAAATGATTGAAGAATCGTTTGACTTTGTTGAAGACATTGTTGAGATGGCTGAAGATGTTGTACCCGAATCTATGAAGAAACACATATCATGGATCAAACGCAAAATGATGTGGATCAAACGCAAATACAAAAAATATCGTGTTTGGTGGCACAAATTGGGTAAGATTGAATTGGATCCAAAAATCAGAGCCGATTTCAGAGATCAACGCCAAAAAACTAGCGTGTTATTTAAACGTGTTAGCGTTGCACTATCTGAATTGGAAACCCACCGCAAACGATTTGAAGATGCTGAGGCATTAGCAAACAAAGCTCAAGACGCTTTAACAGAATTAAAACACAAAACCAACATGATGCGATAAGTTGACTTCCAACACATATCACTATATAATCACCCCATGAGTTACGATATTGATTTACTTGATCCGTATCTGGGTCAAGTAATAGAAGTTAAAGAAAAACACAACATTGCAGGCGGTACCTACGAAGTAGGTGGGTCCACATCATTGTCTTTTAATATTACCTGGAACTATGCATCAAATCTTGTAAAAGCTTTGGGCTCACAGGGGATTAGAACGATATATGGTATGACTGGTGCTGAATCAATTCCAGTGTTAGATGCAGGCATAGCCAAACTAAATGACTATACATCAGATGATTATTGGGAAAATGCAGAAGGTAATGTAAAACGTGCATTACAAGGTCTAAAATCACTAGCTATATTGGGTCCTACAGGTATTTGGGATGGTGATTAAATGTTAGCATTGTTTGGTTTTTTTATTACAATAGCAGCAGGATTTGGTCCGGTAGCATGGATAATTGGTGCTTTGTGTTTCTTCTGTTATCCATCATTGATAATATACGGATTGGTAGTGTGCATTATGATGGACGCTCCATTTTGGGTATATATCATTGGAGCTCTTTGTTTATTAAACGATGCGTGAGTTAAATATGAGTACTACTAAAAATTTATTACAATTATCAGTTGGTTTTGCAGCGGGTGATTACACCGAAGATACTTTGCAAGAAATGTTGGGTGATGATGATATGGTTTCATCTGTCATATCAATGGCTGGTGGATTAGCTGGCGCAGGCGTTGCTGTTGCTGTCACCCAAACCATATTAGATACAGAAATCGTTACAAGTGTAACAGATACAACCGACGATATTTTGGATGACATTGGAGACACGTTATCCGATCTTAATCCATTCAGTTGGTAAAAATCAATGAAAAATAACATTGATGTAATTGAACTTTTAGCAAAACGTCGGAAAGTGTGTCGATTAGGTATTGACACAGCAAATGAAGCCAAGAACACCATATCAATGGTGGAATTGTTTGACGATAAATTGTTGTTTCAATTAGTACCAACCGTTAGCACTTGTGGTGATAACTTTTATGTATATGCTGGTTATGATATGGATGATATTATGGATACTATATCATACGATAAACAAAATGACCACGAAAATCTTGGTCGATTGTTTGGATATCCAGCATGTTGTGTTAAATCGTTTTGTGACCACATTGATGAAATTCAAAATGATGAATATAAATACTGGGCACCTGCTTTTGAATTGGGCAAGGATCAGATGGATTTATACAACGATGTAGCAGTAGGCCACATTGAATCACAATTGGGTAACAATTGTCATATTGAAAATGCTTTTAGTATGTTAATGAATCCAAAATTGAATTTATTGGCACACATTCCATGTTCATTAAGTTGTCAACCTTCTATTGATATTGCACAGTTTAGAGATCAGTTTCTATACAGACTTGATACTCCAACATCCATAGATTTTAAAGGTACTGTTTTCGAATTTAACTTATGATAAAAAATATTAAAAATATAAAAGGTGGTTTTCTTTAGTTAACTTTAACTAGAGGAAACCACAATGATACAAACACAACCATATCAAAATCGAATCCACGTCTTCCATGTGACAGATGGTAAAATTTGGACTTTCAAAGATGACGTGGAGGCTTGTCAATATATCGATAGCATTAAAGCTATTGGTACTGTAGGCGATCACTTCAAAGAATTTCAACATAATACTCCTTTCTGGTCTTGCGTCCAAGAAAGCTACTTTTACCAAAAATACTATACCTTCCCTGACATCATTATGCGTGATGATTACGGCGAAGTAGTAACTCTCAATCAACTAATTGGCGTGTGGAAAAGCAAATTTGCTAAGCCCCGTTATTCCAATTACTTTCGAGTGCCAGGAACTAAACATGCTCGCTATGGATGGTACAGACAATTAAAGACAACAAACGAACGAAGACAGGCAGTCGATAACTATGATGCTTGGGATGAATATGGCATTGTTATTCGTCCTAGGGCAGCAAGAGGATATCATGGGATACCAAATTCGTGGGATGATTATTGTAGAGGCAATATTAAAAATTGGAAAAAACAAAGAAAAACTCAATGGCGTTGAGTTTTATATATTATGGGGGTATAATATCAAAGAATACATTTTTAACTTTTTATAGAGATAACACATGTCTAAAAAATCAATACAACAAAAGAAGAAGCACGAGCAGAACAAACATGCTGCTCAGGATAAAAAAGATATCGCCGCAATCAAGCAGGAATTGGATATAAATCCATTACCCGATTTTGAATTGCAAGTTGGTGATGATATTACTAATGAAATCCTGAACGGTGACGTTCAAGTTCGGTGGTGTATTACCGAAGAATTAATTGATGTGCTTAACGAATCTGGTGTTAAAGATCCACACATTTTACTCATTTCTACTAAAACCGGCAGTAGAGCTGAGATGTCCAGACAATTGTTGCCTGTCACTCAATTGAAAACTTTCGTACGTTGCACAAAAGCAGGACAAGTTAATATTCACGCTTGGATTATTGATGGTAGCGAAGGTCGGAAAGAATTGCGCCGCAAATATCTACGCAAAGTTGATGGCAGTTACAGCACAGACCTGTTAGACTACAATGGTACAGTTTATTTACACTTGAACAGTGGGGTAGCTAAATACACCGTGGCGGAAGTTGTTATTCCAGAGGGTGTATTTGGTAAAGAACCTGGACCCAGAATGAAAGCATTTGTCAATTTGTGGCATTCATCAAAAGTAGTCGATGAATGCAATTACAGGCAACGCAAAATCATTGCTTTCACGTTGAAGTGGGAAGCTATGATCATTTTTACTTTACTATCATTAACATTCCGATTATTATGGGCAACAATATTAATTGCATGCGGATTTAGAAGAATGGTAAATTGGACGTACATTCCGAACGTGTTTTATTGGAATGTAGCAGACTGCTTCACCGACAGGTACCAAAGTTGGTGGGATAATGATTATATAGTATCAATGAAAATGAATGATGAACAGGGGATGAATTTTACCCGACGATTTGTAACTTTCGTTCCTCTGGCTCCTGCAGTACAAGTTATCATGTTTACTCTAATATGTATGTTTAGCAGCAATTGGGTGTTTGTTGATGAATTTATTACACTATTTAAAATACTAATAGCATTAACCACGATATCGGTAATAATTGATGTTTGTGTAACCATATTCATTTGGTCATTCAATACTCCTTTGTGGAATTGGTTGAGTAAACAATTCGATAAGGTTTACAAAATTCTGCAACTGCGTGACGAATTGGGATTGAGAATTTTAAATGTAATAGGAACTATGGCAGCAGTTGCAATAGTCGCATTGATAATATACTTGTTTTGGGATAAAGCACAGTGGATACTTGCTTTTTTTGGTGTACTTATAGCTGGGATGGGTGTGTTTTATGGAATGCTGATAGTGTTTTATAAGATGTTTACCATTGACGAAGCCCACAACAATATCAATGATGTTAGAGAACTGTTGTGTAATGATTGTGACACTGCTGTCAAAATGGGTGAACCACGAGTGTTACCATTTCCAAGCAGACAAAGAAGAATTAAATTGTTATACTTAGAAACCAAAAATAAAATCTGCAAACCGATGCAACAGTAAATACTAGTAACTACAACTAGGAGAACAGGAATGTCAGACCAATTGTTAGGTGATATTGTTGAGCAACAACTTAAAAAGATCAAAGCGGATAAAATAGCAGCACTGGTTTCTAAGGTAACGAAGAAACCATGTGGTTGTGCTAAACGCAAAGAACAACTGAATGCATTACACAAACGAGTAACAGGACGAGCATAATGATATCTGACAACAGAATAGTGCACACGAGATAGCCTGTATATCTACCAACAATTAAGTTGGGTGATAATACAGGTGTTTCGTGTGACAATTGTATAAAAAAAGAGCGTTCCGTCGATTGATGGATCAGAAGAAACTTCATTCTGCAGCTTCATTAGTTCGTACTCGATGGCAATATGATGTATATCCATACAAACCATATACTATCGATGAATTATATAAAGCTGCAGCTAGAATACGTGATCATATGAAAGATTGTTCATGTGCTATGTGTTGTAATCCTCGTCATTGTGAATGGGAAACCAAACGTGGTAGACTATCAATGCAAGAACGACGAAACTTAGATAACTTTGAAGAATGGAAACAGATGAAATACTAACAACAAAAGAGCAAGATACTATGCGCTCTCGTAAGGAAATAGAAGAGCAGTTGGATGATTTGACCTCTAATAATCGTCCTTCGATTGCAACAATGATAGAAATAGATGCTTTACGTTGGGTACTCAATGACAACTAAATGTCCAATATGTGGAAGAGATGAAGGTGGTGAAATGCAAATTCATCATCTTCTACCTCGAACGTATCGTACTAGAACTTCTGATGTCCACGAAAAAGATAACAAAGTAATAATCCACAAAATGTGTCATCAAAAGATTCATGCCACATTTGCAGAACATGAATTGTTTACATATTACCACACTATCGATACTATTATTAACAATCCTGAAATGGCAAAGTTTATTAGATGGATCAGAAAGAAGCCTGTGGATTTTTACAGCAAGAATAATGATACTGCTGATAGGAAACGAAAAAGGTAATCCTCGCTTGGATATTAAACCATAAATATCCACATGAACACACAACCAAATCAAACTCAAGCATTACAAAGCGAACTAACAGAGTTGAAAAAACTCAATACTGAATTGCGAAATGCTATCAAAAGATTGCACCAAGAAGTCATTCAAACGAAACAAATGGCTCAACGTGCTATGGAAAAGTCAAATAGAAACCACAAAGATATAAATAACATTATTCAAAAACGACAATAAACACAGAGGTAAATAATGTTTAGTATAGCTTTCGCCCTAAAAGCAGCCCCACATTTAATAACACACTGGCGCCTGTCCATCATTGCAGGTCTGTTAGCTGTTGTGGGATATCAAAATTTCGCAGTAGAATTGTACTGGGATATACCAACTATTCCGTACATCCAATCAAAATTATCAGATACTAGCGCCAAGCTGAAAGTTAGCGCAGATGGTAATGCCACGTTAGCAGCTAGTTTAGATAAGCGTAATGATGAAGTTGCAGAGTGGAAAGCAGCATCAGCCATATTGCTAACACAAAATGAAGTATTAACCACTGAAATTGAGGTAATTGGAGTAACTACTGATAAAAAGGTAGCTAGACGATTACGACAAGCAACACCATCTAGTTGTACTGCAGCATTTAAAATGCTGGAGCAAGGAGCAGGAGAAATAACATGGGAAGAGTAATATTAATAATGTTATTTGGTATTGTGATGATTGGGTGTACAGACTCTGTTAGAATAAGAACTGAAGTGCAAGAATCATTTGTTCCCGTTTTGTATTGTCCTGCACCAACGAAACATACACGTCCGATAATGGCTATCAATCAGATGACTGATGCCCAACGTAAAGTTCCTGGTGAATTAGCAAAATATTATCAAGCCACGGTCGAACAACTAATTGGTTATTCTAAACAGCTTGAACTTGAATTGGAAAAATATAATACTTCAAATCAAGCATATGAAGATTTACGTATTAAAATGGATGCAAAATTTAAAGCTGATGGGGTTGCTACAGAAAAAACATTAATTGACCAAAACAAGCTAGATTTACAGCCTCTCTGATAAATATACACATACACAAACGTAAAGGCTTAACAATGGAAATTACATTCACCCAATATTTAATAGAAGACGCTAAGTCTCGAGCTGCAACTAAGCGTGTTGTGGATTTAATTAATTCAGCTACAAACAACAAATTTAAAGCCACAGTTGCCACCAAAACTGGCTCATTGCAACCTGTGTTGGCTATTACCACAAAAGATGGTAAGATACCGTCCGAAGTATACGATGTATTCAACAAACACAAAATTGGTGTTGGAGATAAAGAAACAGAAAAAAATGATGATGGTACAAGTACCGTTAAATTTTATGTTTTGGAAGTCTAATGCAATTTAAAGAATTCTTGATTGAACAGTCAGAGTTTAAACAACTACAAAAGAACAAAACAGCTCTAACCAAAGAAGAGAGAGCTGAAGTGATGAATAAAAAAGCCACATGGCATCATGGTCCAGGTGGATCAAATTCATCAGCAGTATGGAAATCCGTTGATAAAAACGGAAAAACAACGTATGTAACACATACACACAGAGCATTTAATACTTCACATACATTAAAAGGTATTATTGGTCGTTTTCATGATTTTATTAAAGGAACAGCATGATGAACTTAACATTTAAAGAATACTTAACTGAAGTAACTAAGAAAAAAGTAAACGTAAAAACCGATACTTACAATTGGGCAATGAGTCCACACGATTGGTCTGATGTTAAAGATGTTAACAAAATTGCTGGTGATGCATCGTTAAATAAAATTCCAACTGAAAGTGCACAACGCATTTGGGGTAAACGTAATCCTAAACCATCTGATCCATTTGTTGAACAACCATCAAATAAAACATTTACCGTAAACATTAGTGGAACTAAATACTTAATCAATTTGGATAAACGTAGTAGTGGCACTACTGTAAACGTAAAACGTGTTGAAAAAGGTGAATCATTTTTGGGTGACAAAGAAAGAGCAACGTCTCACCAAAGCCCAAAACAATGGCGAGATATTAGTACTACAGTTACTCGTGACGATGTAAAAGATATGACAGTGTATTCATCTGATTCGTTGTGGGGCGCAGGCAACAACGCTACACCAGAAACACCATTCAAAAAAGTACCATCAGAAAAATCATTTGTAGTTAAAATAAATAACACAAGATACTTGATTAAACTGGGTGCTACTCCTGATAAACGTACAATTAAACATGTAACAACGGGAGCAATTGGTATTCTAGGATCAGGATCAAGAAGAAGATAATGCATTTTCTTAAAGACTTACACGTCTTAATCGAAGCTGGTGATCCATTGGATGCACTACCAGAAGATGCTTTTGCTGAAATTCAAAAGAACATTAAATCTGGTGCAAAGGATTTGGATCAGGATTGGGCTAATGCACTAGATTTAGTGCATAAAGCATATAAAGTATCTGGTGTTGAACGCCCTACTCCTGATTTGAAAAACGCTTGGAAACAATACGAAACCAATTTACAATTTGCAGTTGAACAATTAGCAAAGCATCGTGGTATGGATGCTGATTGGCGCATGTCAAGTGCCATATTTCATGAAGCATTAGAACGCAAATTTAAATTTCGAGTAATTGAAATGGGTGATAATCATGGCAAGGGTCATGAGGTTGAAGCAGCTAGTATAGATGATATTGTTGATTCCATTAAAAAGCGGACTGAAAACATTCATGATGTGAAGGTTACCAAATCAAAAGACAAAGAAAACCCAAATGGTGTAATGTTATCCTTTTCTAAATGGGGTATTCGCAACAATTACAGAGTCAAAATCATTCAAATTATTTAATAGTTTACCTTTTTGCGTTCATATCGTATAATTCGTATTTAATTTCAACAAATACCCTCATATGATATGAATGATTTTCAAACAACATTATATACAGATCTTGTTCACTTGGTTGAAACAAACGAAGCATTTTTTTGCTCTGATCAGTATCATGATAATACTCATTATAAAATATTCAACTATCGTTTAGCATCATACTCAAACTTTCTGTTGCCTGGTGCTTTAGAATGTCGTGGCGTTATGTTTGAAATGGATTCCACTGGACAAGTAGTTCGGTTAGCATCGCTACCATTACACAAGTTCTTCAACTTGAATGAATGTCCATTCACAATGAATCTGGACTTGACTACAATCGAACGTATTATGGTTAAATCAGATGGATCATTGTTCTCTTCATACATGCATGGTGATAGTCTTCGACTAAAATCTAAAGGTTCATTAGCTTCTGATCAAGCATTAGATGCTATGACGTGGATAGAACAGTACGAACACTCAGAATTCAAACAAAAAGTATTACATTACACCAAACACAACCATTCGGTAATTATGGAGTGGGTTGGTCCAGATAACCGAATTGTATT
>Ga0164310_10001480_pt1 | contig 13298 bp, 9 predicted proteins | sample GuaBasSedimGuay1_FD_121795 | JGI IMG/M metagenome (GOLD analysis project Ga0164310, IMG submission 121795) | Subseafloor sediment microbial communities from Guaymas Basin, Gulf of California, Mexico - Guay1, Core 4569-9, 0-3 cm | ecosystem: Environmental > Aquatic > Marine > Hydrothermal vents >... | reverse complement strand
GGATAACCTTCCTCACCATCGGGGCTTAAATAAGTAAATTCGACGCCAACCCATCCTTTTCCTTCAAGGGGTTTTGCCTTCCAAACCACCTTATCGAAACCTTTGAGCCCTCCATGAAGGTGATTGGGGCCATCATTGGCGGCTAACTCGTATGTTTTGCCATTTAAGGCAAACCGGGCCTGGGCAATCCGGTTGGCGTAGCGACCGATGGTTGATCCAAAATAGGGAGAAGCTTGTAAATAACCTTCCAAGTGGTCATGGCCGAGGGTGATATCTTTTATCTGCCCTTTTAGATCAGGAACTTCAAGCGAAACCAGGGTAGCCCCGTAAGTCATTATGCTGGCTTTGATTCCCTGGGAATTGGCCAAAGTGTAAATTTCTATTTCTTGGCCATCGGGAAGATGTCCAAAACTATCTTTGGATAACGACATCATGGTGGCTCCTTTTGATTGAATTGTTGCCTCCTTTTCTGGAGCAGAGGATGAGCAATGGAGAAGAAATAGAGCGACAAGGATAAGAAAAGCAAGTTCTAAATGGTTTCTCATAAATTTAATTTTCATTTCTTTATCCTTTGCTGTAGTTTCATTTAAAAATTTATGTTTCTGATAATTGTTAATCTTATTATTTCCTCTATACTTTATCAAGAAATTGAGATCAGTTACAGCCGGCCAGCGGAAAAATACCCAGCTTCGGTTTTGGTGCTATTTTGGTCTTGCCTCTTAGACTTCTTCAGTTTACCATTTGGTTTGGTTTACGATTTAAACTTTTTTCTTGAATATGTTAAAATAATTCCCTATTTAAGTTTAAATTATTAGGCTATTAAAGATTTAACCCTCCAAAGTGGGACGGTCCACGTCCCCGCCCCACTATAAGGGAGAAGCAAGAAGAAAGAATTAGAAATTATTCCATTAATTTAGACGATAATGAAGCTTATTTGAAGGAAACACCGATGAACCTAAAAAAGATCCTCACGTCCGATGATATAATCCTTTCTCTTTCGGCCTCGACGAAGAAAGAAGTGATAAGAGAAATGGTTGAATGTCTTCACCAGCGAGGGAAAATTGAGGATAAAGAAGCGGCTCTCCAGGCGATTATGGAAAGAGAGAAAAAGATGAGCACGGGCTTGGAAAAAGGAGTAGCCCTCCCGCATGGAAAGTGTGAGGCAGTAAAAGAGCTAGTGGCAGCGATTGCTCTCAAGCATGAAGGAGTTGATTTTGGATGTCTCGATGGCCAACCAGCCAAGATATTTATTATGACGCTTTCTCCATTGAATCGTTCTGGGCCACATATTCAATTTTTGGCTGAGATAACCAGACTCTTAAAAAATAAAGAAAGGAGAGAAAAAATATTGCAAGCCCAGAGTGAAGAAGAAGTTTTAGAAATATTATGCTCATGAATTTATCTCCTCATTTTTATCAAAAACGTTGGTTAATCTTTTTTCTGGTTTTTGTTTTTGTTGGTCTCAACACCCTTTTGGCTCAGGAAGCTAAATTTGAAATGGGTCACAAGATGACCCTTCTAGTTATTCAATTGGCGATAATTGTTATTGCCGCTCGTTTTATTGGCCTGCTTTTCAGTCAACTCCTCCACCAACCCCGGGTTTTGGGGGAGCTGGTGGCCGGAATGGTGATTGGTCCTTATGCTTTAGGGGCCATCTCTCTTCCCTTTCTTAACGGTCCTCTTTTCCCCAAAGGGCCAGGGTTTCTTCCTGTTTCTCCCGAATTATATGGTTTTGCTGTAGTGGCTTCGATTGTGTTGCTTTTTATGTCGGGGCTGGAAACAGATTTGCCAACATTTCTACGTTTTTCGGTCGTAGGATCAGTGGTCGGTTTGGGTGGAGTAGTTTTGTCTTTTTTTCTCGGAACTTTAATTGCTGTACTTCTGCTTCCGGGAGTTAATTCTTTTCTTTCTCCGGCGGCTCTTTTCCTGGGTGCTCTTTCCACAGCCACTTCAGTCGGAATCACGGCCCGAATTCTCAATGAACGACGGAAAATGTCTTCACCCGAAGGGGTAACCATTCTGGCTGGGGCCGTGCTTGATGATGTTTTAGGAATAGTTATCTTAGCTATTGTAGTGGGTATTTCCCGGGTTCAGATCGGAGGGAGTGAAGTTGAGTGGGGTCATATTGGAACCATTGCTTTAAAAGCCTTTGGTTTTTGGGTGGTCGCCACCGCCTTAGGCATTTTATCGGCCAACCGATTAACTCGAGGATTGAAAAGACTTCGCTCCCAAGATGCTATTGCGGGGGTGGCTCTAGGTTTGGCCCTTTTTGTTGCTGGCTTGGCGGAAATGGCCGGCTTAGCTATGATTATCGGGGCCTATATCATGGGACTTTCTCTTTCCCAGACTGATATTGCTAGCGAACTTCGCAATAGAATTCATGGAGTTTATAACTTTTTAGTGCCTGTTTTTTTCTGTGTCATGGGAATGATGGTCAACTTTGCGGCGATGAAGCGAATTCTGGTTTTTGGGGTCATTTATGCCTTGTTAGCGATCATAGGCAAGGTTGTCGGTTGCGGTCTTCCTGCGTATTTGATGGGATTTAATTGGCGTGGCGCCTTTCGAGTCGGCGCCGGCATGCTTCCTCGAGGAGAGGTTACCTTGATTATTGCTGGAGTAGGTTTGTCGGCTGGGGCCATCGGTTCTGATTTATTTGGCGTGGCCATTGTTACTCTCCTCATCGCCAGCCTTATTGCTCCCTCTCTCTTGGTAAAAAGTTTCGAGGGTGGGTCAGGCCTGCGCAAGGAAACCCTTTTAAAGAAAGAAGAAGCTGGTTGTCGAATTAAGTTGGAGTTTCCCTCATTTCATATTGCTAGTTTTATCCGGAATCGGATTATTGAGGCTTTTGAGAATGAAGAATTCTTTGTTCATCGATTAAACATTGATGGAATGATTTATCATATTAAAAAAGAGGATGTTTTTATTACCTTGCACCAAAAAGAGGGGATGATTGAACTCAGTGCTTCTGAAGATAACCGAGCCCTAGTCTCTTTAATTGTCATGGAAGAAATTCTCGCCTTAAAAGATTTATTTGAGGCGGTCCAAAAGGTTAAAAAGCCAGAAATGGTTTGTGAAGAATTGGCTTCAGGCTTGTTAAGTGACGAAGAAGAAAAGTTTAACTAAAGAAATATTTGCTTGAATAATTCGACAATCTCCAAAGCATTATCAACTTGAAGGAGGGGAATATTTCTTGTGTGGGAAATTTGATCAAACCTTCCGTCGCGATTACTGTCCTTGGTGACGATGATTAAATTGGCAAAAGGAGCAACCGCGTCAATCATTTTTTCATTGTCACTTCCCGGAGCCCCGCGTTTAGAAGCTCCACCGACATGAATGGCGATAATAAAAATGTTATTTTTCTGAGCATAATCAATAAGCTCTTGGAGACGTTTTATTTCGCTCTCGACGGTTAGCCCCGATGCTCCCATACCTTTGAGACTGGCTCCGATGGCCATAATCATGGTTTGGTAAGCTGTTCCTTTCGGGAATTTTTCCAAGTCAGTGTGAATTTCCACATGAAAGCCAGGCCCCGATTTTTTATCGGCCAAGCCAACCCCCGCTTTGACCAATTCCACGGTGGGAACATCACAGTAATCATAAGGAATCCCTGCTTCTTCAGCGATGATATTCACTGTTGTCACATCTGGACTTTGGCCAGCCGAGGTAATTAGCACAGGCAGCTGAGCTTTGGGAACCGATGAGGGATTAGTCTGAGTTAAGGTGGGGAGGGCGAGGAATAAAAACAAAATAAATGTTAAACCTATTAATTTGATATAAGTTTTCATTTCTCCTCCTAGTTTTTAGATATTTTCTGTTTGTCTTTTCACCTTTCTTTTTTTTTATTTTATTCTATTCTATCCTATCTTATTTTCACCAAAATAGCGAAGGTCTGAATTTGTCGTCGCCCCTAATCTCCATTTAGCCGATGAAAAACACAAATTCTTAGGTTTCAATTATGGTAGCGCTCAATTTAATTTTAATCAATTCCCTTTATCCACCTAAGATGAAAAACTTCCCGGTTAAAGAGTCATAGATTTTAAATATCAACAATTTTTTTCGGATCTTCTTTTTGGGGATGGCGAAAGAAAAAACCAACCCCTTTGGCGACAATTTCTTTATAACGAGGGACGTTTTTGACCCTTATTGCCCTGGCGGGATTTTTTCGAGAATATTGATTGATTAGTTCCAAAATCACGGAACAGTGTTGCCCGACCCGTTTGGCCATTGGCCATCCTGATTCGTCGTAAGGAACGAATAATTTAGCTTTTTTGGCCAGACGAAGGAGAAAAGGATCTTTTCCATCAAGGAGAAGTTTAACCGTTTTAGGGCCTGTCGGCTGATCAAGGAAGGGGAGAGGAGCTTCCAGGAGAAAAGGAAGAGTATCAGAGTAGTCTCCTATTTCGCGGTGGGAAAGCCCTCTAAACTTACTGGGAGAAGGTTCGACGTGATTGTCGAAGCCCTCCTTGGCTTTCACGGTGAGAGAGGCCAGAGTAGCCAGACGAATGGCTTTTTCTGGGGCCACGATACAGTTAGTAACGGGAAACATAGTTTCGGCCCCATGTAAATCAATGGCCAAGTCAACTTTTTCTCGGCGGAGGAGTTCCATGGCGGCGAAAGTAACTTTTTCCATAAGTAGCCCATCCGGTCTTCCGGGCCAGGTGCGGTTGGTATTGCGGGCATCGATGTAAGAAAGGAGCTGGCGATCTGGATAATGAATGTAAACATCGGGGTCAGGCCATTGGTCTAAGGGCGAAGCATTGCGGTTTCCCATTCGGAAACGTCTTTTTCCCCACGGAGTTTCAAGGTCAAAGAAAAGAGGATATCCGTCTCCAGGTTTGGTGGTCCGGCTGCCGCTGTTATTAAACACTGGGATAATATAGAGAGTGCCTTGGTCAATCAAAGCATTCTCGATAAAGATTATTGAAGCTAGAAGGCCGGCCGGTTCATTGGAGTGAGTGTTGGCCATGATTAGTAGTTTTCCCCCCGGTTGTTTCCCCTTGAGAATAAAAACCGGAGTATCGGCCGCGGTGCCTTTTATGCCTGAGAAATAGTGGCTTAAAGGAATTACCTCCGTTACTCCTGGGCCTTTGACTACCGGGCTTTTGAAATGGCGATGGTGATAGAGTTGGACGGAGGCAGGAATAGCAATTAGTAAAGATACTCCGATGAGAATTACCTTTGTTTTCCATGGGTAAGTCATTATTTTATCCTCAAAAGTCGGATGATCAAGGGGAGAATGACGAGTATATAAAGAATTAGTTTAGTTGATGATTTTTTTTCTTGAATGAAATTCCAGATGAGGATTCCGGCGAGATAAGCACAAATTAAATAGTAAATAAACATGATGACGGTCATTGCTTTCTCTTCTTTACATACTCCATCTTACCAAAAATTCCAAGTGGGAACTGAAGACCACCATTAAGATGCCAACAATGGTGATCACTAACCAAGGAAACCAGGTTCCCCGAAGAAAACGCCAATAACTTTCTTGATAATTAGTTACCATTACGCTTAAACGACCGATAAGAGCGGTCGGCGGAAGGCCATCGCCTAAGGGCCAGAGGAGGCTTAATCCGGCAATAGCCACCGTGGCGTGGAGACCGATGGAATCGAGATACCAAATAAGAGGAATACCGAAAACAGCCGCGCCGCCATAAGTGAGAACTCCCTCGGAAAGAGGGATGATAATTGCCAGAGAGATAAAGAGGAGAACGAGAGGAATACTGATAACGGCATAGGCGAGAAGACCCCTGATTCCGGTGGTTGTCATTATTTGTTGCAGCATACCTACCACCACCATCGTTGCCAGTAAAGGAAGAAGGCGATCCATAGTTCGGCGGGAAAGGTGGAGGATATTAAGGCGCCTGGGGCTTAGAATCCAGGCGGTTAAGGCAGCTAGAGTGAACTCAAGGGGCAGGCCGAGCATCGGAAGCTCAAAGGGCCAAATTCGGGAAGCAACGATTAATCCAAAAAAGACAACAAAGGGAAGCACTACTCGCCACCACCGCATTTTTGGGGGAATAGAGACAAAAGCTTGGTTCTCATCCTTATTTGCCTGAGCCTCTTCTTTTTTCCACCCCAAAACAAGGATGGTCAAGGTTCCCAGGATAAGGACGGGGATTCCGAGAGGGAGCTCAAAGCCCACATAGGGAATGGCTGTCCCCGCACAAACAATCATGGCCCAAATATTGACTGGAGGAGCAGCGGCACTTAATCCAGCAATGATAAACAAGATGGCCGCAGTCCTTTTTTGGGAAATGCCGAGTTGTTGAAGGGCCAAAGCCACCGGAGCTCCAACTACTAATAAAGAAACACTTCCTGCTCCCGTTAATGCGCCGGGGATAAGCACAATAATCATCAAACATAAAAGGGCGAGGGGTCTAAGGTGGCTGAAGGCTTTGAGAGTACCCTGGACAAGATAAGCTACCCCTCCTGATTCGCTCAGAATGGCCATAAATATGGTGGCCGTGGAAAAGACGAGGATAACATCCAAATAAGTAAAAGCACCTTCAATTAAATGGCGAGGAATGGCCATTAGAGAGGGAGTGTTAAAGATAGCTCCGGTGAGGGCTCCGGCCAGAGTAGCTGTTAAGAGGCTAATTTCGACCGAAGCTTTTTTTAGTTGGGCTAGGGTATAGCCCAAAACCATTGCCAGGGTAGTGAAGACAATTTGTGTTTCCATCAATAAGAAGACATTTTATGTCTTTTAGAAAAAAAAGGTCAAGTAAAAAAAGAAGTTACCAATTTTAACCTGATCTATTCATAAATTTTAAAAAACTAGAAAAATTGATTCAAGAACAGCCAAAAATTTTAGCTTGTGATTAGTCCAATCTTTCATGGCTGATTTCTCTTTCTTTTTGTTCTAACGTGTTATATATCAATACGTTATGAAGGGGAACAGCTTTTCTTATGAATTATTCAGGTTAAATAAGAAGAACAATAATTTTCGCCATTTTTTATTTCTTTAACAGTTAGGTATCTATTATTACGATGAGCCTTTTATTTCTATCTTTTTTATAAAAAAAGATGAACCAGGTAATAAAAAAGCCCCCCTCCTCACTGGGAGGAGAGGGGCTTTTGATTACTTTGGGCTTGACTTAGAACTGGAACCGGACGCCGAATCTCACTACGCGAGGATTCAAGATTTCATTGGCCATAAAGTCAGTAGCATTTTGAGCGAAGTAACCATTGTGGACGTAGTATGTACCGTGGTGACGGTCATAGCGACGGTTCATGATGGCCGAGTTAAAGACATTAAAGATGTCAGCCATGAAATAAATCCGACCCGAGTCGCTGTAGCGGACGATTTTTTCAATGCGGAGGTTGAGATTGTAGAAAGTCGGTAGTCTTTCGGTGCCAAATTTATCGAGGTAAACATTAATGGTTTGGCTGTAAGGATTAGGAGCATTATAATCAACGATGTCTACTGTGTGGGGAATGATATGACCTTCTCGAGCATTGAAGGTGAAAGAGAGGTTAAAATCAAGCGGGAGCTGGTACAAGCCAGAGAGTTTGAATAACCAACGAGAGAAAACATACATACCAATTTTCCCACTGGAGCCGCCCATCTGGGGAGCCCAGGTGATATTATCCAAAGCCCAGAGGTTGGTAGGATTAAGATAGCCTTTGTCTCCGTAGTGTTCGCGCTGGTCTTGCAAGGTAAAAGAAAGGTTCAACATCCAGTTATTAGAAAGGCGCTTATTAAGAACAAAATCGACACCTTTAAAATCACGATAGTAATCAGGTCTTTGCTCACGGTATTGGTACCAGCGATATGGAATATCTCCTTTGAGGAGATAGTAAGGTTTACCAGCAGCTTCGCCAGTAGAATAGGGGCCAACTTTTTCCGGGATAACACCAGCTTGGAAGTATTCATCTTGGGAAGCTTTATCACCAGTAGCGGGGTCATAGGCTAAATTCCAGTTGAAGTGATCAAAGCGCCGATAAGTAAAGTGCACACCCAAGCCGAGATCAGGCAAGAGTTCTCTTTCCAGAGAAAGAATGGCTTCTGAAATTCTAGGTGAGCCGGCACTGGAATCGAGAGTATAACGAGGGGCTCCGGTTTGCTGAGGGTTATCGAAATCGTAGCCTTCCCACATGATTCCATAGGCTCCGTCGACATCGCCAATAAAGTTACCATTAGCATCAAAAACAGGATGGAGACTGTAAGCAGAAGCTGTTCTCCAGAAAAGTTCGGTAGCATCAACAATACCGTCGCCATTATCTAACCAGTAGAAGCTACTCCATCCGCTTAATCCTAAAGGTTCAAAATAGCCGGCCTCGTCAGTTCCCATAAACTCACCATATTGCCCCAGAGAGAGTTTGACGATAGTTTTTCCATCACCGAAAAGATCATATGTTAGCCCAAGACGAGGGGAAAAAACTTTCCAGGCATAATCAGGATCAACAGTGGGAATATTAAGTCCAGGTAATAGACTATCAATAGCATTAATAGCAGTGGTGGTGAAGTTGTTGGCCCAGGCCCCATTATCTTTTTCAACGGCCGTCATGGTAAAGGAATCAATACGGGGGTGCTGATGGCTATACCTGAAGCCTAGAATAGCATTGAGCCTTCCCACCGTGATGGTATCACTAAAGAAACCGACATACTCAGTCACCGTATTGTTGTCTCTCCAACCGCGTTCCACGTAAATCCATTCGATGTTGTCGACTAAATCAGGAATGTTATCGCCAGTTATATCAACAGTAGGATAATTGTAGTTATATTCAGTGTAGACATTGCCGGGTGTTCTCCATTCATGAGCACCAGTGCTATACCGGTATTCCACGCCGATTTTAACTTCGTGACTTACTCCAAACAACTTGTCGTTGAAGTAGTTAGCCATAAGACGGAAGTTGTGGGTCGGTCGGTCGGCTCGGTAGAACCAGTAGCTGTTGCGATAAATCCCAGCGGTGACATCATAACGCATCAGTTGCTGCATTTCTTCATCATCAGTGGGGATCATGTTGAATCCGCCGCCACTGTAGGAATACTTAGCGGATACGAAAAGATTGTCGCCAAACATGTGTTCATCTTCTACTTTAATAATGGGGGTTCCAAAGTGGTATTTGCCGGTTTGATGCCAGCCGCGGGGAAAAGAATAGCTGGCTGAGCGTCCAAACTTTTCCTTGTTCCCGATGTGAACAAAAGCCTCGAAACGGTTTTGAGGAACTAGCTGGAGATTAATTTTAGCCGCGTAGTTAGCTAAAAGAGTATCGTCGGGATTCCCATAAATATTGTTGCTTTTAATATCCTGAACTCCGTAAGATAGCCACCACCAAGCTTTATCTTTGAAAAAAGGTCCACCGGTGTTAAATCCATAATCTTTGATGTTGCGAATAATATTGGTGCCTTGAACTCCTTCAGCCCGGAGTTCATCAGTCAGGTTGTCGGCCTGAAATTTTTGGTCTGTTAAGTAAAAACGACCGCCGAGACTAACGTTATTACCGCCGCGGCGGGTGACCATATTGACATTAACTCCTCCAGTAGCCACCGTAACATCTCCACCCCCGAGAGTAACGTTCATTTCTTCAAAGGCATCGAAGTCAAAGTAGGTGATGGAGGAAACCGAAGAGGGATCTTCGATGCTGGCTCCATCTATGCTCCACATTTCACTTCCGCCACCCTTGGAATAAAAGCCGGCCATCTGTCCTGATTCTGAGCCGCCCACGTTTTCTCGGTCAACCATGACTCCTGGAGCTTGTTGGAGAATAACCCAGGGATCTCGAGAGGTGGGTAAAGATTGTAAGACATCACGGGTTATGTTTTCAGCCACGGTTGTTCTTTTTGTTTCGACAACCGGCGTGGCCGCGATAACCGTTACTTCTTCTTCCAAAGTTCCCATTTCCATGGCCAAGGTAATTTCAGTGTTACGGCCAAGAGAAACGATGATGTTTTCCCGGGTTACGGTTTTAAAACCTTCAAGTTCTGCCGTAACTTTGTAATCTCTTCCGGGAGCGAGAGAGAGGAAACGAAAGACCCCTTCTGCCGAGGTGATGACTGAAATGGGAGCAGTTAGAGAACCGGTTAAAGTCACCGTGACACCGGGAAGAGGATTGCCGTCGGTATCCACGACTTTGCCATAAATATTACCGGTTCTCTGTTGGGCAGCAACGGGAAGCACGAGGAATAGAATTAAGGTCAAGCTAAACCATTTTCTCATATTTTTTTACTCCTTCTTCAAAATTTTCTTGCTTTGAGAACGAAATTACCGTTCTCCCTTTTTGGGATTTATTTTGCTTTTCCCCTTCTAATTTGACTATCACCTCCTTTGCTAAATTTAAATAGCGGGGTAGATATAACATAATATACAAGATATATCAAATATTAATAATTCCTGTTTGTTGTTGACTTGTCTTGGAATCAACGTTAGGTTAGCCCCGGACTAGAAATTCTATCGATTTCCCTGAAAAGCAGAGAATTAGGCAAGAATAAAAGTGAGCTGAGGGATTTCTTAGTTCTTGGCAACTAAGATTTTTAAACATCGGTAGTTATCGTACACGAGCTCATAACCAATGTCAATCTTTTTTAAGGAAATTCTTAATGTACTAGCTGATAGCTTCTAAGTCTTTTGTTTCTTCCCTTTTTTATCTCCATTACATAGGTGATTTTAATAATAAATTTGGCTAATAATTTTACTTGGACTTTGCCCACTTGATAAATTCAGCTAAGTCCTTCTTAAGCTGAGCGTGGGATTTTTTATGGATGTACATCATATGGCCGGCTTCATAAAAACCCATTTTTACTCGATCCTTGAATTCGCCATTTAGCCCAATATGGTTGAAAGTATATTCGGTGGCAAAATAAGGTGTTGCTAGATCGTAATACCCGTTGGCCACAAAGACCTTAAGGAATTTATTCTGATTAAGGGCTTGGCGCATTGTTTCTGCTAGGTAAACATTGGGAGTCCGATCCTGTTGTTCGTAAATCCATCGCCAGGGACGGACATTTCCATAGATAGCGTAAGTGAGGTCATTGGGGAATTTTAGATCCACGCGAAGATAATGATTGATTAAAGTGGCAAAGGGGCCGGTGATAGCGGTACTGCTGGGGTCAAAGTCAGGTCTTTCTCCGGCAGCATCGGCATCGCGGCCGGTGAAGCGACTATCAAGACGCCCTACAGTTAAGTGTTTATTCCTTAGGAGTTCTTTGAAAAACCGGTAGGCGCTGACCCGCAAATTAGCCTGAGCTAGGTAACTTGACGATAATCCGGTGAAACGACTAATTTTTTTTATGATGACTTCTTTTTCTTCGGCCGAAAGAGAATTTCCTTTTAGAAGAGCTAGCGAATATTCATTGAGAGCCAATTTTTCTGCTTCATCTAAAACTTCTCGCAGGGATTTAGTTTGAAGATCATTGGGCAGGCGATGGTGATACCAAGCCGTGGCGGTGTAAGTGGGAAGAAATAGGATGTAGGCCAGATCATTTCCAGGGGAAAAATCGAGGGTGCTGAAATCAAGAACCGAGGAGACTAAAATGACCCCATTGAGGTAAAGGCCAAATCTTCTTCCCTGCAGATAACCCGCCAGCCCCGTAGCTCGGGTTGTTCCGTAACTTTCTCCGAGAATAAATTTTGGGGATAACCAGCGGTTATTTCTCGTCAAGTAAAGGCGGATGAATTCTCCCACCGCTTCGATATCTTCTCTGACGCCATGGAATTGCTGGGGTTTTTCGCCCGGAAGTGCCCGACTGAAACCCGTTGAGATGGCATCTAGACAAACAATATCCGAAACATCAAGGAGAGTGTAGGGATTATCGATTAATTTAAAAGGAGGGGGTAGCGGAAATCCATTATCATCGAGTAAAACTTTTTTGGGACCCAGTGCTCCCAGATGGAGCCAAACAGTGGAGGAACCCGGGCCGCCATTGAAAGCAAAAGTCAAAGGGCGGTGGCTAAGATCTTTGATATCTTCCCGCGTGTAGGCAGTGAAAAAAACGTTAGCTTTTCCTTTTCCTTCTTCGTCTCGAAGAGTGAGGTAACCAGCAGTGGCGGTATAAGGAATTACTTGATTATTAATCTTGATGGTGTGATGAGTTACCGAGACGATATCTTCTTTCAAGTTCAAAAAATTACGAGCTGGTTTCTCCTCGGCTCCTAGAGGTGGTGTCATTAAAAATAGAACAGGAAAAATAAAGATTAAACTTAAATAAAAATGCTTCGGTTTTAATTTTGGCACTTCGCTCTCCTTTTATAATCTAGCTTTAGTTTTTACTTAGATTTCTTTTCTTCTTTTTTCTCTTCTTTGTCGTCCTTACGTTCCCACGGTTGCCACTCTATCCCCCGCACATATTTTTGCATCCATTTGATTTCTTCGATATCACGGATGCGTTGATGCCGGGGTTCACGAAATCCATGTGGTTCTCGAGGAACGCGGAGGTAGCGACAAGGAACTTGGCCGATGTCTTTCAAAGCAGTAAAGAAAAGCATACTTTGTCCTTCAGTGTCAGTTGTATCCCGCATGCCGTGGATGAGTAGAGTGGGGGTAGTCACATTTTTTACATAACTGTAAGCAGATTGGGACCGGTAAGCCTGCGGATTATCCCACGGTGTTCCTCCGATGTGCCAGAGCCGGACGTCGTGGTTAAAACCCATCCCATACTCAGATGACCAATCATAAACTCCGGCGCCAATGGAGGCCGCTTTGAAGCGATCTGTTTGAGTAATGGTCCAGCCTCCCAGTATTCCTCCGTAGCTCCAACCGCGGAGGCCCATCTGATTGGGATCAACATATCCGTCAGCGATTACTTTATCCACTCCGTGCATCAGGTCCCAATAATCACCTTTACCGATGCCATCGCCTTGGTGAATTGTATTTCCTTCCCGGAGATGATCGGTGTACCCGCTGCTTCCTCTGACGTTAGGTGAAAGCGAGGCATAACCTAAGCCTGCCCAGATGTGATAGGAGGCCCGGAAACTGTTGGTGAAACACCCGGCCGGACCACCATGAATGTTAAGAATGAGAGGCAGTTTTGTTCCTTTTTGGTAGTTAGCGGGAAGATGAAGGAGCCCCTCTATTTCGTAGTCCTTGACACTTTTCCACCGGATGACTTTCATGGTCGCTAATTCAATTTCTTCTTCAACCCACGGATTGACCTGGGTAAGTCGCGTCGGCTGAAAGGAAGTAACTGGAGAGGTATAGACATCAGGGGGAGTGTCATAGTCACTGAAGATATAGACATAGCGACGGCGGTCTTTCGAGAATCCAGTAACCATGATGGTTCCCTGGACATCGGTTAGTTTTTCTATCTTTTTATTAGTTACTTTTATCCGAAAAAGGTTGGTGTTAACTCCTTGTTG
>Ga0164310_10001478_pt1 | contig 13304 bp, 12 predicted proteins | sample GuaBasSedimGuay1_FD_121795 | JGI IMG/M metagenome (GOLD analysis project Ga0164310, IMG submission 121795) | Subseafloor sediment microbial communities from Guaymas Basin, Gulf of California, Mexico - Guay1, Core 4569-9, 0-3 cm | ecosystem: Environmental > Aquatic > Marine > Hydrothermal vents... | reverse complement strand
GTTAAAGACATATTCGTTCCTGAGATGAATATGGGGCATGTTGCTTCTGAAGTGAAAAAGGCAACGTTATCTAAGATTATTACCTATAATCAAACCAATGGGGAAATAATTCATCCTCACGTTATAATTAAACATTTAAAGGAGTTATAACATGTCCAGGGATATGGCTGAATATATAAGAGAAGGGATAGAGTTGACCCCTTTTTGTCCAGGCTGCGGACATGGGATATTAATGGGCACGCTCTTAAGAGCAGTAGATGAACTTAAACTTGATATGGATAAGACCCTTTTTGTTTCTGGTATAGGATGCGCAGCCTGGATCCCTTCCCCCCATTTCAATGCTGATACACTTCATACATTACATGGAAGAGCTATTGCTTTTGCTACTGGCGCTAAGCTTTTTAAACCAGAGCTTACAACCATTGTTGTAAGTGGAGATGGAGATATAACATCTATTGGTGGAAACCATCTGATTCATGCAGCTCGTAGGGATATAGATATGACTGTTATATGTGCTAATAACATGATATATGGAATGACTGGTGGACAGGCTGCTTCAACCACGCCTGTAGGCACTTTAAGTGCCACTTCTGTAACAGGAAATATCTATCGTCCCTTTGATATCTGTAAATTGGTTGCTTCAGCAGGAGCAAGTTTTGTTGCGAGATTTTCTGTAACACAACCGATCTTGCTTAAAGAAGCTATAAAAGAAGGGATAAAGAAAGAAGGTTTTTCCTTTATTGAAGTGCTCTCTCCTTGTCCAACCCAGTTTGGCCGCAGAAATAAAATGGATAAAATACCTGATGTATATGACTATATTGTTAATAAGATCATATCAAAGGAAGATTCTATCTCCATGAACAAGGATGAACTAAAAGATAAAATCATAACAGGAGTGTTTGTAAGTGGCTGATATAAAACAGATAAGGTTAAGTGGTTTTGGTGGCCAAGGGATAGTCCTTGCTGGGGTTATCCTTGGTTATGCAGGGATCAATGATAAGTATTGGGTATCTGGTTCTAACTCTTATGGAGCTCAGGCAAGAGGCTCTGCTTGTAAGGCAGAGGTTGTTTTTTCCTCTAAGCCGATTGCTTTTCCTCATGTAATTATGGCAGATATTTTGGTTTCAATGTCGCAAGGGGCTTATGATAAATTTATTTCTGAAGTAGCAGAAAATGGTGTGGTTATTTATGATTCAACTGAGGTGAAACCATCTAAAGATTCAACTGCTACACATTATCCTGTTTATGCGATTAGAAGTGCTCTTGAAAAAATAGGAAATAAGCAGGTTGCCAATATGGTTATGCTTGGATCATTATCTGAAATTACAAATGTTGTATCAAACACTGCTCTTATAAAAGCAGTTGAAGAACATACACCTCCCAGGTTTAAAGAATTAAATTTAAAGGCAATAAATTTAGGCTTTGAATTAGGAAGTAAAGCGAAAAGGGAGAGATAATGGTTGTTGGAAGAACTCATATACCAGTAGTAAACAAAGAGATTTGTCAGACATGCAGTGTTTGCTTGCGCAAATGTCCTGCAGAGTTTTTGCCAGACTTAAGGTATGATGAAGAGACTACAAGGGGTTATCTTTATAAGAATAGTGAACTCCTTGAAAAGGAAAAACTTCCTCCTTGTGAAGATGCTTGCCCTGTTGGACAAAAGGTAAGAGAATATGCCCATCTCATATATGAAGGAAAACTTAAAGATGCTGTTTCTGTTATTCGTCAGGATAATCCACTTCCAGCTGTTTTAGGATATGTTTGCCATCATCCGTGTGAAAAAGCATGCTTAAGAGGCTCATGGGATGATCCTGTATCAATAAGAGAGCTTAAACGTTATGCAATTAGCTATGAGATGGATCATATAGATGAGATTTTTGATATTCTTAAAATGAGAAAAGCCCCTTCAATAAGAAAAAAGGTTGCAATTATTGGCGCAGGTCCAGCAGGTCTTGCCTGTTCTTTTGAACTTGCTATTAATGGAGTTGATGTAACCATTTTTGATTCACTACCTGCACCAGGAGGTATGCTAAGGGTTGGCATACCTTCTTTTCGTTTGCCAAGGGAGATAATTGATCATGATGTTGAGATGATCACAAAATTAGGTGTTAAGATTGAGAAAGGTGTTATTTTTGGCAAGGATCTTTTATTTGATGATCTGAAAAAAGATCGGTTTGATGCTTTAATTTTTGCAATTGGAACGCATAAATCAGTCCTTTTAGATATACCAGGTGAAAATAATACTGAAAATTATATTGATTGCTTAACATTTTTGAGGAAGGTAAATCTTGGGGAAAATGTTGAGCTTTTTGGTAATGTTATTGTTGTTGGTGGTGGTAATGCTGCAATTGATGCCTCCAGGGTTGCAATACGTTTAGGTGCTAAGGATGTGGTCGTTCTATATAGAAGAAGAAAAGAGGATATGCCTGCTGATGAGTTAGAGATAAAAGCTGCTGAGCGGGAGGGCGTTAAGTTTAGATTTCAGGTGATTCCAATTGAAATATTAAAAGAAAATGGGAGACTAAAAGGACTTAAGTGTGTTGCAACCCGTTTTAAGGAAGGTGAAAAAGGAAGAAAAGCTAAACTATATACTTATGGCGAGCCTTTTATTATAAATGCAGATTTTCTTATTCCCGCTATAGGACAGCGTTCTGAACTCTCATTTATGAAAAAAGAAGCTATTTCTGACAAGGAAACGATTTTATTAGAGGAAGATGGTATAGTTAAAGGTTATAATGAGGCTATATTTGCTGCTGGAGATGGTGTGACAGGTCCATCTACGGTTGCACAAGCAGTTGCCTCTGGTAAAGAGATCGCGGCTAAGGTCGTTAATTATTTAAAGAGGAAATAGAGAAATGCTTAATCTGAAATGTAGTAGAGAAAATCTTCCAAGAGAGAAAAGAGAAGAAAAATTTTTAAAGTTAGATTTTAACCATCATGTTCCCCCTTTAAACCAACAAGAAGCAAAAGATGAGTCCAAACGCTGTTTAGGTAATATAAGTTGTGAGGCGTGCGATCTCTGCCGTCTTGTATGTCCAGATTTAGCTATAACTCGCGATATGATTACAGGAGAGATCATTATTGATTTAGATTATTGTAAAGGATGTGGTATATGTGCTTGGGTTTGTCCTAAAGGGGCGATAAATATGGTACTTGATCAATGATAGATCTAAAAGATATGCTTTCGCGTTTAGATCTTTCATCATATGAAATAAAAGCCTATCTTAGCCTTTTAAAAAATGGCAAAGCTACTGGTTATGAGTTAAGCAAAAAAAGTGGCATCCCATCTTCCAAAATCTATACTGTTCTATCACAGCTTGTTGAAAAAGAGCTAATTATTCCAATAGATACAAAGCCTGTCCGTTATTTCCCTCGTCCACCATCAGAGGTAATAGATAATCTCTCAAATCAATATAATAAAGTTTTTGCACATCTTAAGGAAAAACTTGATTTTTTATATAACCAAAAAGGAAAAGATGAAATTGTTGCATGGAATATTTCAGGTCGTAAGGAGATTATCAATAGAGCTAAGGAGATGATACAAGAATCTGAGAAACTTATTTTTTTAGGCTTATGGCAGCAAGAATATAGATCCATACGACATACAATAAAAAGGGCATATTCAAAAGGTGTTAGAATTATTACTCTCACATATGGTGATGTCAGTCTGAAGGTTGGCGAAATATATAATCATAGACCAAGTGATCCTCTTTATAGAGAAAAACAGCAGAGAAGATTTATAGTGATTAAAGATAATGTTAAAGCATTGTTTGGAAGTTTTCCGGAAGAAAGAGGGGTTTGGACAGAAAATTTAGGACTTATTAACTTGATTAGGGATTTTCTTATTCATGAAATATATATTGTTAAGATCGAGAAGGCTATACCAGATGAAATTCATTCACTTTTTGGTAAAAACTGGGAATTAATAAGGCTTAACCTATGAATCTTAAAGTTAGCTTTTTTTTAAATGGCGAGAAGGTAGAAGCAAGTGTTAAACCTGATACTACCCTATTAAATCTTTTAAGAGATGAATTTGGATTAATCAGTGTAAAAGAGGGTTGTGGTTATGGGGAATGTGGTGCATGCACAGTGCTTTTAGATGGGAAACCTGTTAACAGTTGCCTTATATTAGCCCCAAAGGTAGAGGGTAGGCATGTTACAACTATTGAAGGCATAACCCCTAAAGATGGGCTTTCACCTCTTCAAGAGGCTTTTATTAAAAAAGGTGCTATACAGTGTGGTTTTTGTACACCTGGTATGATTATATCAGCACATGGTCTATTAAAAGAAAAACCAGATCCAACTATTGATGATATAAAGATAGGGATTTCAGGAAATTTATGCCGTTGTACAGGTTATATACAGATCATTGAAGCGATTAAAGATGCGGCAAGGAAGAAAAAATGAAAAAAAGAGATAACCTTTTACCTCAAACAAAGGCGATCTCCAACATAGCAACTTCTGTTGAAATCCCAGAGAGTAAATACCACTACATTGGGGAACAAATAGAATCAGTAGATGGCTATGAAAAAGCAACTGGGAAGGCTATATTTTTTAGTGATTTAGAGTTTCCGGGTATGCTTCATACTGCAATATTACGCTCTCCTTATCCTCATGCAAGGATCATAAATATCGATACTACCAAAGCAGAAGCTTTCCCTGGCGTTGCCGCTGTTATAACAGCTAAGGATTTGCCAAAAGAGAAGTATGGACCGCAGAAACCTGATAGAAATATTTTAGCTGTTGATAAGGTTCGTTTTGTTGGTGAAGAGGTAGCAGCAGTTGCGGCAAAGGATCTTGAAATCGCAAAAAAGGCTCTCTCCTTAATAAAGGTAAAATATGAGCCTCTTCCTTATTTTTTATCACCTAAAGAGGCAATCGGTAGAGATGACCTGCTTATTCATGATGATGCACCTAAAAATATTGCTCATCAATCCAAAATTATAAGAGGAAGAGGAAAAGAGGCTTTTGATGAATGCGATCTGATTGTTGAAGAAGAATTTTCTACTCAGGCAGTTCACTGCCTTTTTTTAGAACCACATATCTGTGTTGCATACATAGATAGTTATGGAATTCTTAACATCTATCTCCCTGTTCAAACACCATTTCCTTGGAGAAACAAGATTGCATCATTATTTGATCTTCCTCTCTCTAAAATAAAAATTGTTCAAACCCACATGGGAGGAGCTTTTGGTGGGAAACTTGATACAACGCTTCATATGATTGCTACTGCGTTAGCATTAAAAACTAAAAAACCAGTAAAGGTAGCACATACCAAAGATGATGATTTAGCATCTGGCTTTCATAGGGTTGCTACTAACATATGGATGAAGATTGGAGCGAAAAAGGATGGAACCCTAATAGCAAAGCAGGTAAAGATCATAGGTGATAATGGTGCTTATAATAGCCTTGCTCCAAAGATTGTATGCACTAATATGGCTATAAGGAGTGATTGCCTTTATAGGTATAAACATACAGAAACAGAGGCATATCTTGTTTATACCAATAAAGTCCCATCATCTGCTTACCGTGGGTATGGTAATCCCCAGATTACATTTGCCCAGGAGTCTCTTTTGGATATCTTAGCAAGAAAATTAAATATGGATCCAGTGGAATTGAGGCTGAAAAATATTATACATCAAGGGGATATAACTATTCATGGTTGGCATATTCGTTCTTCAGGTCTTGAGGAATGTTTAATCAAAGGTGCGGAAGAGATAGGATGGGAAAAGGATAAAAACAAAAATGGGAAGATGCATGGTAGAGGGGTTGCCTGCATGATCCATGTTTCAGGGAATAGAGGGGCTCTCGACTGGGATGGTTCAGAAACAATGATTCGTTTACATGAGGATGGTTCTATTGTTGTTTTTTCAGGTGAATCAGAATTGGGTCAAGGTATTCGCACGGTTTTAGCTCAGATAACAGCTGAAGAACTTGGCGTTCCAATCTCTTCAGTAAAAGTTGCCCAAGTTGATACAGAAATATCTCCTTTTGTTCTTGGACCGTATTCAACAAAAACCACTGTTCTTGCTGGAAATGCTACTCGCATTGCTGCAAAAAAACTAAAGGATATGATAACCAAAAAAGCTGCTGTCTGGCTTAATGTTCCTGATTCTGAAATAAGGCTTGAAGATGGAAAAATAAAAACAGATAAAAAAGAGTACGATCTTAAAGAGTTTACAGAGTGGTTTCATACTCATGAAGGAAGGGAGTCCCTTTTTGCAAGGGGTATCTTTGATCCGGGTAGGGTAAGAATTTCAGCTGAAAATGATTTTTACGGTGATATATCTGCAAATTATCCTTTAGCAGCTCATTTTGCTGAAGTTGAAGTAGATCCTGAGACTGGTGAGGTAACTATACTCAATTATGTTGCCGCACATGATATTGGAAAGGTAATAAATTTTAATGGTGCAAAGGGACAGGTTATAGGTGGTGTTATGCAAGGGATTGGATATGCGATTATGGAGGAGATTCTGTATAAAGATGGTAAAGTTGCTAATCCTGATCTTGTAAACTATCTTATCCCTACCTCCATGGATACCCCTAAGATAAAGCCTCTCTTCATTGAATCATTGGATCCTGTTGGACCTTATGGGGCTAAAGGTATTGGTGAGCCAACCTTGATACCTGTTGCGGCAGCTGTTGCTAATGCTATTTATGATGCAACAGGGATAAGGTTTACATCTATTCCTATCACAGCAGAAAAGATATATATGGCATTAAAAAGAAAGAGGGAGAAAAGTGAAGATAAATCTTGAACTATGCACAGGATGTGGAACTTGTGAAAAAAATTGTCCTCTTAATGCTGTTGTTTTAGAAGATAAAAAACCAATTTTTACTGCAAAATGTGTTAGCTGTTCTTTATGTATGAACCTATGTCCAAACCAGGCTATTTCTCTGCCAGATTTGATTTCAGATGATGAGATTGTTTGTGAACATTGCCCAGTTGGTTGTAGGATCAAGGATGGGTTCACAGGAGCATGTCAAAGATATATCAGAAAAGGAGATGAACTTGTTCCTACCAGGTCCCTTGTAATTCCTCCTCCCCCTTCTATGCAAGAGATCCGCCAGGAAATTATTATTAGCCATCCTGTTATAACAGGAATAGGTGCTGGGACAACTTATCCTGATTATATACCTGCTCCTTATGCTGTGATGGAAAAAAGAGATGATGTAGATGTTGTTACTGTAGTAACTGAGGCGCCTCTTACCTATAGTTCAATGGTTATTAAAATCGATACTGAAAGATTCATTGGCAATGAAACAGCGCCTGTTAAACATAAAGGAAAGGTTGTTGGGCATGTGACAACAGAACAGTATGGCTCAAAGATGATAAGTATAGGCGGGATCAATCTGATGAAAGGGAAGAACAAGGTAGAGTTAACCCGTCTTATGGTGAATATAGCAAATCTTGAAGAATTTGAATTGATGGTAGAAGGGGGAGCTTCTCTATTACTTGAGATTGGGAAGCCTCCGATAATCGATGGTGTTAAAAGTGATAATATGAAAGTGGCTTGTGGTGCAGCAATAATGGGTATGGTAGGTCCAATGTTAAAGGGAATAGCTGATGAGGTTATTATTTTAGATGCAGATATCACTGGGCTTTTTTCTGAAAGCCATGTTGGCAAACTTATGGGATTTTCTCCAACATCTATCAAACCACCTGGCACCTATGCTACTCCTGGTCGTTATTTTGGAGAACATGGTGATGGATGGGGTGGAACAAAGGTAATGGATCCTGTTGATGCGATTGCTGATTTTGATCCTGATAAACTTTTTCCTGGTATGCGAGTTCTTGTTCTTGAGGTAACAGGTACTAAAGTAGCAATGTTAAAATTAAATGAAAAAAAGGAATTTGTAAAGGTAGATGTACCACCAGAGGCGGAAAGGGTAAGGAAGTGGATCTATGAAAACAAGGAGGCTTCTCTTGTTTCTGCCATCTATATGGGTGGTGCAGGTGGTTCTGCAAGAGCAGGGATTACTCAAAATCCTATTGCTTTAACAAAAGCTCTTCATAATGGAGAAGTTGTTCTTTCTGTTGGAGGTGTAAAGGCATTTGTTCTCCCTGGTGGTGGAATAAACTTTATGGTTGATATTTCAAAGATAAAATGGCGTTCTTTTACATGGGTGCCATCTCCTGCTATGGTAGTCCCAATTGAATACACAATGACAAAGGATGTCTACTACAAACTTGGTGGCCATAAAAGAAAGCTAACACTTTTAGAGGAGTTAAAAAGATAAAAAATGCAAAAAAAGAGTATTCTTATCCATAACATTGGCACTATTGTAACTGGTGATATAAGAGATCCTATCAGTTCTGCAAAAACTATTTATATTGAGGATGGTTTAATAGCAGAGATAGGAACAGATAAAAAAGACGCTGATATTATTATTAATGCAAATTCTCTTTTGGTTACCCCAGGCTTGATTGATAGCCATGTTCACCCTGTTTTTGGTGATTTTACCCCTGTCCAAAATAGTACCAACTGGATCAGCAGATATTTGCATGGTGGTATCACAAGGATGGTATCAGCAGGGGAACTACATTTGCCAGGGTTGCCATTAGAGAAGCCTGATCCTGTGTTGTTTAAATATTTAGCTATCCTTTCCAGGGCATGTTACAAAAGATACAGACCTTCAGGAGTAAAGGTTGAGGCAGGAACCCTTATTTTAGCACCAGGATTAAAGGAAAATGATTTTGATGATCTTATAAAGGCAGATTGCAAAAATCTCAAGTTCATATTTTTCCCTTATGATGAAAGGATGGATGAAGCGAAAAAATATAGAGAATGGGCAACCAAAAGAGAAATGATCATTAAAATTCATTCAGGTGGTGTTTCAAGATCTGGAGTGAGTAGGCCTGCCGGTGCTGATGTAATCTTTAATATCAAACCTGATATTGTAGGTCATATAAATGGTGGTCCTATTCCTATGAGCAGAAATGATATGATAAAGATAGTCGAGTCTGGTCAATTTTATATGGAGATCTCTTATTGTGGTAATTTCCCTTTTGCAAAAGAGGTGATTGAAAAGGCAATAGATTTGAATCTACTTGATAAAATCATTTTAGGTACAGATACTCCAAGTGGTACAGGAGTTACCCCTCGGGGATTGCTTCGTATACTTGCTTATGTAGCCTCAATTCCTAAAATTTCACCAGAGGTTGCAATCTGTATGGCTACAGGAAACTCTGCTATAGCTCATGCTCTTGATACAGGCTTTATTAAAGAGGGAAAACCAGCTGATATAGTCATTATGGGAAAGATACAAGGCTCAGAGGGAAACAGTCATCTTGAAGCCCTATCTTTAGGAAATCTTTTAGGCATATCAGTAATCATAATAGATGGTGAGATAATTGTTTATGATAGGAGTGAGCAAACCCCTCCACCCATTAAGCGCGCCTTTATAGAGGAGGAAAAGAGATGAGGATAGGGATTATTGGGTTAGGCAGAATTGGTTCATTTATCTACGAAGAGATTAACAAAAATAAAGAGCTTCCGATAGAGATTGCTTTTGTTCATGATATTGATCAAGAAAAGTTAAAAGCTCTACCAGAGGATGTTGTACTGGAAAAGATGGAGGAATTTGAGAGGAAATCCCCTGATTTAGTATTAGAATCTTCTCATCCTGATGTTGTAAAAAAATGGGGTGAATTTATTTTATCAAAGTGCAATTTTATGATCATGTCAGTAACGGCAATGGCAGATCAGGATCTGGAAAAAAGATTGCTTGATACTTGTAATAGGTATAACAGTTCCCTTTTTATACCTCATGGAGCTCTTGTAGGGTTGGATGGAATAATTGATGGCAAGGATATATGGGAAGAAGTTACAATTACTATGCACAAAAATCCTAAAAATCTCGATTTTTCTGCTTCTAATATAGATCCTTTAACTATTAAAGAAAAAAGAGTGATTTATGATGGTCCTGTAAGAGGGGTATGCAGTCAATTCCCAAGAAATGTGAATTCTCATGCAACGTTAGCTTTAGCTGGGATTGGAATGGATAAAACTCGCTCTGTTCTTATTGCTGATCCTTCGCTTGATGAATCAATTATTGAGATCATGGCAAAAAGTGGTGGCACAATGATAGAGATAAAAAGACGAAATCCAATAAAGGGGGTAACAGGGAAACTTACATTACTTTCTGTTTTTAGCACCCTTTTGAGGGTAACAAACATAGGTTCAGGTATCCATATTATTTAAATTATTTAACTTTTGCCTTATAGAAGATAAGGTAAAAAACAAACCATAAAAAGGAGGTAGGTTATGAAAAGAGGGTTTAGTTTTTTGGCAATCTTTTTTCTCGTAATTCTTTTGGCGATTCCAGCAAGTGCAGCTAAGCTTAATATCACCCTTACTGCTGGTTCTGTTGGCGGAGCATGGGCTGCAATTGGTCAGGGAGTAGGAGAATGCATTAGAAAACTTGAAAAAAATACTGTATTTACTTTACAACCTGGCCGCGATGGCGCAAATGCTATAAGGGTTAATAGTGGGAAGGCTGATTTAGGTATTGTCCATCTTGGTATTGCTAAAGCTGCTATAAACGGCACAGAACCATTTAAGAAACCTTATAAAGATGTTAGGGCTATCACGATTTTATACAGCAGGGCTATGTATCATTTTGTAATCCTTAAAAAATCTGGGATAACAGATATAGCTCAGATAAAAGCCAAGAAATATCCTTTAAAGGTTTCTATGAATACCAAAGGTTCTTATATGGAGATTGTTGGAAAGAATATCTTGGCTGGTTATGGAATAACATATAATGATATAAAGAAATGGGGTGGACAGGTCAATTTTCTTGCTATGAGGCCTTCTTTTCCTTTAATAAAGGATGGGCGTATAGAGGCTATAAGCAACGTTATTCAGGTGCCTTCATCTCATATAAAAGAGCTTGCTACCACTCATAAATTACGTTTGCTTCCTATAAGAGATGATATAAGGAAAAAGGTAGCAAAAAAGTTAAGCTTAAAACTTGATGTCATTCCTGCTTCTGCTTATAACTTTATTGATAAGGATATTCCGACTGTGAGTGCATCAGTAGTTCTCATTTGTTCAGCAAAGATGCCAGAAGATGTTGCTTATACCATAACCAAGGCTATACATAAGAATCTTTCCTATCTTGCAAAGGTTCATAGAGCTTTAAAAGCATTGAATGCTAAAAGTATGGCACAAGTGGGTGATGTTCCACTTCATCCTGGTGCGCTGAAATATTATAAAGAGATTGGTGTCATTAAATAAATAGCGATCGTGATGGATAAGGGGAAGGAAGATAAAAGAGGGCTTATATCTTTTGTTCTCACTCAAGGGCTGAAAAGGGAATTGTCTGGTGCCCACGCTAAAGTAGTCTCGATTGGATGTTTTCTTCTTTCATGTTATCAATTTTGGGCTGCTCTCTTTGGTCGTCTTGATCCCCTTATCCATCGCGCTATCCATATGGGTTTTATCCTTTTTCTCGCCTACACTTCTTATACTGTTTCCAAAAAAAAGATAGAAAACAGAATCCCGTTCTATGACCTGATATTAGGTTTAATAGGTGTGTCTGTTGGTGCTTATTACTTCTTCTTTAGAGAACATGTCCTTGGAAGATTTCCTATGGCAGATCCTCTAACCCTTCTTGATTTCTTATTTGGAGCAGCCTTTATTATTCTTACTTTTGAAGCTGTTAGACGCACTTTAGGTCCTGCTTTGGCTATTGTTATTGCTCTTCTTTCTGCATATACATTTTTAGGTCCGTATATTCCAGGGACTTTTAATCATAGAGGGTTGTCAATATCTGAGTTTGTTGATGAGATGTGCTATACAGTGAATGGTATTTTGGGTTCTCCTGTAGCAGTTTCTTCTACTTTTGTATTTCTTTTTGTTACATTTGGTGCTTTTCTTAGTGAATCAGGGGGTGGTGATTTCTTTTTTGACCTCTCAAATGCAATCGCAGGTAAGGCGAGCGGAGGCGCTGCTAAGGTTGCTGTTATTGCATCTGCTCTATTTGGAACCATCTCTGGATCCCCAACATCAGATGTGGTAACAACTGGGACGTTTACTATACCAATGATGAGGAGATTAGGTTACAAAAGAGAGTTTGCTGGTGCTGTTGAAGCAGTTGCTTCAACAGGTGGAAGCATTCTTCCACCTGTTATGGGTTCTGCTGCTTTTTTGATGGTAGAGGTTGCTGGAATCGATTATGCCAAGATATGTGCAGCAGCAGCCTTTCCAGGTATCTTATATTATATTGCTTTAGCTATAATGGTTCATCTTGAAGCAAAGAAGTTAGGCTTGAAAGGTCTTCCTGCTGATCAGGTTCCTAAAGTAGGGGAGGTGCTTAAAAAAGGTTTTCATTTTATGATTCCTCTTACTGTTATGATAGGTTTTTTGATTGCAGGTAGATCACCTTCCTATGTTGCAATTACATCTATTGGTGCGGTGGTAGTAGTTAGCTGGCTTAGAAAAGAGTCTCGTATGGGACCAAGAAGAATATACAGAGCGATGGTAAAAGGGGCTATGACAGGGGTTATTGTAAGCAGTGCTTGTGCAGGAGCTGGGCTTGTTGTTGGCGGTATAATGAGTACGGGGCTTGGAGGCAAATTTACAAGCCTTATAATGACAATAGGAGAAGGGCATCTATTCATCTCTTTAGTTTTAACGATGGTGGTATGTATTATCTTAGGAATGGGTATGCCAGTGGCTGCTGCATATATGCTAACAGTTGTTTTAACTGTGCCAGCCCTTTTAGGTTTAGGTGTTTCTCTTATGTCTGCTCATTTATTTGCGGTTTATTTCTCTGTTATGAGCGCTATCACACCTCCAGTTGCGGTCGCAGCATATGCTGCTTCAGGATTTGCAGAAGCTGATCCTGTAAAAATTGGATGGCAGGCAGTTCGTTTAGGAGTAATATCCTTTATTGTGCCATACATCTTTGTTTATAACCCTTCTCTTTTACTTGTTGGTACCTCATTTTTACATATCATCTTTTCTATCTTAACCGCTGTAATAGGGGTTGGGGCATTAAGCGTGGGAATGCAGGGATGGTTTACTGGAAAAATCTCTATAATACAAAGGTTATTTTTCCTTTTTGGAGGTCTTGCCCTCATTTATCCAGGTGTTATTTCAAGTGCTTTTGGTGCAGTTATAGTTCTTATTGTTAGTGCTTTCCACTTTTTTTTGAGGAGAAAAGCTCCTTTAACCACTAATTAAATTTGTTCTATAAAAACTCCCTTTTCTCATTGAAAAAGAGAATCTTCTTTTCTTATTAAAATAACTTGATGATTTTATATTAACTTATTTTATACTATTATATTCTTATAG
>Ga0164310_10001477_pt1 | contig 13309 bp, 15 predicted proteins | sample GuaBasSedimGuay1_FD_121795 | JGI IMG/M metagenome (GOLD analysis project Ga0164310, IMG submission 121795) | Subseafloor sediment microbial communities from Guaymas Basin, Gulf of California, Mexico - Guay1, Core 4569-9, 0-3 cm | ecosystem: Environmental > Aquatic > Marine > Hydrothermal vents... | reverse complement strand
CAAATCGGCTCGCTCTACATAATGGGCAGATACAGAAAGCTCATACGTGGAATTCCTCAGTCCAAGTGGATTTGTAGCAGATGTCATGGAAAAGGATGCCCAAGATGCAACTGGACCGGAAAGATGTATCCAGAATCGGTGGAGGAACTCATAGCCGCTCCTCTCCTCGAAGCTACTCTTGGAGAGGCCTCCTCGTTTCATGGAGCTGGCCGTGAAGATGTCGATGCGCGTATGCTCGGATCCGGAAGACCCTTCGTTATAGAGATTAAGAAGCCTAGGAAGCGAAGACTTGATCTTTCAGAAATTGAACGTGTAATAAATGAGAGGGCTCATGGGAAAATAGAGGTTTCAGGATTAAAATACGTGGATAGAAGGGCCGTGCTGAAGATAAAGGATATGGAATCTGCTCGGAAAATCTACAGAGTTATGGTAGAATTCGGAAGGGACGTGAGCGACGAAGAGCTTGAAAAGCTAGAGAAAGCACTCAGCGGCATCAAGGTTCTGCAGAGAACGCCTATGCGCGTTCTACATAGAAGGGCGGATCTGACGCGAGAAAAACACATATATGAGACGAAGATAAAGAGAATCTCCGCGAATAAGGCAGAGTTAATAATAAAGTGTCAAGGAGGCTTGTACGTAAAGGAGCTAGTGACAGGTGACAGCGGTCGAACGAGGCCGAGCGTCTCGCAAATATTAGAGGTTGAATCTCGACCTCTAGAGCTGGATGTGTTAGGTGTGTTAGAGGAGGAAGAGGATGGCGAAGTCTAGAGGATTTAGAAGGAAAACCCGCTCGCTTATGAGAAAGAAGCCCAGAGAGAGGGGAAAACTCAAGCTGAGTAGAATACTCTATGATTATAGGCCTGGAGACAAAGTTGTGATTAAGATAGATCCAAGTTTTCATAAGGGAATGCCTCATCGTAGATATCACGGCAAGATAGGCGTGATCGAGGGCAAGAGAGGAAGAGCGTATGAAGTCGCCGTGACGCAGGGAAAAGCCATTAAGCACATAATAGTCCTGCCTGAGCATCTCCAGATTCACAGAGGCGGATGAACGAAATGGTCAGGAAGCTCTTGAAGGTTAAGCCGATCACGATTCCTCAAGTGGCAGCTATACTTAAAGCCGTAGGAGAGGAGAATCTAGATCAGTTCCAGCGTAGAACGCTGGATTATGCCAGCAAATTTTCTAAGCTCAGTCCCGAAGCGGCTGAGAAACTGTTAGATGAGCTTATGAAGGAAGCTGGCTTAGATGAGGAGGAAGCTGTCCAAATAGTCAATTGCATGCCCAAGAGCATAGAGGAGCTAAGGGTATTTCTAGCCGGCGGACGGAGAATAGTGGAGACCTCAAAGCTAGAGATGATTCTCAACCTTCTAAACAAATATAGGGAAGAAGAACAAAAATAAAAAAAGAAAAAAGAGTTATTAGAAGATTTTAGATATATAAGAGATTGTTGCTTGGTGAGACTCGATGCGAGAATCAATTCTCTATTTTAAAGCCTTATCTGAGATTTTGATTGGAACAAGCTCAAGATGTATTCGCAGAGAAGACGGGTTTCAGCGTATAGGACAGATTTAGAAAACTTGCGGGCGACCTTCTTTTTTCGAAAAATGAAGGAAGGGATAGAGATGACTGAACGTAGGGAAAGAGAGGGAAAACATCTATATGAAGAATATGCTTATGTCCTAGACTTTTTACCTTTTGGCAAGCCGGGGATGAGGGGGAAGTATAGGATGGGAGCAGTTGTCCAGCTCATTGGCGAAAGATACTTTACGCTTCTTGAAGCGAATGTAAAGCCCGGAGTGACGCTTAAGCCGCTTGACAAGGTCTATGTTGGAAAGGAGTCTAGAAAGGAGATAGCCTACATACTTGGTAGAATAGGTTACGATGAGTTAACGGCGAATGCGAAGATGGAGCTTGAGAGCGCTATCGAGCTTATTGTTCAGAAGAGAGAGAAGTGGTTCGTGGATTTTTTCAATACCGCTCGCCCCATAACGCCTAGGATGCATATGCTTGAGCTCATACCTGGAATAGGAAAGAAGTATATGTGGAATATTCTGAATGAGCGGGAAAAGAAGCCTTTCGAGAGCTTCGAGGATCTCCAGCAAAGGATCAATATACCGAGCCCGCTGAAGCTCATAACTAAGCGGGTGATAGAGGAGCTTGCTGGTGAAAGCAAGTATAGACTTTTCACCCGTCCCTCAGGATAAGGGAACTTGCGCTTAGACTTAAGCGATCTCGGAAAATATGATGCCTTTTCACTTATAGAGGGTAGATAGATGAGTCTTCTCAATGAGGTGAAGAGTCTTCTAAGGCGTTATAGGATTATTCCGAAGAAGCGCCTAGGACAGAATTTCCTTGTGGATGATAGTATCCTGCAGGAGATGGTCTACTATGCCTCCTTAAATAGTGAAGATGTGGTTCTCGAAGTTGGAGCTGGACTTGGTTTCCTAACTGAAAGGCTTGCTGAAAAGGCCGGCCGGGTTCTAGCCGTAGAGATCGATAGTAGACTAGTTAGGGCGTTGAAGAGGAGGCTAAGACCATACGATAACGTAACGATTATACATGGAGACGTCATGAAAGTTGAAATTCCGCGATTCAATAAGGTCGTGTCAACTCCGCCGTACTCGATATCTTCTCCTCTACATTTCTGGCTTCTAAATAAGTGTTTTGAACAGGCAATCTTATCGTTCCAAGAGGAATTTGCGAGACGCCTTACGGCGTCTCCAGGATCTCGTGATTATGGTAGGCTCACCGTAGCAACCTATTACAGGGCTGAGGTTGAGGTTCTAGGAGCCGTTCCTAAAGAGGCTTTCTGGCCGCAGCCAAAAGTCGATTCTTTAATAGTCCGTTTAAAGCCTAGAAAGCCTCCTTTCAATGTGACTGACGAAAAGTTATTCTTTGATGTTGTGAATGCAATCTTTACGCAGAGAAATAAAAAGCTTAGAAACGCACTTATCCCATTCTTCAGCAGATTCAGACTCTCGAGCAAAGAGGCTGTTAAGATCGCTGAGGCTCTTCCATTTCACGATAGGAGGCCTAGGGAGCTATCTCCCGAGGAGATCGGCTTAGTCGTCGATGGAATAGTCAAAGAATTACGTAACATGTGTCTCATATAGACGAGGCTGAAAAGGCTTATTTTAACATACCGTCTTAGCCCTTTTCTCTTCGTCTATTCTAGAGTGGAAACACGAAAGAAGATTTATAACGTCATTTCAGAATTTCTAGATAATTCACAGATTGTTAAAGAGGTGTCTTCAACGCCGAAGAGGTTTGAAATTGTTGATATGAAAGAGCTCGCGCCGAATATTAAACGTGTAGTAATCCGTGCTCCCCTCATTGCAAACAAGGCTAAGGCAGGTCAGTTTGTGATTCTCAGAGTTGACGAGTATGGAGAACGTTTCCCCCTAACAATATTCGATTGGAATAAGTCTGAAGGTTTGATAACGCTGATATTCCAAGAAGTAGGGGTCTCGACAAGAAAGCTTGGAATGCTGAAGGCTGGAGATTATGTGATGGATATCGTTGGCCCCCTAGGAAACCCCACAGAAATAAAGAATTACGGAATAGTAGCTGTTATTGGAGGAGGCGTTGGGACAGCGCTAACTTATACGTGGGTTAGGGCCTTAAAGGCTCATGACAACTATGTTGTCACGATCCTTGGAGCTCGGACCAAAAATCTTCTCCTCCTAGAGGATGAGTTGCGAAGACTTAGCGATGAAGTGTATATATCAACTGATGATGGATCTAAAGGATTCAAAGGATTCACATCGGAACTGCTCAAAAAGCTACTCGAAGAAGGAAGAAGATTCGATTTAGTGATGGCTGTGGGGCCTGTTCCGATGATGAGGGCAGTTGCGGAGGTGACGAGGCCTTACGGCATAAAAACTATTGTGAGCTTAAATCCGATAATGGTTGATGGAACAGGCATGTGCGGAGCATGCAGAGTTAAAGTCGGCGGAGAAATAAAATTTGCCTGCGTAGACGGTCCGGAATTTGATGCCCATCAGATTGATTTCAACCAGCTCATGAATAGACTTCGCTTCTACAGAGATGAAGAGATGAAGGCTTTGAAGGCGAAGTTTAATGATTAATGCAAAAATAATTATTAGTGAATGGTTAGTGCCAATGAATGCTATACTGATGCTTCGAGATAAGATTTAAGGATGATTTTACAATTTAATTTTCTTGGTGGTCTGAGATGCCCACTGAGATAAAGGATGTTGATGAGTTCATAGAGATCTCGAGGAGAGCTAGATACTGCCTCGTGAAGAGGCTTAAGGACATAGTTAAACTTAAGCTTAGAACCCGCAGGATGCTTTATACTCTTAAGGTTAAGCCTTCACAAACGGATGAGATCCTGAGGAAGATACACTGCGAGATACGGGAGATTTAGCTCAGCGTTTCCCTTGCGATTTTCTATTCGGCGACTCCAGAAGAACCCTTATGAAGTTTTCGCTGGTATCTTCTTAACTTCATTCTTTTCGTATCGTCTATCCCTTCTTTAGTAAGCCTTACATTATCTTTGCAACTCCGCCATTTCTCTCAAAGAGTTTCGTTCATCATATCGAAGTCTGAGCCGAACCCGCACGCCGATTTCAGCTATCAACCGCACAGTCTATGTGATCGAGAAGTCTGCTTAATGAAGGCTTCTTTTCTCGTCTATTTGATTTTTTCTCCCTTTAGATAATAGGTCTCCCTATCTGGATGAAAGATTAATGAATATTTCACGAAGCCAAAGGCTCAACTCTTTTTCTCAGCGAATTCTCTAAGTCTATTATGGAAGCATGTTTCTTCGCCTAGGTGGCATGCCGGACCCTTCGGCTCAACTAGATAAAGCACGGCATCTGCATCACAATCGACAAGTACGTCTCTGACTTTCTGAACATTCCCGGATGTTTCTCCCTTCATCATAACTCGACCGAATGATCTCCTAAAGAAGTGAGCGTAGCCTGTCTCAACAGTCTTCTCTAAGGCTTCATGATTCGCGTAAGCGAGCGTTAAGACTTTAAGCGTTTTGTAGTCTTGAACTACTACTGGGATTAGTCCTTTCACCTTCTTATAATCCAGATCATCTATACTCACAAGCTTTTTAATCCTCAAATCCTAACAGGCACGCCCCTTTCAGCTAAGAATTTCTTCACTTCCCGGATTGAGTATTCGCCAAAGTGAAATATCGACGCGGCTAAGGCTGCATCTGCCTTTCCAATCGAGAAGACTTCCAAGAAGTGTTCGGGTCTGCCGGCTCCTCCGCTTGCTATAACCGGAATGTTAACACGTTCAGCTATACTCCTTGTTAATTCAAGGTCATATCCGTCCTTCGTTCCATCCTTATCCATTGATGTGACGAGTAGCTCGCCTGCTCCGAGATCCGCGGCCTTAGCGGCCCATTGGATAGCATCCATGCCCGTAGGCTTACCCCCAGATCCGCCGTATATGTGAACCTCAAACCAGCATGGACCCTCGGCTGTCTCAATTACAGTCTTGTCTTCTCTTCTCTCGTATCGTCTCTTCGCGTCAATCGCAACCACGACGCATTGGCTACCGAAGATATCAGCTAGCTCGCTTATTAAGTTGGGTTTTTCAACAGCAGCCGTGTTAATTGAGACCTTATCGGCGCCGTTACAGAGAACGAGGCGTGCGTCTTCGACGCTTCTGATCCCCCCGCCAACCGTGAATGGAATATCAATCTCAGAGGCAACTGCCCGCACTACTTCCTTCAGAATCTTCCTCTTCTCCGGAGAGGCTGTTATATCTAGGAATACGAGTTCGTCGGCCCCTTCCTCGCTATACCGCTTTCCAAGAGCAACAGGGTCTCCAGCCTCTCTTCTATCTAAGAATCTAACTCCTTTCACGACTCTTCCATGATCGACATCTAGACACGGAATTATTCGCTTAGCTAAGACCATGCTTCTCAACCACACTAACTATTCATAACTGCTCTTAAAGCTTCACTTAGACTGAACCTTCCTTCATATAAGGCTTTCCCAATGACTGCTCCCCATACTCTAAGACGCTTTAATTCTAGAAGATCTTCGATGCTTCTGATTCCTCCAGCAGCTATGATCTTGTAATCTCTACGGCAAAGGCTTGATAGGACTTTTATGTCGGGTCCGAGAAGCGTACCATCCCTATCTACGGCCGTCACCAAAAAGATCCTAGCGCCCTTCTTTCTGAAGTTCTCAGCCGCCGCCTCTACAGATATCCCAGCTGAGGTTTTCCATCCCCTAACCATAACCGTTCCGCCCTTATGATCAAGAGCGACGACTACGCGTTCCTCACCAAACTCATTTACAAGTGTTTCTACAGCTGAAGGATTTGAGAAAGCCAACGATCCCAGAATTACGCGTCTAACTCCTAAGGAGAGGATTCGCCTAGCGAGGTTCAAGTTTCTGATTCCGCCTCCAACCTGAAGCGGGACATTAACAGATTTCAGAATTAACTTGATGATTTCTAAGTTTTCTCCAGCTCCTAGAGCTGCGTCTAAATCGATGACGTGAATAAGCCGCGCGCCTTCAGCTTCCCACCTCATAGCTAGGTGAATGGGGTCTCCGAGGTACTCATAGGAGGTCATCTGCCTAGGGTCTCCTCTTAAAAGACGGACAACCTTCCCCTTCATGATATCAACTGCTGGTATGACCTCCATATAGACCTCCTTCCTATCATCCTTTTATGATCTCAGCGAAGTTCATGAGTACTCTCCGCCCGGGCTTACCAGACTTTTCTGGGTGAAACTGCGTCCCGTAGAGATTTCTCTTCGCGATAACCGATGGAAATCGAACTCCATATTTCGTCTCCGCAGCGACTATATTGGCATCCTCCGCTTTTACATAGTATCTATGAACAAAGTAGAAGTAGTCTTTTTCATCTATCCCGTTCAGTAATTCATTATCGAGAATCACATGAAGGTTGTTCCAACCCATATGCGGAGCCTTCACGTCTTTAGGAAGTCCTACGGCTTCTCCTCTGAGGAGTCCCAGCCCCCTGCCTGCTGCTTCTTGACTTTTCTGGAAGAGAAGATGCATACCTAAGCATATGCCCAGTACTGGAGTTCCATTCTTAATGCGTCTGACGAGTTCTCCTTTCAGAAGCCGAAGTTTCTCAGCTCCAGATTTAAAGTTTCCAACACCGGGCAGAATAATCCCATCATATACGCTGAGACTTTTAGTTTCTGAAGATAATTCTATATCTAATCCTATTCTCCGCAGTCCACATGTTATGCTGAAGAGGTTTCCGACGCCATAATCTATAACTACTATCTTAGCGATTCCTAAATTACCCCCTTTGAGCTCGGAATCCCCTTTCTTCTAGGATCTATGGAGACTGCTTGTCTAAGCGAGAGAGCTAAAGCCTTAAAGGCGGCTTCAGCCCTGTGATGGTCATTCGATCCATATTGAACCCACACGTGAACGTTTGCACGTAATGATATAGCTAGGCTTTCTATAAAGTGAATAATATTCTCGCATGGCATATCCTCGATCATCTTCCCTTCTAGTTTCAAGTCGACCTTGACGTAAGGTCTCCTAGAGAGATCCACAGCGGCGAAGGCTAAAGAGCAGTCCATAGGAACAATCGCGTATCCAAACCTACTTATACCTTCTCCGTCTCCTAGAGCTTTCAGAATAGCCTCTCCTAGACAGATGGCTGTATCCTCCATTATGTGGTGGACAAGGTCTCCCTTCGCATGGACTGTTATGTCGATTAGGCTGTGGGTTGCTAGTGATCTCAGCATATGATTTAGAAACTCGACCCCGGTGTTAACGTTGGCTATTCCCGCGCCGTCAAGGTTAACGCTGACATCGATCTCCGTTTCTTTAGTCTTTCTGAAGGACCTGCCTATCCTCAATTCTTCCTCCTCCCGAGCATTTCTAGTATTGATGGGAGCTCGTTAACCGTTGGGAGTATGATGTCGCATCTATATTTTAGAAAGATGCGAAGCATCTCTTCTTCAAAGATCGTGTAACGATATACGCCTGCAAAGATAACTCTTCTCGTTTCATCCCTCGCTCTAGACGCCATGATAGCATCCTCCATCGAATCGCCTATATATATTATGCTCCTAACTTTTCCAAAGCCTTCGGCGGCTTTTAGTAGGGAGTATGGATGCGGCTTCTTCAAAGGCTTCTTTAATAAACGTTCAGCCGCTTCAACATCCTCGGCGAAGACTAAGCTTTTAGGATTAAACTTCTTAATCAGTTCTCCGAGAATATATTCCGCAGATCTACGTCTACTACCAGATGCGATGCCGAGATTTTTCCTTCCAAGTATCGAGATTAGGGAGTCTAAGTGCTTCGGCTTAACGATTAATCTTTCATTCTCAATCAACCCGGGTCCCATATTGATCCTTGGGTTGATTCCATAGATCTCCTTGAAGAGGCGGGCGCCACAGAATAATTCTTCAAAGACCGTCGCAATCACACTTCTGCCAACTTCCTTTGAGTTGAGAAATCTCTTAAGTAACATGTGGAAGTGTTGGAAATCGGCATCTTGCTCGTGGATCTTCAGAAGGTTTTCATCAACAGATCTCCTACCAGTAGAGTCTAGTATTTTTATGAAATCTTTCAAGTCCTTAATCAATTCGGAGAGGACTCCTGCATCCAGCGTGTTCGCTTCAATCTTCTTCCAACAATTCTCAATGAATCCAAGGCGGCTGATAGGAGAATTTTTAAACCCAGCCTCTTCTATGAACATGGTTAAGTGTTTACGTATCTCTGAAGGCATTTTGCTCAGCGTGAACATGACGATTCCATAGACCGTGTCCCAGTCATCATTGAAGCCTCCGGTTGCCCTGAACATGTGGATTATCTCATTCGAGAATAAATCTTCGGAAAACGGAAAGCCAGTCATCTTCTCAAGTATATAAGTTACGGATTTAGAGATTGCCTTGTTATATGATTCTCTAATATCGATTAGGACTCCGTCGCAGTCAAATACTATTCCGTCAACTTCCTTTATCTGGCTGATTCTATCCCTTCGGATATATGCTTCTCCATTCTCGAAGTTTAGCTTCAAATATCCTTCAAGCGTCATTTTAATCGAGGGTCTCCCTCAAGGTTGATAAGAATTTATTCATCATCGGTGCTGGGGCGACTGTAACTCTTAAACAATTCTCATATTCCAAAACTCTGCCTATGTTTCTGATGATTACTCCCTTCTCCAACAATCTCCTATATACGGATTCTGAGGATCTATTAACCTGAAATAAAACGAAGTTTGTCTCTGAATTAAATGCTCTAACTCCATTTATACTATTCAATTCGCGTATAAGCCTCTCACGCTCTCTTTTAACTTCACCTATGGCTGAACTTATAACTTCGGAATGTTTCAGAATCTTGAGCGCCGCTTTAATTGCTATCAAAGAGACACTGTACGGCATCAGAAACTTCTCATTAATTGTCTTAGCGAGTTCAGCGTTGGCAATGGCGCATCCAACTCTTAACCCAGCTAAGCCGAAGACCTTTGAGAACGTTCTAAAAATTATCAAATTATCAAATTCTTCGGTGAGATCTACAAGTGAGCTGCCGGAGAAATCAATATATGCTTCGTCAACGGCAACCAAGCCGCTGAATTCCTCCATCAACCGTATTATCTCCTCTCGTTCAAGTCTGTTAGCCGTTGGATTATTTGGTGAACATAAGAAAATGACCTTAGTCTTGGAGGATGAAGCGTTCAACATTGTCTCAACATCCAAGGAGAAGTCTTTCTTTAATGAGACAGGCTTGTAGATTGCTCCTTGAATCTCTACGCATCTCCTATATATTGAGAATGTAGGTGATATTGCTAATGCCTCATCTCCCCGCCTGAGGAAAATCCTGCAGACAAGATCTATTAGATGGTCGCTTCCGGTGCCCATAATGATCTGGTCTGAGTTTACTCCGATGTACTCGCCGTATGCTTTCTTTAGGTCTTTAACTTCATCTCTTGGGTATATTCTAGGATCAGCTTCCTCAACGGCTTCTCTGAGTATACGCCTAAGGAACTCTAGAGGAATGAAGAAGTTCTCGTTTGAGTTTAGTTTCAATATCTCCGATGGTTTCTTGTTAAGCCTTCGAGCTAATCTCTCAATAGTCTCTCCAACATCGTAGGAGCTTAGCCTTCGAGCCTCATTTAGAACATTTCGAATTATCTTTTTTTCACGATTCATCTGCGAATCTCTCCTCAACGGCAAGTATATGATTTATCAAGCCTTCGCTCTCCGCTAGCGCCTTCACCCTTCCCCAATCCTCCACGAGCCTACTCTTCGAAGCCTCGACTATACAGAAGTGTTTTACAAAGTCTAGGACTGAAAGGCCTGAGTAGACATGGCTGAAGCCGCCTGTTGGTAGGACATGAATGGTTCCTAGACAGTAGTCACTTGCGGCTACTGGCGTGTTTTCCTTAACAAGCACAAGACCCGCGGAGGTTACTCTCTCCGCTGTTTCCCACGCATCCTCCGTCATGATCTCAATATGCTCCGGAGCGAATTCATTAGCTATCTTAATCGCTTCCTCTAAGCTGTTACAAATGAGGACTAAACTGTTCCTTGAGAGGTTCTCGCATACCATCTCCTTGTTAGGTACGGATTCAGAGATCTCCTCAAGAATATCGATGACTCTCTCGGCAAGTCTTCTTGACGTTGTCACTAGGATTGAGGATGCGTCGACATGCTCGGCTTGTGAAATCATATCCAGAGCTATGAGCCTAGGATCAGCTGAATCGTCAGCGATCACGAATATCTCGCTTGGACCAGCTGGAAAGTCTATGGGACGATCTTTAGAGATGAGGATCTTAGCAGTTTGAACATATTTGTTTCCAGGTCCGACTATCTTCTCCACTGGACGGATTGACTGAGTTCCATAGGCCAGAGCGGCTATTGCTTGAACACCGCCTATTCTGTAGATCTCATTGACTCCACAGATATCCGCCGCTACAAGTATTGAATGATTAATCTCTCCTCTGCATCTAGGCGGTGAGGCGACGGCTACTTCTTTAACTCCTGCAACCTTTGCAGGTGTAACGGTCATGACAAGCGTGCTTGGATAAGGCGCCGCGCCTCCTGGAATGTAGCATCCGACTCTTCGAATCGGAGAAATGCAGCTACGTATTCGTAGGCCTTTTTCTTCGTATGTGAATCTAAGATGATTGAGGATTTCTTTCTGAAATGCTTCAACGCGAGACTTGGAGTACTCGATTGCAGAGATGAGTCTGTCACTTACCTTCTCATATGCCTTCTCAATATCATCTTGGTTTACGCGCAGCCTACCGGAAGAGAGCTTAGCTCCGTCGAATTTTTCCTCCAGCTCTATTAGGGCTGAGTCTCCCCGTAGCCTGACATCGCGAATTATCCTCTCAACTCTCTCTGCGAGTTTCTCATCTAATCCTCCTATGTATGGCCATCTTTTATTCAGGATCTCAGGGGGGAGGGAGGAGCCCTTAACAATCTTTATCTTTACTTTTCTGTTCAATTCCCTCTTCTCCAACGTCCATCTCATCTAGTAGTAGAACTTGGCGGGGTTCATAGACTACTAGTCCCTGAGCGAGGCTTCTCAAGCGTGGAAGTATCTCAAGGAAACTGTATCTGTCAATCACCGTGTTCACCGAATACCAACCCTTCTCCGAGAGCGGAGAGATCGTTGGCTTTCGCAGAGCTGGCAGGCTCTCTAGGAGGCATTTAAGATTCTTCTCATGTACATTCACGAATATGTGCAGCTTCTTTCTCCCGTCCACGACGCCTTTCAGAAGCGTTAGAATATCGTATATCTTCTCTCTCTTCTCAGGATCCCTCAAAGCGTTCCTGTTAGCTATCAAGATCGCGGTCGACTCCATAACTGTCTCTATAGGTTTGAGGTCATTCTGCTCAAGGGTGACTCCGGTCTCCGTAACATCAACGATTGCATCAGCATTGTCTGGAGGCTTAGCCTCCGTGGCTCCGAACGATAAGAATAGAAGGACATTCTCGTTCTCTCCCTTCCTCCACCAGGGAGTTATCATTACGGGATCTTCATCGCCATAGAGTCTCTGATATGTTGGATTCTTCTTGAGGTAGTCGGCTGAAACGTTCAAGTACTCCGTTGAGATCCTCAACGTTCTCCTCTGGCTAGCAAACTTTTCAAGCAGGTCTGAAAGCGAGTTTATCTCCTTCCAAGGCTTCGGAACGGCCAAGACGAGTTTCACACGTGAGTATTCAAGGTTTAGTAGCACTTCTACATCTGCGCGGGTCTCATGCAGCCAGTCAAGCCCAGTGATCCCTACGTCCTGCAAGCCTTCGCTGACGAACATCGGAATCTCCTGCGGCCTTAAAACTCTAAGCTCTATTCTGGGGTCATTTATCGCTGGTCTATAAGAGGCTTCTCTACGGTATATCACGTATCCTGCTTGCTCAAGCATCCTGAACGTTGGCTCTGCAAGATGTCCCTTAGGAATGGCCAATTTAATTTTTCTCATAACCAACCACCGCGAATATTCCCGATTGAAGATTGAGGAAGTAAAAGTATAAGAAGCGGTCTAGAAAAATCAACTTAACGCTCAGGTTTAGAATGAGGAGACGTGGACCTTTAATGAAGGCAGACGCCTCGAGTGAACTTGATCCCTCACTATACTCCCTCGCAAATACGCATGAACGTGAGGCATATAAATCTTTTCCTTAAATCCTCATATGCTGGTTCGTTTCATGTATTTTGACAGCGCAGCCTTAACATCTAGTCCCTCATGAACTATGCCACAGAGCACGCGAACCATGCTTGTTGGGTCTTCGTGCTGAAATACGTTTCTTCCCGCGGCTACCCCAGCTCCTCCAGCACGTACAGACTCATAAACCATCTGACAGAATTCTTCTTCAGTCTCTGTCTTTGGACCGCCAGCCATCACAACGGGGACTGGACAGCCTTTAACTACCTCCCTGAAAGTTTCCTCGCTTCCCGTGAAGTTCGTCTTAACTATATCTGCTCCGAGCTCTGCGCCTACTCGAGCTGCATGCTTAACAACATCAACATCGTAGGGGTTCTTAATCTTCTCTCCTCTCGGATAAACCATTGCTAGTAGAGGCATACCCCACTCTTCACATTCCCTCGCAACCGTTCCGAGTATCCTCAGTTGCGCCGGCTCAGTCTTAGATCCAACATTTATATGGACTGAGACAGCGTCCGCACCCATCTTTATCGCCTCGATGACTTCAGCCACCAGAACCTTATCGTTCGGATCCGGCCCTAAAGATGTGCTTCCAGAGAGATGCATTATAAGTCCTATGTCTCTACCATAGCCGCGGTATCCAGCTCTGATTATTCCTTTATGTAGAAGTACAGCATTAGCTCCTCCCTCAGCAACTTGATTCACTAT